>ERZ1034798.42-NODE-42-length-26292-cov-4.509357_pt1 | contig 26292 bp, 44 predicted proteins | sample MGYA00520690_ERZ1034798 | MGnify/ENA primary metagenome ERZ1034798 (study PRJEB33766, sample SAMN09781682) | gut metagenome | biome: gut microbiome | host: Homo sapiens | place: Madagascar | study: EMG produced TPA metagenomics assembly of the PRJNA485056 data set...
CAAAAGTCAAAGGCTTGTTAAAGCCTGATTTGGACATCAACAAAGAGTTAATGCTCATCATCACAGAAATGAGCGAGACCATCCAAGCCCAACGCCACAGCCGCAACGGAAGCATTGAAGACTACAACAAGTGGCTGGGAGTATCTGAGGAGCAAGCCTACGAGGAATCCTTGGAAGGAACCGTACAATCTGAGTTTGCAGACATCGCCATCCGCATCATGTCGCTTTTAGGATTCTACAACTCTCAGAAGATAATATGCCTGATGAATGATATTGAACTCAAAAAGACAGAGGAGTATCACAAGGTAGAGTTCGAGCACGGAACCTATTCCCTTCCTGATGCCATGTACCTCATCATCACTCGCATGACCTACTTTCCTTTCTCCTGCTCACCAGCATGGATGAACACCTTGCGCTTACAGGATATTCTTGTTCAGGTCTTCGCCCTAGCACACATAGAAGGCATTGACCTAGTTGAGCACATCAAGTTGAAAATGCAGTATAACGAATCTCGTCCGTACCTTCACGGATGCTTATATTAGGAGGACAGCAATATGTTTGGAATAGAAGAAATTTCAAGACGATGTTTAATGACGTTGAGTGATGGTAGCAAAATACAAGCTACCATCACCATCCCAAAGCCTACAAAGCCCATCTTCCCTGAGCAGATGGAACGTCAGTTTATCGAGAACTTCAATAATTCGCAACCTCATCTAGTAAACAAGGTTGTAAAGTGTCACATTATGAGAAATTAAAGCGTATGATAGACGAAAGAAGAATAGAAGAAGCTGCATTTGACTTTAATGATGGTGAGCTTACTAATGATAAGCTCATTAGAGCAGCTTTTATATATAGTGCTAAGTGGATGCAAGAAGAGTTCTTGAAGAACTTGTGGCATCCTGCTAGTGAAGAGCCAGATGTAAGACACAAAACTATCATCTGTCTTTATGAGAATGGAGACATTCGTCAAGACTATGACGTTTATGATGAAGCAACAAGACATGATAGAATCCTTGGTATTGGTAAGTTCAACTGGAACTACTATGCTGAGAATGAAGAAATAATGAAATGGTGCTATGAGACTGATTTATTCCCAAAGGAAGGAGGTGGCAATGAAAGAGTTTAAAGTTGGCGATAGATTCATTTTTCCAAAAGGTAAAGATGGCTACCTTTTGATAGAAGTTCAAGAGGTTACAGATTATAATATGATGAATCATCGTTGCAAAGTCTGTATCTTTAATGGTTTTTATTGTGAAAACAGTAAGCATATTTATGGATATTGCAATAGAGGAAGACGCTCAGATGAAAAGAATATAATTTTCAAGAAATTAAAGAAAGTAAAGTTTACAAAACGTATGAGTTATGATTCAAGAAGCAATTGTAAGGAAAGACAGATTACACCTTGTGGAATTTGTCCTTTGATGTTCAAATGTCCTTATGATGAAGATAAGGAAAAATACAATAATCTTAAAAAGTAAAGCGTATGGCTGCAAGATACAATTTTAGAAAAACCATTTTACACAGATTGGAAATCTGTTGGAATGTGCTCACACATAAGACTTTTATAGCTTATACAACTGATGATATAGGTGACAAATGGAGTCTTATCAATAACATAGAAAGCCTTGAACAATTTGGTCAATGGCTTGTAAGTGGTGGGTATAAGGAGAACAGTAACTATAAAAAGTAAAGCGTATGGATAAGTTAGATTATATACCTGGAGATTTGGCAATGACAAACGGTGTGCCATTAGGTGCTGCTAAGAATGTCGTTTATAGAGTAACATCATCAGACCCATCAAAGACTTTGAGGTTGGACGATGGAACGGTTTTGAAAGGTGTTGTCCGCTTAGAGAATATCGAAGGTGCAGAATTTGGAGATAAAGGCTATCTCTTAGGTGACTGCTGTGCTTGGGTTAAGGATATTGTTCCTATTCCTCTTACTCCTGAGATTCTCGGAAAGAATAGGTGGAAAACTCAAAACGGGTCGTACTATTACTTAAATGTGGCAAAAGGTTTTATTTCTTATATTGGGATAGACTTTAAGCATAAATCAGATAAAGGTCAGCTATATGTAGAGATTGATGGAAATAATATAGCGGAGATACAATATTGCCACGAACTCCAGCACCTCTTCTTTGGTATAGGACTTAATCACGAAATGTAGGTGTAGGCATGGAAGTAATATTTATAATAGGTATAGTATTGATTATATTTGGAGTATATTTGTTTTTGAAAGATTTTGCATATATTCTCCAAGGAGTCATACTTATGATATTAGGAGCAGGTATATTAGGTATCAGCTTGTCTTATATAGTTTGATGTTTAACCGCCTCGGGCATAAATAGATAGAATATGATACAGAACATAATAAAAAAGGTGCTACGTAAGTGGCTAAAGAAGAAACTATATAATAGCAATTCTTTAACAAGCACCAACGTAGCACGATTTAAATGGGTTTACGATTCACCTCTTCGCCAATGGAGAGATAGAATTTGGGTTGTCAAGCAACACAATAAGACTATAGCAGGAATTGATTTCCTTGATATAGTCTTGGAAGAGTATCTTTACAAGTAACTAACCACCCTCTCCTTTGCAATAGGGAGAGTGTAAAAAAGAAGAAAATATGAAAATAGCAATAACATTCACAGACCAAAATCCTGATGGAGGTGCGGTTATAGGTAAGGAAACTTATATTGTTCCTGTAGATGAGAAGTATATACCAATAAAGGTAATCAATGAACTTAAAGCATCATTTTGTAGAGCTGTAGAAATTACTATTGTAAAGAATTAAGGAGGATAAGCAATGAACAAAGAAAAAATAAAATCAGCTATTGAAAAGGCTATTTGTTATATGAATGGTAACTATTATTCAAAATTTGAAGAAAAAATGATTGTTGGTTACTTGGAAGGAGCACTTAAAGAGTTGGAGGACTAAGCAATGGCAATATATAGAGTTGATTATTTCAAAACATCTAATTCAAAATATGTTATGGTTGAAGCAAACTCAAAAAGAGAAGCAATCAATAAGGCAATAGAAGAAAACCATTGGCAAAAATATCCTGTAGATTTTTTTACCTTTAACTATACTGCTACTCTACAAGACCGCAAGCCTAAAAATGTTTCTCCAGTATGGGTATCTGTCAAGGATGAGCTACCACCAGTAGATAAAGAAGTTATTGTCCTTACTACAATCGGAAGAATTAGTTTTGGACATATAGTAGATAAAAAGATAGCCAAAGACTACAATGGATGGAATATTCCTGATGTAGAGTACTGGCTACCATTCGTTGACCCAAAAGATAAATGATTATGGATTTTATGAACTCAGAGCGTAAAGCACGTAAGCCACACAAATGTTATATGTGTGGTTGTACGATAGAAGCAGGAACCAAATATATCAGGCAGTTTAATACTGAATATAGGTCAGCCATCTGTATGCACAAGGAATGTGAAGAACTCCTAAGTCACGAAGGCTTTTATAATGAAGACGATTATGGGACTGATGATGACTTCTTTCATAACGCCATCTTTGATTACGTCAATGAACACCATACTTCTGAGGATGGTGAAACATTTGATGATGGTTGGGATGGAGATAATTATCACTTAGTAAAAATGATTTTAAAAGAATTAGAAGTATGACAAAATTTAAGGTAGTTAGATATTGGGATACATATCCCGATGGAGTTATTGCAACTTGCGATACAGAGGAAGAGGCAGAAAAGATATGTAATAAATATCGTAGAAACCGTAAGCCTATGTACGACTATTTAGTCAGAAAGGAGGGTGAATAATGACCAGAGAAGAGTTAAGAAATAATTATGGAAATGATATCTGTGAGTTATGCTACCGTGAGCTTTATACTAGCAGAGCATACCCAGAATCACTTTGCGAAGGTCAGTTTTGTGAAGAGGCAGAAGATATTCTCGCTGAAGAACATAATATAAAATTGGAGGATTGAGTATGGCTTTTTTGTGTTGTAATCCAGATGGAAAGGAGTTCGTTTTTGCCCAAAAGCCTTATCGTGAAGACATTGGCGATGGTAAGCCTTATTGGGAAATGGACGCAGTTGATTATTGGTGCGAACTACCCCAAGGACGAATAAAACAATTAATAGGTCGCTCTCTTACATGGAAGGATGAACCTGTTGAAAAGAATATTAAAGGTTTGGAGATATGGGTATGAGACTAAGAGGAGTATATCTTATAAAAGACAAAAAAGGGAAAGAGCATCTTGTTTTTGCTTGGAACAGACAAGATGCTGAGTATATTTTATCATGTTTATTAGGTTATAATAATCATTAGTTATGAAATTAGAAAATATAAAATACAAGGCTAAACGTCTTGATAACAGAGAATGGGTTGAGGGTAGCCTATTAAGAAGTACTGCTGGGATAAAGGAAAGAGCCTACATATTAGATAACTTTAGCAGTATGAGTGATTATAGTATTGTTGGTGTTGACCCTTTTACCGTCTGCCAGTTTACAGGACTGAAAGATTGTGAGGGTAATGAAATCTGGGAAGGTGATATAGTGGAACGTGAGATATATGACCTACATAAGGGTTCCTCCAAGGTAAAAGCAGTAATCGAATATATGGACGGAGCATTTGTTGCTATTACTGATGAAATACGTTATTCTTTATACTTTAAGTATATTAAGGTCATTGGCAACAAATTCGATAAGGAGAAGTAGGATAAAACTATGGTAGATGTAAGTAATCAGCATTGGAACGAAGATGGGAGCATTACTGTTATATTGAATAGTATTGAAGAAGTCGAAGAGTTCGTTCAGTGTGTTAATATATGGAATAAAATGTGTGAAGATGAAGAATAAGATTTTAAACTTAGCCAAGTCAGCCGTTTGGTTCGTCTTGTGCTTGCTCGTAGGAACGTTGATATTTGAGGGCATTCGCTCGTTGGCTAATAGCAATGCACCTGCAAAGAAGATTGGCATGTCAGTATTCACTGAGGGAGGACACAAATATCTGGTTGTGGACACGAAACACGGAGTTTGTGTTATTCACGCAGAGAGCTGCCCTTGTCATAAAAAGAAGTAGCGTATGGAAAAGAATATGTTTGAAGATGTTGTCGCTGAAGGCAATATAGTTGTGATAGATAATGATTGGATTGTGTTATGCAAGTGTTGGAAACCAGAATACTACAATCTGTTCTGCTATCTTTATCTCCATAAGGAATATAAGAATTTAATGGTAGGCTCTCATTTCACAATGACCGAGGATAAAAAGAAATCTACTCGGTTGGCTACCAACGAGGAACGTCTTATGCTTTTTGAAGAAATGTTCAAGTATGGAATTGCTTTCGATAAGCACGACCATCATTTGATTGGAATGTTAGTTGGCGTATGAAGATTAGATTAGCTAAGAAGATAATGAAGGCAGACACTTATGCTGATTATCCAAGCAAGCATCCTTCTCCTTACTGGAAAGCGAGGTTTAAAGAAGCTTATAACGAGTATGGTTGCTTTATTTTCTGTGAAGATTCGAGCAAGTGTAAATACCGCAACAAGTTCGACCATCGTATCAAAAAGGCAATTAATTTAACAAAATAAGTAGTTATGGATAAAACAGATTTACATTCATCATTACTCTTCCTGATGCTTAAACTGGAAGAGGCAAAGAGCAACCCGATGCTAGACAAAAACTTTGTCTTGGCATTGACGGAAGTGCTCAGATATTTCCGTGATAACGGAGAGTTGAAGAAAGCCTATGAAAGCCAAAAGGATTCTTTTATTGACTTTTCTAAAGGTAATTGGGCGAAATGGATAATGGAAATTCTTGCATCTAAAACACAAGAAGACGGAGTTGATGTAGAATTACCAAACATTGATGCCTTAATAAAGGAAGGCACTTCTGATGAGTACATCGAAAAGAAAATCAAATATGTTCTTGGCGATGATATGGCAGACGGAAAAAACAAAGAATACAAACAAATAATTTAGCAATGAAATATCCAAAATTTAACGTTAATGAATTTGTCGGTGGGCACTTCGAGTACACCACTCCCTGCCCCTTCGGCATATACGGCAAGTACACCAACGAAATACTATATGTTGGTAGCCTTGCTTGCCAGCGATGCGAACACTTCCGAGGAATCAACAAAGAAGATTGCATCGTATCTTGTGGAATCGAATAGTTTTAAGAGTGCAGCCTATCTGCATTCTTCTTAATAATTAATCAAATTTAATATATGAATACAAAGAAAATCTCAATTATTCAGCGTATCAAGGAAAAATTCCTTGGAAAGCAGTTCTTTGTTGCGGTAATCGCCAACAAGGGAACCAGTTCCTACTTCGTCAACTCTACCATCTACCGCTCAGAGAAGGAGGTGAAGGCTTACAAGAAGTACATCACCACAGACGAGCGTATGAAACAGAGCTTCGATTTCGTAGGCTATTATGCCTTCCGTTCAAAGTTCGACTTCCGCATACCTCTCAGCGGAAAGCCTGTATCAGTAGAAGAGGCAAAGAAACTGGCAGAGAAGTAACATGGCTAAGATTAAAGACCTCACTGGGCAAAGGTTTGGCAGACTGGTTGTCTGCCGCCGTGCCCCTGCTGAAAAGGGAGCAAGAAACGGAGTCTACTGGATATGCAAGTGCGATTGTGGCAGAGGAAAGAAAATCCTCAGTTCCGCCCTGCTCTCAGGATTCACACGCTCTTGCGGTTGTCTCCGTAGCGAGAATGCCAAGAGAACCGTCTGACTGATGCAAGCCGTCAACAGAAAAAGACGTGAATCATTAACAGATAAAATAAGCATTTCATAAATTCATCGTATATTTGCAAAATGAAATTCAAGTATTTAATAGATAAAGTCAATGGTTTCCGACACCGCAACGATTTTGTGGTACTGGACGGAAGAGCCAACTCGGTCACGCTCTCCAAGGGCATCTATGACCACATCATGCGCAAGGAACGTTTAGACACCTCTATCTTCGTGTTCAGGTTGTCCGAAAGAGGAACATACGGATTCTGTATGCGTGAGGACTGGGAAGACCTTCGCAAAGCCAACACCGCCTTCGCTCAACTTCAATTCAATCAGGAGTATAAGAAGGTAGGTTTTAGAAGTGACTATCCTTCCATCACCGCCATCCTTGATGAGTACAACCTTCCTCTCAACAGAATGGTTCGCCTTACTTGCATCCCACGCAAGTCACAAAAAGGAGAACCTTATTACGAAATCATGCGACCAAACTCAAATTTAAGCACATGGCAACAAGACAAGATGTAATATTTCAAGGTTTGACACACTCACCATCCGACTATAATTGTCAGGATGGTGAGTTGGCAACTTGCCTCAACCTCATTAATGAGGATGGGGCACTCCACCCTATCCACCAGCCAGTAGTAGCCGAGCAGAACATCACGCTGGATGCAGACGATACCATTGAACTGGTGCATAAGGTAACACACGATGAAACGATTCACTCCCACTACATCATCCGCAAATCAGATGATACTTGGTACTGGATGGAGAAAGGTGGAGACGGAACCAAGAACACCATCGACCTGAACGGATTCCACGTCAATGCCGTCACAGCAGTTGGTAATATAGTAAATTTTGTCGGAGAAATATCTATCAAATACTTATATTGGATTGACGATAATTATCAGTTATTTGATAGAGATAACTTTAACTATGGAATTAAAATCGGTTTTAAAGAATTTGATTATCAAGGTGGTTCAGCAGAAATCTCTCTAGGTGATGAATTTTGGGACTATGTTACTTATGAAAGTAGTTCTTCTGGTAGAAAGATAACTGGAATGAATGTCAATCAAGTCCAAAAGGTTTTCAATATGTTTGACGCTGTAATTAATAAGACTTTGTCCGACAAAGGAAAACAATGGCAAAAGTATTTTGTATTTGGAGTAGCAGCCATCAGATTATACGATGGAACTTACTACAGCATTTCCAATATTTTCAAACTTGACTGGAGTAGTGCAACTTTAGCCTCTGTCAGTGTTGACCCTTATAACAAGAGACTTTGGTCGATTGGACCAGCAATAGCAACTTGGACTATTAGTGCAAATATAGATAACATTGATAAAATATCAAATCTTATACAAGGCATTGATATTTTTTTGAGCAAAGCCGAATCATTCGTAAATTTAGAATCAGCAGCAGCCAAATACGTTGTACCAGAATTAAATGATAAAGACCAAGGTGAAATGTTTTTCACGATGATGTCAGGAAAGGAAGCAGCCAATGCCATAGATTCCCTATCATTCTATCATTCACTATTTATCAGTAAAGACGAACTTGGTAAAGAATTACAACTTAAAAGAGTTGAGGGGACGGAAGAGTCATTGTCTTTGGCTAACCTAAATCGCTCAGATTTAGGAGGTAAATGTGCAATTACATACAATAATAGACTTCATGTGGGGAACGTAAAAGAAGGATATAATGTTGATTTGATAAGTAACATCACTCCTGCATTATCAAACTTGCCAAACGATGCACAATTAAACACAGAAGGAATAGTTCGAGTAAAAGTGTCAAACAAAGAATTTTGGTGCAAGGTTGATGATTTAGGTGCAAGACTATATTACTTTGTATGTGTACCAATCTTAAATGTATCTGAAATCACATTCTACCAAAAGACAGGAACTTCTGTGTTTGCGAAATCTACGGTAAACTTGCATTCTTCCGAAACTACAGCATTTTCTTTTTACGTAGCAGGAGAAGGAAAGGAAAACGTACCACAATTTGCGTTGCCATGGAAAACTTCATCAGAAGAGGAATGGAATAATATTGTCAGCAAATACGAGAACTATAAAACAAACACAAATACACTTCCATATTCTTCTATTGTAAAAGTAAGCGAAGCTGAGAACCCTCTAATCTTCCCTGCTAAGAATAGTGTTCAGGTTGGTTCTTCTGTCATAAATGCGCTTGCCGCCAACACTAGACCAATCAGTGAAGGTCAGTTCGGTGATGCACCTCTATACGCATTTACCGATGAAGGCGTTTGGGTATTAATGCTTGACAGCGAAGGAACCTATATTGCCCGACAGCCAGCCAACAGAGATATTTGCTCCAATCCTAAGGGGATTTTGCAGATTGATGATGCCGTTCTGTTCCCAACAGAACGAGGAATCATGATGCAGCAAGGAAGAGAGTCTGTATGCCTTACAGATGTACTGGATGATTATCCATTCGATTTTCTCTCTATTTACTCCCACTCTACAAAGGATAAGACCTACCCGAACAAACTCCTTGCGCTAGGTAAGATTCCTGAGTCAGATGTAAAGTATGTCCGTTTTCGTAAGTATCTCGAAGAAGCAGATATGATTTATGACTACTACGATAGTCGTATCATTGTCTTCAATCCGAACTATGCTTATGCTTACGTTTACTCATTGAAGAGTAAAATGTGGGGAACCATGCATAACGTCTTCAATAAACGAGTAAACATATATCCTGAGTCATACGCAACAAACAAAGAAGGAAATATTCTTGATGTGTACGTAAAGGAGCCAACAGAGAATATTCCATTCTTCCTTTGCAGCCGACCTTTAACACTTGGGCAAGATGTTTACAAGACCATGTTCGATTGTATCACAAGAGGATATTTCAGGAGTATTCAGGCAGGAAAGTGTGAAACGGTTCTGTTCGGAAGTAATGATTTTACTAATTGGTATTACGTTGGTTCATCTGTAAATATGTATCTCAGAAACCTTGTAGGTTCGCCATACAAATATTTCAGGCTTGCGCTTATGGGTAGTCTTGAACCAAAAGAATCTATCAGCGCACTATCTACAGAGTTCCAACCAAGATTACAAAACAAACTAAGATAATTATGGCAGAATATACATTAATAGCTTTCGATTCACAACGTGCACGAAACGGAGCATCCGTAGGCTATATGGATGCTAACAACAAAGTTCATATAGCTACAGAAATAAAGTTCTATGAAATAAGAAGGTCAGACTACTTCGGCTACATCATGTTAGACGGAAAGCAATATGAGTTTTTAGCAAATGGCTATTTTTATGTAAATGGAGATAAGCAGTTGCTAAAGATAGTAGAATCCTCTATCACAAAGACAACTGGAACGAAACTCGTCAGAGAAACTTCTTCCGATGGAACATCAAATGCTCGCCCATTCCCTAGAAACGGAATAGCAACCACATCAGAAACAAGTGGAACAGAGGAAAGTGACAAAATAGAAGAAATCTTCTCCATCGCTACTCTACAGCCTAGAGAAGAAGTAGCCGCAAGTTGCTTGCAGTCTATGCTCCAGCAGTATAAAAATCCACTCAACATAGACAACACCAAGATAAAGCAACTTGTAAGCAAGTCATTCTTGTTTGCTCAGGAGTTCATCAATCAAGCTGTTCTTTATCGTGAGAAGGAGACAACATCGGCAACCGTTGAGAACAACAAGTACGCATCAGTTGATTCCGATTCTCTCAGCAGTGACACCGATAAACTGCTATACAACATAGCTACAGCTATGAGTAACTTGATTGCTCAGGATAAGAACCAGTATGCAGACCAGCAGAAGAATGGTTTGAAGCTGGCTGCTACAGATGTTAATGTCAAGACTCTACCTGAGTCTGTCAAGACGGTTGTAAGTGGTTCTGTTGATGCTGCCGTTACTGGTTCTGTCAGCGCATCAGTAAGCGGAAATGTTGATGCTGCCGTTACTGGTTCTGTAACAACCAAGCAGGAATCCACATCTAGTGGAACATAAACTTAGATAATATAACTATTGTCATTTAATACAATAAAGGGTAGCCGTCCGTGATGGATAGCTACCCTTGCTTTATCTTAGTCTTAAACGACTAATACATTAAAATGGATGCAATGCTATTCTTGCTCTTCCAGCCGAGCGGTTGCTGGCATCCTTAATCTTCTGTTTCTTATCCTCAGCGAGTGCCCAGAATCTATCAGCGCCATCAGGATATACAATCATTAACCACTCATATAAAGACTGGTTCACAATATAATCGTGAATATATACCGTCATGGTATGCACGCTTGTCTTCGAGAATCCACTTGGCATTCTCATGGCTAGATAATAGGCATCCTCATCATTTGTCGGGGAACCTATACACTCTTCCCACTCATTGGAATCAAAGCCACCACCAAGCATTTCCATCTTGGTATATCTGAAAAGAAGTTCTCGGCAATCCTCAATGGCTGAATCCAAAATTCTAGCCAGTTTATCCCGATTACCATCCTCACCCACATCATAGATATTGTGAATCAGATGTGGGTCAGCTACAGAACTTGAAATGGAATCAGCATAAGTATAAGCTGTATTCTTTATATCATACACCAATTCCTTTTTCAGAAGTTCTATCATTACCTTATATCCAACACTACAAGTTCTCATAACTCATTATTATTCTATTGCGGTTCTTGTTGGTCGCTCCCTACGATTGAAAGCATTATGGATATTCTGCAATGCTACAGCAGACAAATCTGCATAATCTTTTGCATCATCCTTGTTGGTTATCATATACCAATCCATCAGAGCCTTGTTGATGATATAGTCATGAATAGCAGAAGTCAGGCTGTCTCTTACTCCAAGATTGAAATTGCTAGGAACATCTAATTTAAGAGTGATGTCGCTTTCTTCCAGCAACTCATTCTTTGAAGTAGCCGTAGCAACTCCATGAAATCCTTCACTCAATTCTACGAGAAGTTGACCATAAGCATTCTGAATGCTACGAAGAACCTGATTCTTGTCAGAATCATCATCACTAGCCTGCATATTGGATGCAAACTCAGCATCCTTTCCATCAGCCTTGCGTGACCGACCAGTCAAGAATGCCTTATTTCTGAAATCGTACAAGAGTTCGCTCATGTACAATGTAATCGTTAATGTCTTTGCCATATAGTTATATTTTATAGAAATTATTGTGGTTTTACTCTACTCGGTGCAGACTTATGAAAAACCTTATCTTTAATGTCTGCAAGAAGTGCAGTAGCGTTATCAGCATACTCCTTCACCTTGTCAGGCGCAGTAATCTCACACCATTTTCCGATGATGCTGTTCACTAAGAATGATGTAGCGGAACGGATAATGGAAGGTTCCATCTTTATATCAAATCTACTTGATAAGGTCAGCTTCCAGTTGATGTTTCCATCCTCATCATTAATCTCTTCAACAAATTGTTTCAGGAGATTCATCAATGTATCAACCGATTCATTATAGAATCGCTCAATCATCGCCAAGTCTGCATCCGTCACAAAAACTTGGTCAAATGCCGACTTGCCATCCTCCAGTTTGTTCTTTGCGCCTATGTAGGCAGTAGTCTTCGCTACCTCCTCATACACGTCACTTCTCTTGATTGTAATTACTAAGTCTACCATTCTTTATCTTTTTATATAGTTTATAACCCAAAACGACTAGCAAGACACAGAGTGCTCCAAATGACCAGATAGCGTATTTCAACTGAAACTGCTCCCACTTGGATAACTCCTTCTCTACTGGATAGGGTACTGGGATAGAATCTCTTTTTAGGAAGGAATCCACCTTCACCTTATACACATTCTTGAAGACTATCTTTTCGTGCCATCGGTCAACATAGCGAGTATCTCCATTCTGTCTGATAAACACGGAATCACGCACGAAAACGCTGTCAGAAGTATGCAGCGTATCGTGTTTTACTACGTCCCGACATATAACTTTTTCCATCGGGACGTATTTTGTCTTGCATCCCGACAGAAGAAAAGCTATCATCAACATACCCAAAACATATATCAGGAGTTGCCAAAAATCAGTATCGTACCACTTCTTCATAAGCCTACACTTTGAGTGCTACCAATGCTCTTTTCAAATACTTACGTCTATGCTCTAAACCGTAAGTACCACCATTGATGGTCTTTGTTATAGCAAGAAAGCTATCACTATCAGCCAGTTTGTTCAAGCCGTGTTTCCACCACCACCACATGGCACTCTTGGTAGCATATCGTGGCTGCTCCAATATTTCAGGATGCTCCATTATATCGTCAGTCACTTGCTTGCTATTCTGAAATGCCTGATAGTTGGCTCTGCCAGTAATCTGAATCAAGCCCCTGCCACGATACTTATAGCCGTCACCATCCTTCAAGTTGCCGAGCATGTTCTTCAACTTACCCACATCATACTTGTGGAAATAGTTCTTGTTGCCGAGTTCCTTGGTATATCTCAGTTCACCACTTTCATGCGCTATCTGAGCCAAGAAATGAGCCATACGCTTAGGTGTATCAATGTTGAAAGCCTCAGCATAACCATTGATATAAGGCAGAAAAGCATCCACCTTAGCCTTCGCATTCGGCATAATCTCCAAAATCTGTTCTCTTGTTACCTTCATATTATTTACTTTCCTTTACTTGTTTCAACATATTTGCGAGTTCGTCCTTCACCTTACTCTCAAAATTACCTAACTTGGTCTTAAAATAAACGTTTACTCCGAATATTGCTCCAGAGTAAACCAATGCTTGGCTGATGTACCAGAGTACACCATCCGAAATCACATAGTTGTTCAAGAAGAATGATAGGAAGGCAAGGACGATGCCGCTCACCACCATTCCAATAGCTGTACCATATTGCAATCCTTCACGCACGTTTGGAGTCATAACTTATCTTTTTATACTATTAACATTAATAATATGCAAAGATAAGAAATGATTCCCAAATAGTCACTTTATCCGTTAATAGTATGCCATATTTTGCTTGTCGGATGCAAGCAATCAGGGTCTTGCAGATACTCTATAGCCATCAGAACCACCATTTCCTTCAATTCGTCTGCATCCTTGCTATATCGTTCCAGCATCAGATGATGGTCGCTCCTCAGAAGATTCATGGTCACTGCCAAGTCATGGATGGTGTAATCAGAAATATCATCCTGATGCTTTTCAAAGGCTTCTCTTATCTCATCGTCCGAGAAGAAAGGAGCCGTATGCTTAGTTCCGTCAGCATCCTCATACCACATCTTGCTGATAGCATCATCGGCAAAGTGTTTGTCAAAATGCTCTTCGCTCAACACACCATACACCATCGCACAAAGATGATGCTCCTCCACATCGCTCAACTTGCATGAGAGATACTTGCCGACTGCCTTAGCTACTGCCAACATCTGTTCAGGAGTCAACTCCTGCTGATACTTTTCTACGAAATCTACAAAATCCATAATATAAAAATTAAAAGTTTATGATGCTGCAAAGATACCAATATCTTAAACGCAGCACCATAAACTCGTAGATATTTCTGTAGCTATCTGAATATCAGATAAATACAGTTACGATAAAAACACCTCCTTTCTTTATTCGTCCTTAAATCTGGTTCTCTTCTCTCCACCCCTCGTCCAGATGTCGTTTTTCTTTCGTTTCGCCACCTTTCCGATAACGTCATTTTCGTAAAGTTCGGGCTTGTCTTCCCTCCCTTGGGTCTCCGTAGCAATACCCTTGCTGGCATTGCCACTTTGGCTGGCATCAGGTTTCCCATTGCCATACCATTTCTTGTCACTTGGTTTGTCTGCAATCATAACTATAAACTATAAATTATAAACTATAAACTAAGCCGCAAGCGGTGGATTCTGTCCATCAGGACTCACTCCCTGACCGCTCATCATCTGCTGCAACATCGCCTGAGCCTTCGGATTGCTCTGTGATGCCTGAGCAACTTGGGCTTGAAGCTGAGGAGAGAATCCTTGTGGAGTCTCACCATTCTGAATGGCTTGCTGGTTGGATGCAACCGATTGCAGCAACTCCTCTCCAAATGGGAAATCACCCACCTGCAACAACTGCTCCAGCGTGATAGCCTGATTCTGCCACAAGGTCATAAGGAACTCATTCGCCATCTGTCTGTATACAGGTGTAGCCGTACTTTCCGTGATGTTGATGTCAAACTCAACGTCTCGTATTTTCTTAGGGTCGTAGCGTACAATCTGTCCTGCCCTACCCACAATATTGAAGTTGCGAGCCACGTCATAGTACTGCTGCATATTCTTCACGGTCTTGTAAGCACCATCAATGATAAACTGGCTGAAACTCTCCAAAATATCAAGCAGCGACATGGTAGCATTCTGTGTTTGCTGGGCATAGAGCGAACCGCTCGTACCTGACACACCCGGCTTCCCTTGCAGCGCACCATTCACGCCCGATATATCCTCGAAGAACTTCAACTGATAGCTGAGCAAATCACCGATGCCGATGTTCGTAGAATTGTTCGCCACTTGCTGAGGAACCTGACCGCTCTTGTTTGGCTTGTACCTTACCACACCATTGAACCTACTCCACTCATCGCAGAAATCATCCCAACTCATATCATCAGGAAGACAATCCTCAGGACAGAGCAGCACACCTTTGGCACTCGCACGCATGATGAAGTCATACATCGTGATAAGTCGGTTCACGTATCTCTGTTGGTCAATCACATCTTCCACGAAGCTGTGAATCTCGCCATCAATAAACGGATAGAACTTAAAGCAATATGGATGCTCACCATGAGCATAAGGGGTCTCGCCTTCTCTCAGAATATCACCGAAAGGAGAAAGATAGTAGAAATGCCAGTAATCGTCCATAAACCACTCAGCTTCAATCAGAGGAATATCCTCTTCAAGCATGCCAGTAGCCAGACCTCTCGCCATCCTGCTTTTGTTCTCAGCATCTACAATATCAGCCTTATCCTCAACATCAATCTTGAAATCGTCACCATTATTGTAGTCATGGCATCGGTATCTCGGTTTACTCTCCTTGCGCCAAACCTCAATCACTCGGCAGAGCGAAGGGTTGGCAGGATTCATAAAGTCGATGGTCTTAGGGTCGAACTCACCGAATCGCTGAGTGCAGTCTGCAATCACGAAATCTCGGTTAGCCGCCAGTCTGTATATCTCCTTCAACTTTCGAGCCTCAGCAGGAGACTTGGCAAACTCTCGCAGCACGTTGCCGATGGTAATGTCATGTACCTCACCCAAACAACTCACATCCCATCCACGGAAATCCCTCATATTGTTGTCTATGAAGAAATTGTTCGGGTTCACGTAGTCCGTCCAGCAATCCAACCTACCTCTTCTCCATCCATACTTTTTCTTATAGATAGCAGCACCACTAATCAGGAACTCTTCCATGGTTCGGGCATCCAGTTCCGTCTCTCGGTTCAGTTGTCGGTTACATTGCAGCACCACACTCATGGTCTCGCCATATCGTTTCTCATCCTTATCCCTAGCGTTGCATGTAGGTTCCTTGCTCTGAGAGCGATAAACACCCAGCACATTCTTCACCAATCTTCTGATAAGGTTGTTCTTCAATGGTTCGCTACCCTGCTCACGGATATAGTCTTCCTCCCTGATACGCTTTTTAAAGCCACACTTGCTTTTGAACTCAATGGTATCGCCCCACTGGTCTCCATAGCAGTATCGCTTGTTTCGTAATCTTCGCTTTCGGAAGTTATCCATGTTGTTGTAGTATCGTTGAGCCTCCAGCAAGATATGGAAGACACGCTCGTATGGCTTGTCAAATCGGTTCTTGGATGCCTTCACGCTATCCAATTCTTCCTTGTCAAGCACCCTGCTCAACGATAGCAGTTTGGTTTCTTCTTTCTTCTTTGCCATAATTTATGATGTTGTAGGTTCAACAATATGTGCCAACTTTCGAGACACCTCAATGAATTTGCTTGCAGTATCGGTATCGCCAAGACTGATGCAAGTGAGATAGCCTGCCATATACACGATGGAATCCTTCAATGTTTCAGGCAATTCAATATTACCTTCACTGATAGAAGGCATACCCACATAGGAAAGCGATACGGTAGCCGTATTACTCTTGCTTGTGAAAAGTTCCAAGTACCGATTACCGCTATTATGTATGAGTGCAGCGATAGGTCGTTCAGGATTTCCCCTTACTCCGAATCGGTTACACTGAATCTTGTAGGCATCATCCTCTTCTGTGATTATCTCAGCAGAGCGATTCCAGTCACTAGCCTTCACATTCAGGAGTCTAATCATGTCGGAAGGTAGATAGACGGTTCCCACATAAGCACCATTTGATTCAGCCCAAACAGTATTCAATCCATTGAAAGTCTTACCATCCAGCATACTGGCAGGAGCATCCTCCAATATGATTCTTGCTGCATCTACTATCTTACTCTGAATCAACTCGCCTTGCGACAAGGTATCAGTATCGGTAGGAGTCAGCAAGCCCGAAGTCTCTTGGTTTCTGTCCAAGAGCACCTTCACTTCTTTCACCAGTTCAGATACAGCATACGTACTCATTATTCCAATCCTTCTAGTTCAACACCCTTCTCTTTGGCAATCGCCAAAATATCGTCCTTGGTCTTCATCTTGGAACGACTCACACCGAAGGCCTCTGCCAGATATTCCTTGGCATCCTCAACATCTGTCACGATGTGGGTCTTCTTCTCGTCAGCCACCTTCTTCTTTGCCTTGGCAGCAGCCTTCTTCTTTGCTTCCGCAGCTTCCTTTTTCTCGTCAATACTCTCCACCAAGAAGAACTTGTCGTTGAACCAATAATGAGACTCGATAGCCTTCTGTACCTTTGTGTCTCTTGTCATATAGACACTACTTCCCATAGTCTTACCCTCAAAAACAATGCGCATTCGCTCGTTACCTACCATAACGCTGAATGCCAAATCCGAACCAGCTTGATATTTCTTAAACATGATTATACCTTATTATATATGTGTTACTAAAAAAGGGATGGGGCTAGTGCCCACACCCCTCACTATTTGATGAATAATTTGCAAATCTACTTGCTTTTAGGCAACAGCCTTGGTCTCTTCTGCATCAGTTGCAGGAACCGCAGCAAGGCGCATACGAGCGTGTGCCTTAGGGTACTTCAAGTACAGACAAGCTACCTCCTGAATAACTACTGCATCGGTGTTACGGATGCCAGCCTTCTTCAAGTCGAGCACGTTACGTGTCCAAGACAAGTGTACTCGCTTAACCAAGAACTCAGGGTCAAGAGCAAAGCCGCAGTCACTCATATCGAAGAGGTCAAACAACTCAGAGTGAATCATCAGCACCTCACCGAAGTCAGTCTCCCAACTCTTGAACTTCAAGTCCCAAACCTCTACGGTGTCCTTCAAGCGGAACTTGTCAGAGTCAATCTTACTGAATGCGCTCACAAAGGCAGAACCAGCGATAATCACCTTGCGCTTGTTGCCGATACCAGTACCCACAAACAAGTCCTTGGAAATATCAACCAACTCCAAGTCGGTAATCACTCGCTCATTCTTACCATAGCCCTTCTTAATATCGTCAGCAGTAGCAACATGACCTACCTCAATGTCCTTACCAGCCATCCACCAGATACCCTTTGTAAACCACTGAGTAGAGTTGTTTTTGGTAGTATGCTTGATACAAGCCATATCACCGAAGAGATAAGTACCCTCCATCGCAAGGCGCATGTCATAGATGCTATCCTCCTCGATGTCAGAGAAGTCCCAATCTACTCGTTTAGCAGCAATCTTATTAAAGGTACTCTCCTCAACCTGAATCATGAAGTTCTGGCAGTACTGAGTATCAGAATCAGGAAGATTGTTGAAACGACCAGTCTGTACGTCCAACTCACCGCAACTCTTCGCCATGCGGATAAGTTTCTGACCCTTCTGCAAGGCAGGAATACCAATAGGCTGCTTCTTGACCAATTTACCATTTACGGCATACACAATAGGATAACCCTCATTATCCTTACCGCACACACAAAGTTCCAAATCAGGAGTTGGTTCATCGGTAAGGTCTGCATAAGCCTGATTCTTGTAGTTGGTAATCGCCTTCACACCTACCACTCGGATGGTATCATCCAGCGTAAACATTTCAGGGTCTTCTACCTTCAATACCATAGATGTACCAGTACTTTCCAATGTAGCCTCCTTGACGGTAGTCTTGATAGGACGTGTACCGATACTCCAATACTCAACCACGAAAGATGAAGCAGACTTGGTTGTTGCATAGCGTGAAATCTGGTCAACTGGAGTAGCCATCGGACGAATCTTGGTAATCTTGTCGTTGATGTCGTTCTCATAGAACTCCGTGCCATTCTCGTTATAATGCTCACGACCCTTGGTTTCGGTAGCAATACCATCATCCTGACGAGCAGCACCGCCATTGCCAGCATCATCGGCAGCAGTAGCACCACCAGCCTCAGCAGCGTGACCACTCTCGGTACTACCGCCATCAGGCAGAGCTGCCTCAGCCATGATAACCTGACCATTCACTCCAAAAATAACTGCCATTACCATCAGAAAGATGGAAAGCAGCCGATTAAATTTGTTACTTTTCTTCATTGTTATCCAAAATATTAATTAAACATTATATATTATCTTTTCACCTTATCGAATGCGTGTTCTCTTCTCATTGCCACGCTCCCAGATATTTCCCCTACGTGATGCCCTACCAAGCGCACCAAGGTTTGGCTGGTTATCCGTTGGCTTGGTCTCCGCATTGGCAGAATCAAGGTCGGCAGTACCATCGCCCTTCTTTCTCAGTTCAAGGTTCTTGACGTGCTTGCTGTTCTTGCCACGAACCTCTCCTTCATGGGCAGCATCAGCCACATCAGTATCATGATTCTTTGCCTTGATGAAAGCAGTAATCATATCCTCGGTAAACTTGCCAGTCACCACATTGCGCATGGTCTGAAAGCACTGGTCGATTGCTTCGTTTACAGCTTCCTCGCCATACTTCTCTTCTAACTTGTCGAACACCTCATAGCTTGCAGGCATGTTCTTGTCATACTCCTCCTGCAATTTCTTACCATTGGCAGCATTCTGCAAGAACTCAGACTGAGCCGATGCAATCTCATCCGCATTGTCTGGGTCTGAATAGTAATCAATGGCATCCTCACCATGAGTACGAATCAACTCAGCGTAAGGACTCTTGCCAGCCTTCATCGCTTGAAGGAAGGTAGCCGCCTCAGGGTCACTGCCCAACCAGTCACCCATCGCCTTCTCATTATCCTTATAACCCTGCAAAGCCTTCTGGTCGGCATCATAATCATCATTGATTGCGCCATACATAGCTTCATCATCCGCATACTCAGTATCAGGGTGGCGGGTCTTCAAACGCTCCAAAGCCAAGTCTCTCTTGGTCTTGGTATCTTGCTGTTTTGCAGCACCAGCATTCTGCTCAATATTTGTATTTTCGTCCATATATATATGTGTAAATTTATAAATCAATGCCCAAAATTAATGCTTTTTCCCGATTTTCGTCTTTTATCCGTTAATTTAGTCTAATCGAATGCGACTAATTCAATACTTTTTTGTATATTTGCAGTGTCAGATATGAAATATAAGGATTCACGATGCTATTTTATACAGGAACGTGATGCTGATTTATTGAGGGCTTACAAAGAAATTATTAAGGTAAGAGACAATATCAGACTCTCAGAGATTGAGGAAAATCTAGCCCAATCTCCGAGCAGAAGGTTTTGGGTTTCAGAAGACCGTGCTTATATAGTCATATTAGACTTACTCAAAGGAAAACCTCTTGACAATATGATTCCTACCCGAAAGGCAATGTATCAGGAGATTTTCAGACGATTCCAGATTCATAAGAGTAATGAGCCATATCTGAGTAATATGGATATTATCAAACGTGTATGTGCTGAAAAAGCACCCAGTTTCTATTTGACTCCTCAAAGCATACACGTAATTCTTAGCAGGGTGAGAAAGGAGGAGAAGCAAAGATGCTACGAGAGACGAAAGAAAAGATTGCGCTTTATGCTGGGTACTTTATAATAATGTGTATCACATTTCTAGGATATGATGGCATGGGTATCTTTGATGGTTGTTCTATTCAGAACCGACTAAGCTACCCTTTCTTTCATCAGAACATCTTTCATGCTGCCATCAACCTTTATGTCTTCCATCAGTGCTACCGAGCCATCCCTTGCGGCATCGGTCACATGGTGGCATTCTATCTCATAGCCATCAGCTATCCCTTCACCTCATCCATACCTATCATCGGTCTCAGCGGCTTTATCTATGCTTACATGGGCTTCATCGCCCCCTACGTAGAGAATAAGGTAAGATACAATCTCACCATTCTCCTATATATCTGTGTTGGAATTTTCTTCCCTTGCATGGCAGTTGGAGTCCACATCTATTGCTATGTACTTGGTCTGTTGTGGGGATATTTAAATGCACCGCTATGCCAAGACAAATAACCGTCAAGTTTACAGGTGCCGAAGACAAGCATATTCTGAGCATCCTGAAAGAGAACGAGAAACGTATCAAGGAAATCAACACACCATTCAATCCAGTCAAGGGTGAAGGGTGTGGAGATAAGCGATTCCTGCTCTTCCTTCCCGACTTCCCGATTCAGAAACAGCAGCTTCCAGTTTCAATGAAGAAGATTCCGCTCGTCAAGATGCTCATCGAGTTTGGCAGTTGCAAGGCGGTTATCGAGGAACTGCACAAGGATATTGACGAGCCATACGACCTAGAGGAAGAGATTGAGCAACTGGTGGAGCAGTTCACTCGCATCAGGATGAAACACGACCCCTTCTTCTTCTTTGCCACATTCATCTACATCAAGCCGAAAGGTGGCGGTCTTCCCTTCCGCTTTGTGCTCAGAAGACCACAACGAAGATTGCTCAGGTGGCTGGAGGAGCGAAGAAAGAAGAATCGCCCAATCCGTCTCATTCTGCTAAAAGCAAGACAATGGGGAGGTTCTACGGTCATTCAGATGTACTTCCTCTGGCTGCAACTCATGTGGCAGAAGGGTCTCAACTCGCTCATTATTGCTCAGGTCAAGGACACCGCAGAAACCATCCGAGGAATGTTCGATGAGGCGTTGAAGGAATTTCCGACCAAGTTCCTGCACGAAATGGGCGAAGTATATTCTGAGAGCGAGCCTAAGTTTGTGGGAGTGGGAACATCAGGAAACGTGAAGAAGGTTCCTCAGCGATTCTGCAAGATTAAAGTGGGTTCCATGCAGAAACCTACTTCTGCCAATGGTGAAGATTACAACCTCATCCACTGCTCTGAGGTAGGATTGTGGGAGAAGACAGAAGGTAAGTCTCCTGAGGAGGTTATCCAGAATGCCACCAATGGTGTGCTCTACCGACCATACACGATGATTGTATATGAATCAACCGCTAATGGCACTGGAAACTTCTTCCATCAGGAGTGGCTGGCAGCAGAGAAAGGCGAGTCTGTATTTGAGCCGTTCTTCGTCCCTTGGTTTGAGATTTACGACCTCTACCATCTTGACTTCGAGAGCAAAAAACAGAAAGAAGAGTTCGCCAAATGGCTATACGAAAACAGAAACAACACCAACACGATGTCGAATCGTGAGGAGCCAGTAACTTATCTTTGGAAGTTGTGGCAAATGGGAGCACCATTGGAAGCTCTTAACTGGTATATCGTGGAGCGCAAGAAGTTCACTGACCACGGAGATATGGCTAGCGGATTCCCTTCTGACCCAGTAGAGGCTTTCAAGCACTCAGGAGCCAAGGTATTTGCAGAAGAGAAGGTTGACCAGTTCAAGAAAGGTTGCCGAGCACCTAAGTTCATCGGTGATGTGTATGGTGATGGTTACAAGGGTAAGAAGTGCCTACAGAATGTACGGTTCTCGGAAGACAAGACTGGGCAGTTGTGGATATGGAGCAAGCCTGAATATTTTGACGATTGCAAGGTAACCAACCGCTATCTGGTTGTTGTGGATATTGGTGGTAGAGGTAGCAAGGCAGACTGGTCTGTTATCTGTGTCTTCGACCGATATTGGATGATGGAAGGCGGCAAACCATACGTGGTAGCCCAATGGTACGGACACATAGATATGGACTTGCTGGCATGGAAGGCTGCTCAGATAGCAAAGTTCTACGACAATGCCCTGCTGGTGATTGAATCCAACACCTTGGAGACGAAAGACAAGGAGCACATCTTGGAAGGTGGCGACCAGTCTGAGTTCATCCTGAATCAAATCAAGGATGAGTACGACAATCTCTATGCACGCAAGCAGAGCGAAGCAGACATCAAGGAAGGTCTGCCACGTAAGTACGGATTCCATACCAATGTGGCAACCAAGCCGATGGTTATCTCAGTACTGGTTCAGGTAGTCAGAGAACATCTATACGTTGAGCGAGACCAGCGATGCCTGAACGAGTTCCTTACCTACGAGCGTAAGAAGAACGGAGCATACGGAGCCATCGACGGAAAGCACGATGATTTGCTAATGACTAGAGCCATCGGACTCCACATCTGTTTCAACGAAATGGAAATGCCTAAGATGATTCAGAATCAGGCTAGAGTAATGAGAAGAAAGGTTTCTGTTTCGGCAGCAACCATCATATAGTTTCACGAATTAATAATTACGATTATGAAAGTAACAAAAATTTTCAAGCGCATCAAGTGCGAAATCATGTACCGCCAAGCTACGGCTAAGGCAGACTACGCATCCAAGAAGAACAATGGTGAAATCTTCTACGTCCTTCCTACGCAGAAGGGCAACCTCATGATTATGAACCGCTCACTCTTCGAGGCATTCAAGAAGACCAAACTGGTAGACAACGACATGAAGGTCAGAGACCTCTTCAAGAATTGCGTCTACCATACCAACTGCAAGAGCAAAAAAGGCAAGGAAAGCCGCAAGCGCAAGTTCCTCCGCTGGAAGGGCTTAATATAAAAAATATCCCACCTAAATAAACGGATAAAAGATAGGTAGAGAAAATTCTGCCTATCTTTGCACTATTATTAATAATGTGTATCAAATATGATTTATAAAATTGTACAAGGCAACGCTTTCAAACTCCACATCTTGGTGAGAAAGATGGATATGTCTAAGGAGTTCAACCGCTTGGTTGACTTCGATATGACTCAGGCATCCGACATCAAGGTGGAACTGCAATGCTGTTTCGATGATTCCATCATCGTGCCCACGTCCATCGGTGGCATAGAGCATAATGTGCTGGTGTGCAATATCCCATCCACCCTTGACATCGGCAACTACAATGTAGCCGTATCATGGAACTACGATGGCTATGCCATGAAGAGTGTGGAGCGAAACATCATGCAGATTGTGGAGACCAACAATAGGGTGAAGATTCCTGTTGGCGTTTTCCAAGGTGAGACGGTGGGCATGTTCGACCTACGTTACTACATGGTCACCAAGAACCAGTCAGATTGTACCTTTGTCTATTCTCTTGATGATGTAACCCTCTCCTCTACTCCTGCCACATTGAAGTTGGGCGAGAAGTACGAGGCAACGCTTACCCCAGCCGAAGGATTCAATCTCGGTTTGGTGAAGGTAGTCATGGATGGAGCCGACATCACAAGAGACGTTTACAAGGATGGCAAGATAGAGATTCCAGCCGTATCAGGCTACGTAAGCATCATGGCAAATGGCGATGATAATATCTACTATTACGGAGCCACCGCTGCCAAGAATATGTGCCAGTTCAACATGGAAGACCTTACCAAGGTAGTGGGCGACATCGTAGATAAGTCTATCAACATCACCACCACCAAGGAGAAACCATACATCTGGTTTGCTAGCCGTGTGCAAGTAGAGTTCTATCAGTCAGGACTCACCGCATCCCTCTACTCCACCAAGGTAGGCGACATCTACTATTATTGGACAGATGAGTTGAAAGCAGGAGAATATATATATAACGCTAAATTAAAGTAATATGGCAAAAGAAGTAATATACAACAACACGCTCGTAAGCGGAACTGCCGATGAGACCTTGACATATACTAGATATATCAAGGATGAAGGTTCAGGCAAATCCACCAAGGAGCTTCTTGACGAGAAGGTCAACAAGACTGACCAACTCGGAACTACGCAGATTGCCGACCAAGCCGTTACTACAGAGAAGTTGGCAGAACACTCTATAGATAATTCTAAACTATCTCAGGATTCGGTTTCTTACGACAAAATTCAGAACGATGCTGTTATCACAGAAAAGATTCAGAATGGAGCCGTAACTACTGAGAAGGTTAAGGAAAAGGCTATCACTAACCAGAAACTTGGCGACCAGTCTGTAGATGGTAGAGTAGTCCGTGAAGCATCCTTGGAATCCAAGCATTTTGCCAACGAGTCGGTAACAACAGAAAAGGTAGCAAGGAAGTCTATCACCAATAATAAGATTGCTGATGATGCAGTTGGTTAGTCGCAAGTTATCAACGAAAGCATTGTTAATTCTAAACTGGCAAAAGATTCCGTATCTACTGAAAAAATCGAAAATGGTTCTGTAACCAACGATAAGTTGGCAAGTGGTACATTGAAGATAGACAAGTTCGACCCAGAACTTCGCAAAGCCATCGAGTCTGCCACTGGACTCCCCGATAACCTAGTAGAATTGATTCAGGACGTTGACGAAAATCTAGCCAAGCTGAACGATACGGTATATCCAATCATCTTGGGCTTCACCATCACCCCGAATGTAGGTACGATGCAGACAGAGGTTCGTTATTCTGTTTCGAGCGACAACAAGCCTCTTGTGCCTGATACATCAATCATCAGCAAGCAGATTAACGACAACGCCCCTAAGAATCTCTCAGACACTCCATCATCAGGCGGAACCCTATCCACCCCAATCGAAGGAGCAAGAGAAATCTTCAAGTATGCAGTAACCAAGGAGGGCAGAACTGGAAAGAGTGCAACCCAGACTCGCTACCTCTGCTACTTTGGAGGTAACTCAGCAGCTACCATGACTACAGAAATCCTCAATACTCTTAACAAGGTATCAGCTACAGGAGTATCATTCAACCCAAAAGTAACTACTAAGGACAATGATTACATCTGGCTAGTAGTACCTAGTTATCTATCAATCATCCGTGTTACCAGTGCAGGATTCGATGTGACTCTTTCTGCCCCTCAGACTATCACAAATAATCTAGGCAGTTTCAAAGCATACCGCACAGCCAATCCTCTCACTCCAGCTACATGGAATTTAGTAATATCATAAACGTATAAAGATTATATAATATGAGTATAAATTTAACAGACGAAATTGAGGTTAAAACCAAGAAAGGCAAGCTAGGTGCAGCCAAGCAAATCTTCCTTGACGGAGATACGCAGACCGTTGAGAAGGAAATCAAGGACATCAATTCCAGACATGATACCCTGAACACCAAGCATGAAAGTTTGAGTAAAACCGTGCAGGGTATTTCTGCTACTGGAAAAGCCAATACAGCTACAGAGGTTACTTATAATAACACTAATAGTGGTATCGGAGCAGAAAACATTCAGGATGCAGTTGATAAACTTGCAGCAAAGGATGCAACCAAGGCAGAGAAATCTGATGTACAATCATCTGTATCTGAGTTGAAAGCCAAGAATACTTCGCAGGATGCTGAGATTGCCAAGAAAGCAAATTC
>ERZ1034798.43-NODE-43-length-26052-cov-50.564873_pt1 | contig 26052 bp, 19 predicted proteins | sample MGYA00520690_ERZ1034798 | MGnify/ENA primary metagenome ERZ1034798 (study PRJEB33766, sample SAMN09781682) | gut metagenome | biome: gut microbiome | host: Homo sapiens | place: Madagascar | study: EMG produced TPA metagenomics assembly of the PRJNA485056 data set...
AATAATGATTATGGTATTGTAATTGGTGATGGTGATAAGAAATATAATGGTCTTCGTATGCTAAAGGAGTTTATTTATGAACCTCTTTCATATACTGCTGATGGTAAACCTATTCGTAGACTTAAGTCTATTAGTAGTGTTCGATTGCTTCTAGAGTGTCAGAGATTTACTGCTGAGGGTAACTTCGACCATATTAGTGCTGCTATTGTTGCTATGTATGTCTTTCTTGCAGATTCTTTAAATACTAAGCGTCTTGTTGAAGGTAATACAGAGAATAATGACAGACGTATTGCAAATCGTTTAAATCGTCGTTAAATGGATGCTTCTAAGATTCCTAATTCTTTAGAAAAGCCTGATGTTTTTGCTTCGGAAGCTACTAAGCGTGGAGCTGTTTGGACTAAGGCTATGTGTGATTGGGTTATTGCTACTGCTCATTCTAATAATGATAAAGCAGATATTAAAGCCTTTCTTGACGCTGCAAATGGAATTGTAGATGAATCTACTTACAAGTATGTAATGGCGACCTACAACTCCGTTAATGGTAGAAAAGAAGATTTGCCGGGTAAGATTAGAGATGTTGATTTTATTACTCCTATTAAAGAGAAATATATAGGAGAGTTCATTAACACCTATAATAACTACCAAGTTTATAATGCCGATATTGATGTTGTCACTAGACGTAACGCTGATCTTCGTGTTGCTCTTGATGGTCTTCTTCGTCAGCAATTTATAAACATCATGAATGCTAACGGTGTTCAAACCGGTGAGCCTTCTAAAGATCTTCCATCTGCTGAAGACTTTATGAAACAAGCTGCTAAGGATTGGATTGATGAAGAAGCTGATCGTGGTCAGAAAACTCTTAATCTTCTTAATTCCCTTATTAAAGCTAATGAGAAATATATTCAAGCTTTCTATTATTGGTTCTGTACTGAAAGCGTTTATTCTTATCGTGATGTAAGATACAATGATGTTATTTTTGAAATTATTTCTCCTCTTGAGTATTATCGAATTGATAGTGGTAATCTTTTTGTTGAAGATGATGATTATGGGATGCGAGAGTTTGATATTAACATCAATGATATAATTGGTGAATATCAAGAAGTTCTTTCTAAAAGAGATATTGCTTATATCAAAGATATAATTCATAATCATGAAAGTACGGGTGAATATACAGTTACTCCTGTTATGCTTCGTTCTCGTGAGATTGCTTTTAATCCTACGATTGATGCGCAGAATGCTGCTCCGTACCACTCCTTGCCCTCTACCGGGGTCCTCAAAGCTCGTCATTGTGTTTTTAAGGTTCCTATGAAGCGCGGTGTTCTTACTTATACTAATGCTTATGATGAGATTGAGCAAAAGATTGTTGATGAAGATTATGTCTTAGATACTACTCTTGGTGATATTGATATTGAATATACTTGGGTTCTTCAATGTTGGGAAGCTTATCGTTTTGGTGATAAAGATTGGGGTGTATATACTAAATCTCAACCTATCATTGTTCAACGTGAAGAAGTGAATAATCTTAATCATTGTAAATTACCTTATAATGGTTTAAGTCGTTTAATGCTTCTTAATAATCCTAAACCTATTCCTTATCGCTTATTACCTTATCTTGCTCTTTATCGTCTTTATACTTTAGTTGAGGAACGCACTATTAGTAAATTCCGATCATGGCTATTGATACCTGAAAGTTTCTTAGCTGATACTAAAGATATGACTATGGAAGAGCGTCTTGATGCAGCTAATCGAGATGGTACTCTTGTATTTGATGATAGTGAAATAGCTAAGCAACAAGCATCACTTCAAGCTATTAAAGAGATTGCTAATACTACAATGATTAATTATCTTACAACTATTAATCAGATTAAGCAGTCTATTAAGCAAGAAGCGTATGAACTTGCTAATATGAACGATCAGCGTGCAGGAGATATTCAAGCTCGTGCCGGTAAAGCTGTTACTGAGATGGGACTTAATCAGGCTCTAATGGGATCTGTGTGGTCACTTAAAATCTTTGATTGCTTCCGCTCTCGTGATATGATGGCTAATCTTGATGCTGCTAAAATTGCTTGGATTGATGGCTATGAAGGTTCTTATGTAGATCCTAATACCAATGAGATTGTTCAAGTTCGTGTAAATGGTACTGACTTTGTTAATTCTAATTTAGGTATCTTTGTTGGTAACTCTGCTGAACTTAATGAACAAGTACGTAAGCTTGAGGAAATTGCTTTTGGTGCTGCTCAAAATGGAAATTATGATGTAGCTGCTGAGGCTGTTTGTAATCATAACATTGCTTCTTTACGCAAATATATTAAAGAAGCTGCCGAAGCTCAACGTCAATTTGAACTTCAAAAAGAAGAGATTCAAAAGAAGTGGGATGCTGAGATTGAACAAACTCGTGCTGCTAATGCGGAAGCTCAACGTAAATTTGAAGCTGAACAAGCTCAACTTGATCGCGATTCTAAGGAAGCTATTGCTGCTGATACTAATCTTACTAATATTATTATTACTGATGCTAAGCTTCAAGTAGATAAGAATGGTAATGATTATATTAGTGAAGATGAAGCTAATGGTAGTACTCTTGATGATTATCTTAAAATGACTAAGTTAAACTTAGATATTGATAGAGCTAATCTGGAACGTGCCAAGTTTGAGGAACAAAAGCGCATGAATCGTATTAACACCAATAAGCCACGGAAGTCTTAATGTAGGCTCTTATTTTTGTCGAATTAAACAACTATATCGACTAAAATTTGGGTTCGTCAGAGGTCTTCATTTGAGCCTTAAAATGGCATAAATTAATTGGAATTTCAGAGAGCCGTGTGATAGGCGGTACTAATACTGTTTCTAATAATATTTCTAATGCCATTTTTAATACATATATTATTATTACATTTGTCACTGTTATAACTTAATTTATAAAAGATAAAACATTATGCCAAATCCTATTGTTCCCGGTGGTGTTACTGATAGTAATGCTACTAAAACTGCGGAAGAGATAGCTGCTGAACAAGCTGCTAAAGCTGCTAAAGAAGCAGAAGAAGCTGCTAAAGCAGAAGAAGAACGTAAGAAAGCAGAAGAAGAAGAAGCTAAACGTAAAGCTGAAGAAGAAGCTGCTAAAATTGCTACTCAAAAAACTGAAACTGAAACTGAAACTCCTACTAAGATTGTTCTTACTACCGATGACGGCGATGTTGAATATGATCTTGATGTTGATGGTAATGCCGTTAAAGACGGAGAGATTGTTTACACTAAAGCTCAGTTAGATGAGTTTGCTGCTGCTGAAACTCAAGAGGAAACTATAGATGTTTCTGCTATTTCTGCTATTTCTGGTTTAACCCCGGTAAATGCTGATGGTACTCCTAAGCAATATGAAATGACTGTTGAAGGTCTTGCTCAACGTGATGCTGATATTGCAGAGCTTGCTAAACGTCAAGCTGAAAGTGAAGCTATCGACAATTTCTTCCGTACTAATCCGGATATTTATCAAGCTGCTCTTTACAAACAAACGTATGGTTCTCTTGAGGGTTTTGCTAATCATATTGATTGGACTACAATGACCCTTGAAGATAAATCAGATGATCAGTTAGAAGCTGTTATTCGTTCTGCTGAAAAACGTAAAGGTACTTCTGACGCTCAAATCGAACGTATTATTCGTTTTTCTAAGGCTGATAAAGTATTAGCTGAAACTGCTAAAGAGAGTCTTGATTATCTTGCCAATGCTCAAAGACGTGAGATTGAAGCTGCAAATGCTAGGCAAGAAGCCGAATATCAAGCTGCTCAAGAAGCTCTTGATAAAGCTTACGGTATTACCTATGATGAGAATGGTAAAGCTAAAGTGCTTAACGTTCCTGATTCTTTATACGATAAGATCGTTAATAAAGGTACTATCGGAGGTCTTGCAATTCCAACAGCAGGTGTTAAAAGAACTGTTAATGGTAAAGAACAAATTCTTTCTCGTAAAGATATTGTTAAGTATCTGACAGCTCCTGTTGTTGAAGTTAATGGTGATTTCTATACGCAAGCTCAGAAAGATGTTTTTGATATGCTTGCTGATAATGAAACGTTCGCTATGGTAGCACTTCGTAACTTATTAGGTGCTGATATTAGTCAGTTAGCTGCTGCATCTATACGACAAGAAGCTGTTCGTCGTTTGAACATTACTTCTAGTGGTAAACCTAAAGTTAAGGTATCCACTCAAGGTGGCAGTACTAAAGTTAATCCTAATAGACGTCCTATTGTTCCGGGTGGTATTATTGATTCAAATAAATAATTATCGTAACTATGCTTAGAGAAATTGGAAAAAAACAGTATTCCAAAGAGGTTTACTCTGATGCCGATATGCTATTGAACTTTAATGTTCTTGGTGCTGTCGATTTGAATAAGTCTCTTACTTATCTTTGGGGTAGGAACAGTAATCAATTCCCTCTTCTTTCTCTTACAGAAGGTCAAGGAAATATCTCTCGTAAGAAACCTATTAATGCTGGTGATACTCAGTATAAGTGGAAGATTATGGGGAAACCTACTGTCACTTCCCCGATTGTGCGTTTGATTACGCCTACTCAAACCCCCGGTAAAGGGTTTATGTCTTTCAAAGCGGAGTTCCAAGATAACTGGATTCCTTATCAGTATTCTGCTATTACTCCTGACGGAAAGCACATGGTTCGTATGCAGACCGATGGTGAGCAGACTGCTTCCGGTGGATATATCTATGAAATGATTATCCTTGGTGGTAATCCTGATGAATTTATTGATCTCAGCAATTTTGAGAGAGGTAAATATTGGGGTATGGGTGTTCCTACGATTGCCGGTGAATTATCTACTGGTTCTCGTTCTACTGCTGAATCTTGGAGTGAAATGACTAACCAATTTGGTTTCCATAGATTCTCCAAAATTATTACCGGTAACATTGCTAATATCGTAACCGAGTTTGAACTTGATTATGATGATGGTTCTAAAGGTACTCTTTGGATGCCTTATGAAATGCGTCAATTTGAGTTCATGCGTAGACGTTTGTTAGAAGAGGATTTATGGTTCTCTGCTTACAACCGTGATATTAACGGTGTTATTCACAATCAAGAAAAACATTCAAACAAACCTATTCCTCGTGGTGCTGGTGTTCGTGATATTCTTATCGCATTCGGTAACTACTTCGAGTACTCATTCATGACTATCGAGCTTATTGATATGATTCTTTCTCGTATCTTTGAAGTTCGTAATGATATTGATTTGAGTAATAAAAATATCGTTCTTTATACCGGTAAAGGTGGTTCTAAAATGTTCCAACAGTGTATTAAGAATGAAGCTATCGGAAATGGTTACTTTGATAAGTTAGGTTCTGAGGAGATTCAAAGTCGTGGTGGTATCCTTTCTTATGGTGCATACTTCAATCAGTATAAGCACTATTCCGGAGCTACTGTTTCTGTTAAGGTTGTAGATTTGTTTGATACCGGTGCTCGTGCCGAAATGGATCGTAAGAATGGTCGTATGTATGGTGGTTTCCCTGTTACCTCTTATACGATGGTGTTCTTGGATCACTCTATTGATAACACGAGTGGTGAAGCAAATATTCAGTTGGTTTGTGAAGAGGGTCGTGAATATTTGTACGGTGTTTATCAAGGTATTACTCCGCTGCCTAAAGAGTGGGGTGCTTATAGTAAGATGTTATCTTCTAGAGAAGATATTGCTACTTATGAGGTTATGTCTTCACAAGGTATCAATATGCTTAATGGTACTACTTCTTTCTGGGCTGAAATGATTTTTGAATAAGCGTACATTACGATTATTGTAAAGTATAAACTTACTAAAGTATAAACTATATGATATACTCACGCAAAATAACCTTAGCGTTAAAGCTGAATCCGACTATGTTTCAAGTTGTGAATCAGAAAAGTATTGGTGCTTTTAATACTATTTTCGGTCCGAGCATTAAAGCGGTTCTTACTCTATCTAGTAAAACTGCTGAAATGGCTTCTATACTTCCTACGATCATTGGAGCTTCTGCTGATAGCCGCAATGTAAACTTTCAAGATCTCGTTTTGAAGCATCTTAAAAACTCAACTGTTGAAGTTCCAGCTCAAGGTTATGAGCTTGAAACAGGTTGGGAGTTTTCTCTTAACGATCCTGTTAAACGTGATGCTATTCTTGATTGGGCTAAAAAGAACAGTATTAATACTGAGGTTGTTCCGAATAAATTAGAGAAAGCTATCTTTGATGCTATGCTCTTTGGTGAAGGTACTGCGGTTCATGAAGAGAATCTGTATATGTACATGACTCCTATCAAGCCGCAAGATTATATTCTTTGGCGTCTTGCTCTGCTTACTTCTACTGTTGCTAATAAACCGGAAGATGTTGAGAAATCTACTAACATTCGGTTTTACTTACATAGCATCGAAGATGTTAAGCGTATGAAAGATGCTAAGACTAAAGCTGTTGTTAATACTGCTACTAAGTTGGCTCAGTTGTTCACAGGTGATGAGTCTTCTTATAAACGTATTAGAAATATGCTTATCTGTAATGCTCCTGCTGATACTCTACAGATTATCAAAATGGAACATGGAGATTTGCAGACGGCTGTAGCTGAACTTTCTCAAACGAATGCAGATGCATTTATTTCTCTGTTTGATAACAAGAATGTAGAAGCAATGGCACAAGTATATAAGTTACTCGCTGCTCAAGTCATTACGAAAGACGGTGATAATTACTTTGATACTGTGCGTCCGGAAGTAGTTCTTGGTTCTTCCATTGAGGGTGTTATGGCTTTCTTAGCTGCTCCCGAAAATGTTGAATATAAAGCACAACTTTTCACTGCTTATAAGGCTTCGGTTATAAACTAACAAAATAGTGTCAGTATGTATAGTAGTTGTAAAGAAGCACATATTGCTGTAAACGATAAGATTCAGCAGATTAATGCTAATAGGCAAGAATCTATTCGTCCGCAGTATATTGATATTGCTCTTAATGAAGCTATTGACGTACTGCTTACGCAAAAGATTAAAGCCTTTGAAGAGACTGGTCGTTATTACGATGATTTGCAGGTGCTAAAGACTACATATAGAAGTCCTCTTTACCTTCTCGCAAATGAGGGTAATAGAGGCTTCGCTTTTTTACCTGCGAATTACCTACATGGTGTCTCTTATGATGCAAGTGTTATATATGATAAGTTTAAACGTTATCGAGCAACTGAATCTGTTACTACTAGGATTTACGTTGTTAATATCAGTGAGCTATTTAAAACTATTCCCGGTTATATAGAAGATTTCGTTATTCAAATCGGTAATGATACTGTTACGTTTCATTATTCTGCTAAGATTTATCGTAAAGAGGGTCTATTTGAATACATTAACTATATGCTCTCCATATTGCTGCGAAAAGGTTACAATGTGACTTATGAACGCTACAATAATGAGTATTACCCCGAATCATTAGTGTTTTACTTCGATACGCCACAGCTAATTGTAGTTGGAGATAAATATACTATTGAATTAGTACAATTCGACTACGAACGTTATTCGGGCTTATACGAGATTATCACTTCTGATGGAGTGGTTACAAAGGTGCGAGAGAGCAAACCTGCGGGTATGGATTTGGTTTCTGATGTTCAGCGTAGAGATATGCTTCAAACATATCACAATCGTTTTAATAGACACATTCATCCTATATGTACGATAGAAAACAATAGGGTTTTAGTAGATATGGATGATACATTCGTGATTACTGATGTTGCTATTACATATCTTAGGCAACCTACTAGGTTTGATATTGTAACTGATACTGCTACTGAACTTCCGTTTAAAACCGAGATTATTAACCTTGCTACACAGAAGCTTCTTGGTAAACTTAAAGATGAAGGTTATCAAATTGCTATAAATGAAAGTAATTCTTTAAAATAAAACGTTACTATGAGAATTGTAAGTTACGGAAAAACATTTGTCGATAATATTACTGTTGATACTAAGTTATCTAACGGTCAACTCGGCATTTGTACTGCTTATGGTACTGCTTTGCCTACTACTGGTAGACCTGAGCCGTTTGTAATTATGTCTGCAATTCCTACTAAGGACGGTGGATTTATGAATCAACGTGGAGTGGATATTAATCCTTTTAACTTCACTTATAACGTTCGTAAATATACGGAGGAAGATCAGAAAGAAACTATTATTCTTAAAGGTCTTACGAATCCGGCACTTAAGCCTGCTGAAGGTATTGTATATAATGCAGATGCTGAGTTCTGTGGTGCTATTGAAATTTGTTCTTCTGAGGAGTATCGTCATGGTCTGACAGTTAATCCTAATCCTCAGATTGTTCAAATACCTGTTCGGATTCATGCTACTGATACCGTTGATCGATTGGTAGAGAAGATTAAGAAAAACCTTAGTCTTACCGCTTATAACAAAGAGTTGTTTGATATTACTATCGAGAAAGCTGATAGTGCTGTTAAGATAACCGTTGTTGCTAAAAAGCCTACTAAATTGACGATGAACGTATTCGGTATTCTTGCTGATCAAAAAGCCAATGGTACTATTACCGTTGAACATACGAAGTTATCTGGTTTCTTAGCTGATGTTGCTCTTAGTGATGAAGACCTTCGTTATTCTCTGATTAACATGGGTTGGAATCCTCATGATGAGTGGCAGAAAGCTTGGGGTATTGGTGACCCGAAAGTTGGCTTTGATAAAGTCGCTTATCTTGTTATTTCTACGGCTGAGTTTAATCAATTCCCTGAGATTGCTGCTGATAACAATAGTCCTCGCAAATTCCAAATCATTATTGGCACGGAAGCTGTGATTGACGCTGTTGTAAATAAACTTGAAGCTATTAAAGTTTTAGCTAAAGGTTCCGGCGATAATGCCATTTCTCTGAATACTGCAACTGACTAAAGTTGCTTGGAAAACTACGCAGTGCTTAACGGTTCTGCGTAGTTATATTTGTTTAAACTTAATGCTATGGAATGTAATATTAAAATTGTCAAGTTAAAACAAGTTCTTCCTCTTGGTACATTTCCTAAGCGTGAGCATAACGTTCGATTCTTCTATCATCGTACTGATGGTTGTTACTATATGTATGATGAAAAAGGCTGCGAAATTAATCTAACTACTGATGGTAATATTATTGCTATTGATAGAGAGTTAATTGTTGGTAGTGAGTCTTTGACTGATGATACTCTTGTTTGCATTGGTCTTAAAGCTAATTATGTGCATCCTAGTCGTGGTGTTAGAAATAATACTTGTGGTTGTCAAGATACATATATTCGTGCTTGGACTTACATCAAAGATCTTCAAGATTTTATGCAGTCTGGTCATATCGAACGTGATTACTATAGAGTTACTTTAGTTCCTTCTCCTGAAGAGGGTGGTATTGTTGGATGTAGTGGTTCTGCTATTGTTCCTGATGAAAACTCAGATGGCTTCCGTTTTCAATTTGAAGCTGGTAGTCGTGTTGAACTTTATGCTAAACCTGTTCAAGGTTATCACTTTAAAGGTTGGAAAGAGTTCCATACTAATGAGATTATGTCTATTAGTCCTAATTGGTCTTTCACTATTAAGAAAGATATGGATTTGATAGGTGTATTTGAAAAGGATGAAGCTCCTATTGAACAATTCTATATTAATGTCAATGCTGATCCGGCTAATGCAGGATATGTAGTTGGTGCCGGAACATTCCCAAAAGGTACAAGACATTCTATAACAGCTGCGGCAATTCAAGGGTATCATTTTATTCATTGGACTGATAGTTTAAATCGTATTGTTTCTACTAATCTTCAATATGATCTTATTGTTGATAAAGATGAAACTTATACTGCACACTTCGAGCTTGATGCTCCTGTTATTGAGGAGTACAATGTAACTATTATAACTAATCCTGCTGATAAAGGTTCAGTTAGCGGTGGCGGTACTTATAAGTCCGGTCAAACTGCAATAATTGTTCCTAGTCCGGTTGAGGGTTGGGCTGTTGATACAGTTACTGCTTCTGGTGGTAATCTTGTAGATAATGGTAATGGTACATATAGCATCGTTGTTACACGAGATCTTACGATTACGGTAAACTTTAAAGAAGCTATTCGTTATTTCACGTTTAGTATCGTGGCAGATGCGAATGGTTTAGTTCGATATAAAGATATTAATGATGCTTGGTCTCAATGGGCAGAAAGATACGAAATCACTGCTCCGGAAAAGACTATTGTCACTATCGCTGGTAAAGCTAACGGCGGTTATGAATTTGAAAAGTGGGTGACTCCTACTGGTGCTAATCTTCCTAATAATGAAAACAATATCATTGTTGAAGAAGGTCTGCATCGCAAAGTTTATACTGCTTATTTCAAGGAAACTTACATTCCACCTGAAACTCATATTGTTAATATTACTGCTGGTTTTAATGGTAAATGCAAATATAAGATTGGCTCTGGTGAATATTCAGAAGCTGCATCTTCGCATTCTAACATTAGTGTTACTGACAGTGAGACAATTGAAGTATTAGGTGTTCCCAATAGCGGTTATTCTTTTGAACAATGGAATATTGGTGGAACTACTTCTAACTCTAATCCTTATTCAAAGGTTATTACTGAAAATGTAGATTTCTCTTGTACGTTCGTAGAGATTCCACCGGAAGAAGTTACTATTACGGTAGGTTCTGACGGAACTAATGAAACTCGTTATCGTATAGGTGATGGTTCTTGGTCTAGTTGGTCTACTTCTGAACATACGTTTAAAATTGCTGTAGGTTCAATATATTTAGTTGAAGCTCGTGCGGTTGGTAACTACAAGTTTAAAGAGTGGAATACAAACGGTGCAAAGGTTTCAAATAATCCTGCAACATTCACTGCCAAAACCGGAACAAATGCAACGCATATTGCTACGTTCGATCAAGTAATCATGCGAACGCTAACTCTTACTGCTGGAACGGGTGGTAAATGTCGCGCAAAGATCAATGGAAGTTGGAGCGACTATTATAGTGGCACAAAGACTTACTCTAATATTGTTGACGGAACTACCGTTTCTGTAGAAGCATTAGCAAATAGCGGCTATCATTTTAAGGAATGGACTGATTCGGGTGCGCCCTCGACTACTTCACGTGATATTGTCATGAATGACTCTAAATCTATTGAAGCTCGTTTTGAGGTTGATGCTCCTGATAAATTCCAAGTCACCTATGAAGCTATTCCTAACGGAAGTGCTACAATGGAAGGTGCTGGTACTTATAATGATGGTAATACTTGTATGATTAAAGTTAATGTAAGTCCGGGTTATACTTTGAATAAAGTGCTTGTTGATGGTGTTAAAATCACTCTTAACAGTAATAATCAGTATAGCTTTGTGGTTGAGAAAAACATTAAGGTTACTATTGAATGCGATTTTATTCCTGAACCCACACATTATACACTTACAGTTAAAACCGAAGATGAAGGTGTAGCTCAAGGTGGTGTTGGTATCAATAAAGAATCTAATTTAGGAGTTGAAACTGCTGAATTTGAGGATGGTACTGTTGCTACTATTCATGCTACAGCTGCTAAGGGTTATAGCTTTGGTGGTTGGTGGAAAGATGGAATTAAGGTTTTTGATGATGTAACTCTAAGTGTTACCGTTGATGCCAATAAGACTTATATTGCTAAGTTTACTCAAGATCCATATCTCGAATTAGATAAGACTTCTCTTACTTTCGGGGCTGCTGGTGGAACTCAAACTGTTAATGTTACTTCTAACGTCGAATGGGCGGTTTCATAATTAGGGGGGGGTACTAAGATGGCTATTGCGTCTTGGCTTACCCCTGCTGCTAAGAGTGGTACGGGTAATAAAACGGTAGGTTTAACTGCGAGTAAGAATGCCGGTGCAAGCAGAACAACTATTGTTACTGTTTCAGTCAGCGGTATTACGAAAACTATTAATTGTACTCAGACGGAAGCTGATAAGTTCACTATTAAGATTTCTTCTTCAACTACTAATAGTTCAGGAACTGCTATTACAAATGTTGGTGATTGTTCTATTGGTTCATCTGCTACAGGTGGAGTTAAAGAAGGAACTTATTATCGTGATACTAATGTCACATTGACTGCTAAAGCCGCCCCGATTGGGTATGATTTTGTTGGTTGGTATGAAGGTTCTAATCTTGTTTCTACAAGTCTTTCTTTTGCTGTTACTTTAACGGCTAATAGAACTCTTGTTGCTAAATATAAGATTAAGAGCTACACTGTTAATGCAACTTCTGAGGATACAAACAAAGGTACTGTAAGTCCTGCAGGTCAAACTGTAGAACATGGTGCTAATGCTACTGTAGTTGCAACTCCTAAGGCTGCTTATAATTTTGCTGGTTGGTACAATGGAACAACTAAAGCATCTAGCAATGCTTCATATACATTTGCTGTTACTGCCAATATCAGCTTAACTGCTAAGTTTACAATTAAGACTTTCACAACTACTACTGCTAATTCAACTGGTGGTACAGCGAATGTTAATAAGTCTAGTGTAGAATATGGTGGTTCTGCTATTTGGACAGCTACTCCAAGTACTGGCTATAATTTTAGCAAGTGGTCTGATGGTTCTACCGCTAATCCTCTGACAGTTTCTAACATTACTGCCAATACTCATATTACTCCGGTATTTGTTCTTAAGTCATATACTGTAACTTGGAATCCTAATGGTGGTTCTGTAAGTCCTACGTCAACTACTAAGACTCATGGTTCTACTTTAGGCACATTACCTACTCCGACAAGAGCTGCTGATGTTCAATATACTTATACATTTAAGGGTTGGTTTACAGCTGCAACGGGTGGTACTCAAGTATCTGCATCTACTACTGTGACAGGAAACGTTACTTATTATGCTCAGTGGACTGCTAATATTAGAAGTTACACTGCAACATTTAATGGTAACGGTGGTGATACTCCTAGTCCATCTACTATTACTAAAACGTATGGTTCAGAATTAGGTACTCTTCCGACTTGTTCTAGGACAGGTTATACGTTCCTCGGTTGGTACACAGCATCTAGTGGTGGTACGAAGATTTCATCTACTACTAAGATAACTAGTACTGTTACCTATTATGCTCAATGGTCTATTAATAGTTATACTTTAACTTACAATGTTAATGGTGGTAATGCAGTAAGTCCTGCTTCTAAAAGCGTTCAATATGGAAGTGCTTATGGTACTTTACCGACGCCTACGAAGTCTTCTGATGCTGAATACACCTATGCATTTGCAGGTTGGTACACTGCTGCTAGTGGTGGAACGCAAGTTACTGCTAATACGACAATGGGTGCAGGTAATACTACAATATATGCACATTGGACTGCAACTAGACGGAGTTATACGATAAATTATCAAACAACATATGGATCTTTGAATAGGACTAGTCAATCTGTTGCTTATGGGTCTAAAGGCTCTTGTACGTTGACTATGCCTTCAAACGATGCTCAGTACACTTATACTTTCCAAGGTTGGTATACTGCTGCCAACGGTGGTGGAACTAAGGTTGGTTCTTCATTAACTTTAGAAACACCGAGTGTAACAGGTGCTGCTACTTATTATACTTATGTGACCAGAGCTGTTAATAGGTACACCTTTACATTTAACGCTAATGGTGGTAGTACTCCTTCTTCTTCATCTATAACTAAAGATTATAATGAAGCTATTGGAACGTTACCTACTTGTTCAAGAGCTGCGGATAATACTTATACGTATGCGTTCGCAGGTTGGTTCGATACTGCTGCCGCTACTGGTGGTACTCAATTAACTACGACAACTAAGGTTACTTCTAATAAGACTTGGTACGCTAGATGGACTATATCTACTAGACAGTATAAATTGACAGTTACTGCTGGTACAGGAGGTACAGTTAGTGGTGGAGGTACTTATAATTACAATGCGTCAGTTACACTAAAAGCTACAGCTAATTCTGGTTATCACTTTGTTAAATGGAGTGATGGTAATACAAGTGCTACAAGGACAGTCATTGTAACTAAAGATGCTACTTATACCGCTACATTTGAACAAGATCCTTATTTGAATCTTGATAAAACTAGTTTAACGTTTGAAGCTGCTGGTGGTACACAAACTGTCAAAGTAACTTCTAATGTTAATTGGATTGTTTCTTAAATTTTTAAATGTTCCGCTACGCTTTGCAGACCCCAGTAGGGGAATAGCTTGTGGGGCGTGCGGAACTTCAAACTTTTTTACGAATAATAAAATTATTACTATTATGGTTAAAGATTCTGCTTTGAATGAAAGAGCAACTGCTGTTGAAATTGGTGGTTTAGTTGATGGAGTTGGTGCACCTGTTATGCGTGCCGGATATGCTTTAAAAGCTAAACCAAGTTGGATCACTTTGAGTGCTGTTGAGGGAACTGGTAACTCTCAAGTAGATGTTACTGCTCCGGTTTATAAAGGTCGTAATGGACGTTCCGGTTTGATTACCGTTGCTGTTGAAGACTTGACTGAAGACGTTACGTTGCAGCAGGAAGGTTCTACGATTTGGGATGTTACTACTCAATCAATAGCTTTCGTTAAAACGGGTGAAGCTAAGAAGTTCACTGGTAACTCAAACTTAGCTTCTATTACGTTTGCTGTTGATTCTGACGCTTCTTCTTGGTTGACTGCTGGTAAATTGGTTGTGAATGAGAAAGAATACAACTCTGGTGCTGAGATCGAAGGTGATCCGGGGGCAGATGATGTTTACGCTTTCGAAATTACGTTTACTGCTGCTGCTAACCCGACGGTTAACACTCGTACCGGTAATATTACCGTAAATGGTCAGAAATACACTGTAACTCAATCTGCCGGTGATGCTACTCTGTCTGTATCTCCGACTACATTGACTTTCGCTGCTGCTGGAGAAACTAAACAGATAACGATTACTACGAATACCGCTTGGACTATTTCGTAAGTCGTCTGTTAATTTGATTATAGGTCTAATAGGTACTAATGTGCTTATTAGACCTTTTGTTGTATATACAGATATTTAAACTATGGAAGAAACAATTATTTTTAATCTTTTTAATTCCATAAGTTTTGCGTTTATTGCCATTGTGCTTTTAACTACTTATGGCATTAATGAGATTATCACTAAGATTACTAAAAAGAAACTACCGAGATACTTCAAGTCTCTTGTTAGCTTAATCGTAGGTATTGCAATTATGGTGCTTTACTTATACAAATTAGATGCTTCATTGGAAACGGTGCTGCTATCTTTTCTGATATGTACCTTTGGGTATGATTTAATTATCAAACCTATACTCAAAGCTATAAAACGGCATTTTGCTGATTCTAAAAGCGTATAATCGCGGACTAAAGGAGTGCTACTACTAAATTGCGTAGTACTCCCTTTTGTCATATCAAGGAAAATCATTGCTCGCTTAAATCATCGACTAAACGTTCTATTAATGATTTAAATTCCTTTAGGTATGACACCTGTGACTTATACTAATTTGAATAAACTCTTATTAATTAGAGATATTCAAGAGATTGCTAAAACTTATATCAATGATGATAGAAGTTATCGTTGGATTTGGAAGAACAAAATTGCTGACGTATATCATATTGGTTATGTAACTTTTATGAATTACATTAGTGTTCCCTCTATTAATGCAAAGATTGACGAAGCTATCGCTAAGAAGAAAGGTTGAATATAATGTTCAACTATTGAGTATTTATGTTCATGTTATAAATCATTTCATTGTTATCGGTACTAATAGTAATATATTTGTTGTGCATCTCAATGTCGAGGTGCATTAAAACAAATTAATACTATGAATACTGAAAACGAAACTGGTGTTAAAGTTCCAAAAGGACAAATTAACTACAACACTGTTGCAGGTTCTTTAGGTCTTGCTGCTTTTGCAGGACTTGGATTAAGAAATTGATTTGGTAACGGTAATGGTTCGGTTGCTGCTGGATCTACTGCTATTGCTGAAACTCAATTAGTTTCTGGTCTTATGGCTGAGCTTGCTAAAGAGAAATCTGAACGTTATGCTGATAGTGTAGGTATAAATACGTTTAAAGAGGCTTTAGCTTTAGTTAAAGAAGAACGTGAAATTCGTCAAGCTAACGACAAGATTATATTTGAAACTCTTGCTCGTTTGGATAAAGAATCTGCACTTAACAAACAGGATATTGAAAACTTCAAGAAAGAAGTCGCTCGTGAGTTCTGTGATGTTCGTCATGATTTCAAAGCTGCTATCGCTCTTGAAGCTGAACGTAGAGAATCTGCTGATGAACGAATTGTTGATTATGCAAATTGCAATTTCGTTAAATACATCAAAAAGATCAATGCTACTGAGATTTGCCCGGTTGTTGAGTTAGCGGCTCGTGCTGCTGGTCCTGCTGTTCCGGATCCTAATGCTTCTACTTCAACTCCCCAAGCTTAATTTTGAAGTAGTATGACTAACGCAGAACTTGTTGCAGTAGCTGTTGGTAAATGGCTAACACCAATCGTTAAAACTATTGGAGGTGGGATTAAGATTCCTGTTACTTCTGGTATCGGAAAGTTTATGGGTAGTGTTTTTGGTTTAGACCTTTCTACTTATAATCTTCTGAATGAATTAGATTTTATTATAGAGCCTACACTTGATTATATTATTAAGCCTCAGTTGGCTAAGTTATCTAAGTTCATACCTGATGAGCAGATTCCTAAAGTAGTTAATAGCTATCTTGATGCAGCTATTTCTAAAGCTACTGCTAAAGGTTCTGTGAATCTATTTGGTTTTGAGTTCGAAGCTACTGCTTTTCAAAATCTCAAACGTGAAATTGATAACTCTCTTAAAAATAATGTAAGTCATAATGAAAGACCCGCATGAGCATAGTGATATGCCACACAAAAGTGAAGATGTAAGAAAGAGGGATTGTCGAAAGTATAAAGAACTCTACGGAAAACATTTTACTAAAGACCTATGTGAATGGGCGGTTGAACGTATGGAGAATCGTAATGGTACTACTCACCATTATAGTCTTGATGAAGTCAAATCTATTTGGCACAAATACAAGATGAATGATATTCATAACGCTAACTGGTATGATGTTATGTATGTAATGAATATGGCTTATGCAGATTTCTATGGTCGTTTGTTTACCGAACATCATGAATGTGCTATGTATGCTTATCTTTACATTAGTGATCCCGATGGTTACGAAGGTATTGCTTTCCAAAGATGGTTAGCTGATATTAAAGCTCAAGACGATGAAGTGCCTTGGCAGAGATTCATCTAATTAGTTTTGGTCGCAGGTGTTATTTATATCAAGGCAATTTTAATTATTCCTAATCCGACTACTGGTTCCGCTGGTAGTCGGATTTTTTTGTTTATAGCAACTTATTCAAACACGCAAGTATGAATTATAAAACACGTTGTGTAATGAGTGGTATTTTTATTGCTATATTGAACTTGATTGGTGTTATTGTTTCATCTATTGGTGTTGTCTTCGTAAAAGAATGGATTGCTAAGAAGAGACGTAAGGTTGTTACTAATCTTCTTACATCTAAAGCAGAATGTTGGATGCAACTCGATAAAATAGCTTCAAACATTAGAGAATCTCTTAATGCTAAAGGTGTTTACGTTGCATACTTTCATAATGGTGGTAAGTTCTGTAATGGTATTAACATGGATAAGTTTACTGTTATCGCAGAAGATTACGATATTAGTATTACTGATCCTTATAAAAATCGTTATAAGAATGTTCTTACTTCTATTATGCCTTATACTATTCTACGCTTATACAGAGATAGTAAGTACATTTTCCGTATGAGTGCTTTGACAAAGTATCATTCTAATATGTATGTTGGAGATCTTCGTTCACGTGGATGTAATACTGCTATTAGCATTCTTATTCGTGACTTGAAAACTGATATGCCTATTGGCTTTCTTAGTGCTGAGTTCGAGCTTGACTTTGAACCCGACGCTGAAATGATGCAAACATTCTGGAAAAATCACAATCGTATTTCTCGCAATATGACTATGGTTATAGATGCGACAGAAGATACCATTAAAAACTAAAATACCATGACTGTTATTTACGCAAGAACTAGTCTGCCATCAAGGTGTGGTAGAGATTTCAAAAATCAAAAGAACGTTATTAGGGTTACTAACCGGTATACTAATGCTGGTCCGTGGCACGGGGTTGTTCCAGTTAAGAATCGTCCTATTATGATCATAGGTAGTTCTGATACTCCTGAACTTAAATTGTCTACTAATCTTCTTAAATTTATCCCTAGAGGTGAAACTAAGGAGCTTGGTATTACTACTAATAAATCTTGGCGAATTGTTTAATGTATTATTATGGCAACACTTAATCAATTAGGAAGTAAGATTTCTAATATATTAGGTAAGCCCGGTGATCATAGCATTCAAGAGAGAGCTAAAGATGCTTGTAAGGCACTCTTTGCTACTTTTATTCGTCAGAGTATTGAGCGCAATGGTGTAGATGAGGTGCTTAAAGTTAGCTTTAATGTTCCTCTTATCTGCGTTCCGCTTACCGATATAGAAAACACATATGCGGGAATTGGTGCTAAAGATATGGTTCTTACTACTGAGCATCGAGTTCCTACACCTTTACGTATGCCTAATGATGCACCTTTTCTTCATGTTTATACTCAACATGATGATGGGAGTCTTATTACATATAAGTACGCTAATAATAGCGTAGTTCCGCTCCTTACCACAGTCTATTCCCCTACTGGGGTTTGGGGAGTGTATCAAATCGTTAATGGTAAACTTAAAATTATTATCAAAAATACTCTCAAAAACTTTGAGATTGATGCTAAAAATTATAAGTTTGTAACAATCGTGTATGTAGCTGAAAATCCTGCTGAGGTTATCACTATGTATATGGAAGATGATGGTCAAGATATTGAACTTCCTCTTCCAGCTGATATGATAGAACGTATAACTTATGAGGTTCTTAGAACTGAATTTGGTATTAAGCCTACAGAACACGAAGTTAAGATTATTAGTGATGCAACTTATGCTCCTAATGATCCTAATGGTACTCAACGTTTAATCCATAATAAAGTAGAATAAACTATATGGAATCCATGCACTATTACCACGACTATCTCGAACAATGTTATAACACTATCGAGAAATTAAGTACTGATCTTCATAACATTTATGTTAGACGTAATAATCTAGCTAATATCTGTTATGCTAATCTGAATCTTCTTGAATCGAATGGAATAACTAAAGAGATTATTGATGATCTTATTTTAGGTAAACGAGTTAAAGGTGTTAAGCTCTTACGTAAACTTAATTGGAGTGACGAAGCTAAAGCAGTATCTCTTCGTATTACGTTCAATCGTTTTGTTTATCTATCTACTATTCGTATTCCTAAACTTCTTGCTATTATTAGATATTACGATTGGATGTGTCGTATTCCTTATCCGATATTTAATCAAATACAAAGAGGTCTTAATAAGTCTCTAATTGAGAATCTTATTCGTGGTGATAGTGTTTCTTTAGGTACTTACATTGGTAAGTTTCAAGTTCAACGTGCTGTTGCTAGAGAATCTGTTGATTGGGCTGCTTCATTTCGTCTTAGGGATGAAATGATTGCTGCTGGTATTGAAGTTAAGAGTTTTCTTAATCCTTATGGTAAGAATTGGCACGTTAAATCTGATAATCCGTATTATTGGTTCTGTAAATGGATACGTCATAATATGGGTGTTGATGTTGTACCTAATCAAATATTCTATAAATTTAAACCTAATCATTGTCATGTAAACATTATGACTAGCGATAAGGTGCTTAGGCATAAATCTATAGAAGAAGTTATTAAAGCGGATAATCTTGCATTTGATGCTAAACTCAAATACATGATTGAACATGATAAAACTATTATGGATAGGTATCCGCCTACTAAAAGCAAAAGAGAACGTATTAAAAACAATGAAGTAGATGAATACATTAGACCAAAACTTGATTAGTTCTAGTGTTATTATTCATAGGATTATAGAAGATTATGATGTTCATTCTATGGACTTTATGACTCGTATTCCTACTTGGATATGTGAAGCTCTTGCTGATTTAAATATTCAACAGCATCTTATTAATGTTGGTAAAGTTATCGACTTTGATGAGTATCGTTGTGAGATTCCAGAGGGTTGTGAGAATATACGTCTTGTTACAATTAATGGTAAACGCGCGGATTTTACTACTAATCCTGCTCCATTTGAGCATGATGATGGAAATTATATACCGCTCGCCGTTTCATTCCCGATAGGGATAAACCTTACAGAAAATGTCGTTTTTGACTTCATACAGACGATTTCCGGCAGTTTATATACGTATTCGATTAATGGGTCGTATTTGCATTTGAATGTCAGAAAAGGCACGCTAGGTATCTTATTTCACGGGTTGCCAATGACACTTGACGAGATTCTTAAAATCAATGTTCCTCTCATACCTAATAATGATGTTCTTATTGATGCTCTAAAGAACTTTGTTATGATGCGTATTCTTCAACGTAATTACAGGCATCCTGTTTTAAATCTTAGAGATAGTAATCCTTATACTAATCCGGCACTTGCTTACGATAATGCTAAAATTAAAGTTCGCAATGCTTGTAATAAGCTTACTAAAGATAAACGTGATGATTGTAGTAGGTCGTTATTAAACTTCTTAAATATGAAAAATCATTATGTAAACGGCTATGAAAGTAAACGCAGGTCTTTACCCTAACGCGAATCCGTCATTAGTCAATAGTGATACTAAGTCTTATGCACTTAATGTTCTATATAACGAGGATGGTGAGACTCTTATCAATGAAAATGGATTTGAGAAACATCATGATTATTCTGATTATGGTCAGTGTATTGGCACCATTCCGATTCCCGTTGGAGTGGTGCTTTTTTTCGTTAATAGAAACGGTGCTAATCCTAGTGTACCTGACGGAGATTACATTATATGGCATAGTGATGAAACTATTGAAGGTGATATAAAGTATTCAGATGTTATTTATAAAGCTCCTCTAGTTGGTAATAGTACAGTTTTAAACTTTAGTGAAGATCGTCCTATTACTGGTGCTTATTCTTATAACAAAAATAATCATCTGATTATTACTTTTACAGAAGGTAATTCGACTGCTGCTAATGAAACTCGTTTGATGAATCTTAATACCTTTTGTGATGACTATAATCTCGCAAAAGACTATTCTGATGATACTACGACTATTTACAGCTTAGGTACTGATTTAACTAAAGAGAAACTATTGAATCTTATACCTGATGTTGAATATCCTACATTAACAGTTCAGTCTATTGATGGGGGTGGTTTACTTGCAGGTTCATATCAATTTGCTGTTGCATATAAACTTAAAACCGGAGATTATACTGACTATTCTTTGTTATCTCCTACATACTTTGCTGCACCTAAATACAATGAAAGTATTAAAGCTGGTCAGCTTACTTCTCGTAAGTTTCAAATTGATATTACTAATATAGATTCTCAATTTGATGAATGTAAACTTGGTATTATCTATAAAGGTAAAGATGAAGAGAAAGCTTATGAGTATGAGAATATTGATATTAAAGGTAAAAATAGTACAACGGTTTATATCAGTGGTATCAATAGTTTAAATACAGTTACTCTTAATGATATTGTAATTGGTAATATTTCATATATTAAAGATCAAGCTCATACTAATTTTAATTCACAGCTTATTCGAGCTAATGTTAGTATGAATGATATTACTGGTCTTGATAAGCATATCAAAGATAAAAATCTATGTACCGCTAATGGTCTTAATGGTACTGGTAATATTAAAATTAAAGAAGAATTATTCAAATCTGTTGGTGATAAAGGTGACTTTGAAAAGAAAGATCTTTCTAATGATACTTGTATCAAAGATAATGAATACTACTTCTTATATTTAGGTCTTATTGATTATAAAGGTAAACTTATTAATGTTTATCCTATTTATAATACTCAAAAGAATAGCTATTACTTTAAGACTTCTAACTTCAATATGATCGGTAGTGATGGTGCTGTTAAACATCGTATGTTTAGATTTAAATTCGATCCTACAGATTTCTTTTCTAAACTATTTAAAGATACTACTAAAATTGAAACCGCTGATGGTCTTGAAGAAGTTGGAGTTGTTGCTCGTAAACAAATCAAATCTTGGGTTGTTTACATGGCTCAACCTAATAGTTCCAATAGCAATTGGTGTTGTCAATCACTTGTTGTTCGAGATTTAGCTTATTCTAATGTAGTTGGTAATAACTATAAAGGAGCTTTTGCTTCTCGTGATAGATATAGATTATATCCTCTTGAATATCTGATTGAAAAGAAGACTATGCCACAAGTTAAAGCTTATAGCGTTCGTAGTGCTTATGAACGTATGACTTGGAGGCATTGTTTCAATCGTCAGAAAAATGATACTAAAAATGAAAAAGGAAATGGTTCTGATTTATGGGATGAAGGTGGTGATTTGATTCAATCAGTTCTTCTTTCTGATTCACTTATTGTTAATAGTAGACTTAATGGACCTACTATTAAACCTGAATTTATTGTTAATAATAATTCAGCTGTTTCAAATATAGCTGCTGATTCTAGTTATAAATTTAGTAAAAATGATGGTCTTGATGATAACGCTATGTTTGATAGTAAATACTATCCGAATGCATGGAATAATAAGAGTTATCAACGTGTTACTATTACTTATGGGAATGGTGACTTACTAGATCCCGGATTTGAATATAACAAGATATGTAAAGATTATTCTGCTGCTGGTGAGTGGAAAGGTGATGATAATCCAAATAGTCATGGAGATGATAGAACTGTTGCAAGATTTCAATGGTATTCTATTATTGAAAATAATCGTGCTATTATAGATTGTTACTATCATGATCGTAATGCAGATGATATATTCAAGACTATTGACGTTTATGCTCAGAATCTTTCTTGTATATCTCCCATTGTTAGAGTTGAATATCATCCCGTAACATATGCTGCTACTACAAAAGCTCAATATCTTAAAGGTGATACATTTGTTGCATTTATAACTCAACGCTGTGTTGCTCCTGCTGCTGGTTTCCAACATGAAGGCGCTGGTGCTACTATTGCTAATTGTCATAGAATTATTATTAGTTATTTCATATTTAGTCGTATGAATCTTCAATGTCGTCATGATGGACTTGGAGTTAATAGTAGTGCCTATAAGATATTTGAACGTAATATTTCCAATACTGCTGAGAATGATATTGAAAAAGCTATTCGTTGGGCTCCTAAGAATAATTACTATCAAGAAGCTGATAACTTAGGTCATGTTAGTTATCCTATTGATAACTTTTGGAATACTGAGGATGGTAAGTGTTATGAGACTTCTATGAATTGGGATGGTTTTAAAGACGCTGTTATTATTAAAAAGATTGACGATATTAAAACCTTTCCTTCTCGCATTATACGTTCAGATGTTAATCCTAGTGAATCTACTGATATTGGTTGGCGTCGATATAAAGCTGATGCTTATAAAGATGTTTCAATTCAAAAAGGTGCTATCGAGAATGTTCTGTCTGATGATATTGCTTTGTATATTCAGCAACAATATACATTACTTGTAGCTGCCATTAAAGATACTCTAGGTAACAATGATGAAAATACAACTTATGTAGGTACTTCTGATTTGTTTCAACGTGAACCTAAAGAAATTATTTATAGCATTACTGGTAAAATTGGTTGTAACAATCGTTTTAGTGCTATTATTACGCATCGTGGTTATCTTGTTTGTGATGTCGAAAAAGGTGAGATTTATCTTGTTAAGAACGACCAAAGTGTAAATGAATTGTCTGATTTAGGCTTCAAAGAGTGGTTTAAAGAGCATATTTACGCTAATGCTACTAATCCATTGTCGCATAGTGGATGTTTCTTTACATACGATGAAATGCACCAAAGATTTATATTCACTAATAAGATTATAGATAAAAACGGTGCTATTGACTTGTATAAGTCTTATTCTATTTCTTACTCATTAAAGACTAACTTATGGACGTCTTTTCACTCGTATATCGGAGATTATTCATACATTAACCGGCATGGAATCTTCTATATAACTAAAGGTTCTCTTTTTAAGACTGATGCTAAGAATAAAGGTATTTACTTTGATGATGTTATTCATCCTAGTGTTGTTCAATTCATTTATGCTACCGAGCCTACTATAAGTAAACTCTTTAAGCATATTGAATGGCGTAGTCAGCTTATTAATGGTCTTATGAATAATGAAGATAATATACGTTATCTCTATAATAAAACTATTGATTGGTTGATGTTTCATACTGATGTTCAGTGTACAGGTCTTATGCCTATGAGTGTTAGTCCTATTTGGTGGGATAATGAAACTCTTAAATATAAAGCTGGTCGTTATCTTTGGAATCGTATTGAAGACTTCGTTGAAAATGATCATGGTCAATGGAATCCTAATCCTAATCTTATTAATTTTATGGATAAAGATGCTATTGACACTCTTATTGAACTTTCAGCTAAATATCAAAAACCTTGGTATGATATTGCTAAATTTCATAATGCTTGGACTTATATAACTATGATATATGAGAATAAGTTCTTTAGTCAAGAAGCTGATGATTATGTAGATGATATTACTAAATATCCTGACGCTACTCAGCTTGATTTAAGACTTACTAATATTGAAGTTATGATTGATAAAGATACTCGTTTATAATTAGTGTTGCTCTTTAACGATCTCCAGACCCCAGTAGGGAAAGAGCTTGTGGTAAGGAGCAACACTCTGCAAATACTATTAGTATGCCAAATAAATATAAACGTACTAAGGTCGCTGATGATGCTCAAGCTAGACGTCTTCTTATTGATATTTTTACTAAGTATCATCAAAGTAAAGATATTAATAATAGATCTCTAGGTTTAGCTATTCAAGCTCTTGATAAAGAGAGTAATACTAAAGGTCTTATAGGTCGTCCTGAGATTCATAAGATTGATTCTCTTTATCAAGTCGGTGCACCTGCTCGTGAAGTTGTTAAGTATATAGCAGAGACTGGTGTTGGTACTAAAGGTTACAATACTAAAGTCTTTACACCTCAACAACTAGCTGATGATGGTGTTATTAAACGTATGCGTGATTTTTACAAATATGCTAAGAAGCGTGGTCTTAATCATGCAGCCGCTACTGGTTTAATGTCTATGGTTTATGGTGAGACGTTAAATGATTCGATTGATGATCTATTTTCATCTAATAAAACTCAAAGAGCTACCGCTAAAGGTGATAATAGAATTGTTAATCATGGTTTATTTAGTTTTGAGAATCTACGTAAATGGGATGATAAGAAAGATAAAGGTAAACCTAAAACTAATTGGGTTGAAGATCCTAATTATACTTATGGTAGTTATCAATCTTATCTTAAAGCTAATAAACGTAAAGATAGTTTAGAATCTCAATTTGATTATTATCTTGATACTTATTTACCTTCTAAAGATAATAAATTTAGTACAGATAAAGTCAATGCTATGTCGGCTGAAGATGCTTCTGTTTACTTTATGAAGAATCAAAAACCGGATTTTACTGTTGATGATTCTACAACTAAAACGCTTAGAAGTCGTGCTAACTTCTTATTTAAATCTGAATTTAATAATGGTGGTATGATTAAAAACATTTCAACTCTTAAAGCTTACCCTCGTCGACGTAGATACGTTGGTGGAGGTGAAGTTGCATTTAGAGATAGATTCGGGGATGTTCAAGGTCATAGTTATGGAGTCGAGAAAGGTATTCAAGGAGCTTCTACAATGTCTGGTTTAAGTACCGGTGCTACTATTGGCGGGGGACTTGGGGCTGGAGTTACTGCTGCGACTGCCGCTGGATCTTCTGCTTTAGCTGGTACAACTCTTGGAGCTTGGGCAGGTCCTATTGGTATAGCAGCAGGTGCTATTATTGGTGGTATTGTTGGACTGTTTGGAGGTCGTCGTAAGAAACGTAAGGCTAAAAAAGCTGCTGAAGAAGCTGATAGGCAACGTCAGATTGTTGCAGGCAATGAACGTATTCTTCAAGATGAACTTAAATTATCCAACACTGCTCAACAAGAAGGTGTTCTTGATATATATGGTGATTCTAATAT
>ERZ1034798.49-NODE-49-length-24382-cov-14.005919_pt1 | contig 24382 bp, 28 predicted proteins | sample MGYA00520690_ERZ1034798 | MGnify/ENA primary metagenome ERZ1034798 (study PRJEB33766, sample SAMN09781682) | gut metagenome | biome: gut microbiome | host: Homo sapiens | place: Madagascar | study: EMG produced TPA metagenomics assembly of the PRJNA485056 data set...
ATAGTATATTTAATATTACATTAATTTTCAGATAGTTACGGCCTCCGCTTTGGGCTCTGTAAACGGGTGAAAATCAGTATGTTATATAAAACGCTATGTTTCAATTAGTTACATTGGCCACTTCTTTTGGTAATTTGATTTATAATCCATTGGTTTTCAGCAGGTTAGCTTAATTTTTTTGCAAGAGGCGTGTAAGAACGTATAGTCAGGTAAGGCGGCGAGCATGTGCAGGTTTTCGATAAAACAGCCGACGAACTCAGGCTTTTTTTAGCTATTGCGCTGATTTTCAATCGTTTACAGAGCCCAAAAACCTCTCATTTTTTTGCGCACTGCTAACCGCTTAATTTTCAAGTGGTTAGCGGTGCAGTTTTTCGTAACTCCTTGATTTTCACATGCCTACTTTTTAGATAATTTGTAAAGTGCTGATATCTAACGATTTATGATAAAAATATTACGAAGCCACGCATATTTTTGAGACGTTTTAAGCGGCTTTTGTTATACTTTCATACAGGTTTGCAGCATAATGTGCTGATTTGCTGCATGTTACGTCGCGGAATTATTTGGCAGTTTTTCGTAACTTTGAAACACTCAGATTTTCAACCACTTACAATACGGCCGTATAACTAATTGAGCGTCAGCTGATTGCAAAAAAAGTGTAAATTTTTTCGAATTTTTTCTTAAAAAAGTTTGCACTTTCGAATAATTGTTGTATCTTTGTATTAGAAAAAATAACCAATAATCCACACAGCTATGAAAACACGAATTATTTACACGATTGATGACGCCCGCGAAAAGCAGGAAATCATTAACGAGTTAGTCAACGCCTCTGCGAAAACACGAAGCGCATGGCAGCGCAGCGTAGTCGATTACGCAATTCATATTTTGGAACGCGCCGAAAGCTACGACGAATTTGGCCATCTGCAAATCAGCGAATACACGTTGCTTGATGGGGCGGCCGATTGGCATGAATACGCAGCGAGCAAAGCGCGTTTGCACGACGGTCGCCGCGCGCCGAACGCATCCGAGACTTGGGTCGATGTTGAGGCGCGCGCCCTTTCCCAGGCGTGGGAACTGCTACGTGCAAAGTTGCTTGCGCGCCGTGTTGTGTACCTCGTTCACGAAACGAATAATGCAGGGACGTATTCGGAGGTGCTCGCGTCGTCAGCCACCTATGCAGATGCGTTGCGTGCATATCGCGCAATTTTGGAAAAACGCGGTACTCGCGCCGATACGCGGTGCTGTAAGAGAGTTCACCCGAGTGCGGCCCGCTGCGAGTCTTGCTGGTTCTGGTGGGCACAGATGCATCTTGAAATTATTAAAATAATATTCGACGCTGAAAGCTGTCGTAGCGATGAATCTCGGGCGATCGAGGTTAGGCAATCTCTGAAAACATCACACGCGTATTTTTACGAATGATTTCTTGAAAAAAGGGTATGTTACTGATTTTACAAAATTTCGGTGGATTTCAAGAATTTGAGACGGCCTTGAAAAGCGAGAAATTGCCGAACGGAGCGGGCAAAACGACGATACTCAACGCCTATCGTTACGCGCTATTCGGGCGTTGCCCGCGCGGCTTTCAGCCTAGGTTTGCGGGGGCGGCTGAAAATCAGCCGACTCGCGTCATACTGTCGAATTTCTTCGAGATGCCGCCGATTTCGCGACAACTTGACGACATGCAAGCTACCGTATATATTGGCGACGAGCCAATGACGCAAGTCGCATTTGCAGCGCGCGCCTCCGACGTCCTCGGTGCGCCTTTCGACCTGCTACGCGCGTGCTCAGACGCGTGCGCATTGACCCAGCCGTTATCTACTGACGACATGCGGCTATTTCTGCGGCGGGCCGCCGTCGCAGACGTCTCCGAATTACGAGCGCGTCGGACGAAATTATTGAAACAGCGCGCAGACGCGGAGAAGCATGCAGTTTCGACAGTTTCAGTGCCACCGCCGCGTATTGCTGCATTGACTTTTGGCGAGCGCGAATATATTGCGGACTTTGAGCGATATTCGCAGCTGTCAAAGGCCACGGATGTCGAGCGCTGCGCCGCGTGTGGACAAATCCTTCCTGACTTGGCAGGACATCGACGCGCTGTCGAGCGTGAGAATGCGCGCGATTTCATCGAGGCGCCCGTAAACCAAGAACGATATGCGACGCTTATTAAGCAGCGCGCCGCTTATGAAAAGCAACAGTACGAAACGGAAATCGCGCGCCAGATTGTCGCGAGCGCGTCGCGTGCCCGACACGACGTCGTCGCATTGACTCGTGAGCTTGCGGAGATTGATGGGGCCATCGCAGAAATAACGCGCGCGTCTGCTGTCGGGCTTCCGTCCGACGTCGAGTTGCGGTCCGACGCGTTGTTGAAAAACGGGGATTCGCGTGCTTGCTGTCAATTATTTTATAAAGGCGTGCGGCTCTCAACGCTTAACTACGCGCGAAAAGTGCAGATATGTGTCGAGATTTTAGATGCGGCGCGGCGGCGGATGAATGCGCCGCATATTCCAATCCTCGTGGATAATGCGGAGAGTGTGCAGAGTTTGGATAATTTTTCTAATTTAATAAAAATGAGTGTATTATGAAATACGAATTGACCAAAGACTCGATTATTATAAATGGCGTCCAAGTTTATCGGATACGCGCGTGTAAAGCATTCGCCGGCGTTTCAATAGGTGAATTCGGCGGATATATCTCGTCGGACGCGAATCTATCGCACGCCGGCCGTTGTTGGATTGGTCAGAACGCGGTGGTCTACGAAAATGCGCGGGTGAGCGGGAATGCGGTGGTCTTTGAAATTGCGAAGGTAAGCGGAGACGCGGAAATCGACGGAAATGCGAGTGCCGGCGGGAACGCGGTAATCGGCGGGCACGCAAGGATCGGCGAGAACGCGCGAATCAGCGGAGCCGCGCGAATCAGCGGAGCCGCGAGAATCAGCGGAAATGCGAGAATCGGCGGGAACGCGGAAATCGGCGGGAACTCGTGGATTTTTGGGGACGCGGAAATTCGCGAAAATGCAATAATTCAAGGGCATGTGCTAATCGGCGGGAGCGCGGTAGTCGGTGGGAACGCGGTAGTCGGCGGGATCGCGAGAATCGGCGGGAGCGCGGTAGTCGGCGGTAACGCGAGAATCGGCGGGATCGCGAGAATCGGCGGGAACGCGAGAATCGGCGGGAACGCCCGAGTCATTAACGAGACGATTATGAAGTAATGGATTTGACAGTATTTAGCACAGGCTCAATGGGGAATTGTGCGGTTATCGACGATACATTAATTATCGACGCTGGCTATTATTCGCCTGTCGTTGGTGGCGGCGCAGTGCTTTTAACGCATTCGCACTCGGACCACGCGTCGAAGTTGCGAAATTATGAAGGTTTGCCAATATATGCGACGCACGAAACTATTGACGCGCTATCCGCGCGCTATCCATATACGCAGTTCTCGCCGCTTGACGATGATAATATGATATACGGGTATCGCGTGCGTTTGGTGCGGCTGTCGCACGACGTACCATGCGTCGGTTTTGACATCGCACGAAACAATGCGCGTATCCTATATGCGACGGATTTTGCGAGAATCGAAACACCGGTTAATTTGCGCGATTATACCGCAATCTTTATCGAATGCAATAATACGTTATGCGCTGGTGACTTGCTTGACAGATATGCACGTAATGATGCCGATATATTACATGCGCGCCGCGCGTATGAGACGCACTGCAATGCTGGCTATTTGTATGAATTATTTCGCGCGAATGGCTATAACGCGCGAAATCGATGCGAAGTGCCTGTAACGTTGCTTCATAAATCAAAAGCCTATTATAATACGCATCCGGAGCAGATAGAACGGCTTTCGGAGCTAATTTCAAATATTTATTAATTTTATGGAAAAGTTTCAGATTAAAGGTGCGGCCACGTGTCGCATCGTGTACCCGCAGGGTATTTTTGAGAAAAAACAGGTAAAGGGTACGGAGGGCGAGCCGAAATATTCGGCAATTGTGCTTGTGCCAAAAGAGGACCCCGTAAAGATGTCGCAGCTCGACGAAATGTACGCGGCGGCGTTCTCCGACTTGCAGTCTAAGGGTTTCAAAGGTCGCAGGCCTGCTACAATTAACCCAAAGAATAACTGCTATATCGATGGCGACACCTATGCAGATGAGGCGGACGGCCGCGAGGCCTTTCGTGGCTATATGATGCTGAAAGTCGCGTCGAAATGGGTACGGCCAATCGTAACTGATTTGCAGAAACGCATTATACTAAACGGCGTGCCTCTCCCAGGTGTGGCTGTGGAAAATATATCCGACGAGGAGTTAGGCGACGGTGATTATATCTTCTGTAATGTGTCGTTCTGGACGTATTTCACAACCGCTGCGCAAGGCATTGGTTGTAATCTAAACGCGGTGGTACGAGCTGGCGCGGGTGAGCGCATTGGCGGAGTTTCGCGCGATGTCACAGATTATATTGATGTGGATTACGAGTAGAAACGTTTTTTAGGAGGCGCACGGTGCGCCTCCTTTTTCCAAACACTACAAACTATGGATGTACAGAAATTATATATAGATTTTGAGACACGTAGCCGAGTAGATTTGCGTATAACGGGTACTTATAAATATGCGCAAGACCCCTCTACCGAAGTCATTTTGGTGTCCTTCGCGTGCGACGCAGGGCCAGTGCAGACACGCGAGGTGGTGACGCCAGAGTTACGCGCGTTAATTGCCAACTCAAAAGTTTGTAAAATTGCGCATAATGCTGAATTTGATATGGGGGTCGCGAGATTTGTACTTGGCATTGAGACGAGTTCCGACGGATGGCACGATACCGCGTATCAAGCGGCGTATTTCGGCTATCCCCGCGCGTTACGTAGCCTTGCCGACTATCTGCGCGTCGTGACAAAAGCAGCGTCGGATGAAATGCGCTTTTTTTCGAGGCCCGACAAAAACGGTGGCTTTCCGAGCGCCGAAATGTATCCGGAGCATTGGGCACGATTTCGCGCGTATTCCGCGCGCGATGTGGAGGCTTTGCGCGCGGTTTATAATAAAATGGCAGCACTTCCTCGCTTTGAGCAGCAGGTAATGCGGCTAACTTTTGAGATGAATTCGAATGGCGTGCCTTTCGATATGACGTTCGGCGTTTCTGTATTAAGCTATGCGAACAAGTTCAAAGCGAACGCGCAATATGCGGCGCACCAAAAGTACGATGTGCATAATTTAGCGTCGGCATCGCAGGTAAAGGCGGCAATGCAGCGACTCGGGCAACCGGTCGATACGTTAAGCAAAAAAGAGCGTGTCGAATCGTCGGAGCTGCTATCGTTACGCGACGTCGCTACATGCACGTCGTTCTCAAAGATAGACAAGGCGCGCGCGCGAATCACGCAGGACGCGCGTTTGCATGGCGAGTTCGTAGGCTTTGGTGCTCATACCGGTAGATGGAGCAGTCGTGGCGTGCAGTTGCAGAACTTGGCGCGTGGCGGTGACACGAGCACCGATTTGACAAAGGTGCGCGATATCAATCACTTAAAAGCGCATATTCGACTATGCGTTTACGCGCCAAACCCCTATAATTTTTTGTGTGCCGACCTCTCACAAATAGAGGCGCGTGTTACGGCATGGCTTGCTGGGTGTCAGTGGCGTATGGATGCTTTCGCGCGTGGCGAGGACATTTACGCGCGCTCTGCGGAGCGCATGCTCGGGATTAAGCATGTGGATAAAAGCATGCCGGAGCGCCAAATAGGTAAGTGCGCAGAACTTGGTTTAGGCTACGGCGGCGGTGCAAATGCGATAAAACGTATAGCGTCTGACTTTTACAATGCCCATGGTGAGGAGCGGGTACGTGAAATAGTGCAGCTTTGGCGTGCAGCGAACCCCGAGATAGTGCGGTTGTGGCGAAAAGTCGAGGAGTATTTTACGGCGGCGGTAAAATACGGTCGCACCACGCTATTGACTGGTGCGGGTGTGAAGCTCACGTTTATTTACGACGGTCGTGACGCCGCGGTGGTTCTGCCGTCGGGCAGGTGCTTATATTATCGTGGGGTGTATCGCGAGGCATCAGCGCTTTTTTACATCGACTACACGAACACGAACACGAATGGGCATGGCGTGCATAAAAAGCTCTGGGGTGGCATCTTAGTTGAGAACATCGTGCAGGCCATCGCGCGCGATGTATTGGTAGATATAATGCTTAGAACATGCAGGGCATGCACTACGTGGCAGTTGATAGGTACGGTGCATGACGAGGTATGGTATTTGGTGCCTGCGGACGAGATAGACGCATTGTCGGTTCTGTTAGGTTATATGTGCGCACCGATTAGTTGGGCCAAAGGCCTTTGTGTAACTGGTGATGGGTTTTTAGCTAAAAGATATATCAAATGACGAGCGTTTATGACATAGCGATTGGCACGAAGCGAACACAGCTCACTACGAAGCCTTATAGGTGGGAGTGGCATGAGATTGTGGAGCGCTTGCGAAATGTAGAGCGCACAGGTGAGACTATGGCGCAGTATCAGGCGATGAGCAAAGCGCAGCGTCTCGAAGTAAAGGACGTTGGCTTCATAATCGGCGGTTTTTGCGATAAGCGTAAAGTCATATGCAGACAGCTTTTGGTTTGCGATATCGACGAGACGCAGGCCGATACGCTGGATAAGGTGCGCGTAATGTTAGGGGGCGCGTCTTACGTGATTCATTCAACGCATAGCAGCACGCCGGAGAGGCCGCGGTACCGTATAGTTACACCGTTAAGTCGTATCGTCTCGGCGGATGAATACGCAGCGTTAATGCGCATTGTATGTGAGAAATTTGAGATACCGCTCGATGTGGCGACGTTCGACTTTAACCGCATAATGTTTCTGCCGTCAGTACCTAACGACGCAGAGTATTACTTCGAGGAGCAGACTGCGGGTGAGTTAGACGTAGACGCCTTACTTGCGGAGGCCGGAAACTGGCGTGATTTGACGGGTATCGGTGTGCCTAAAAAGACGGTTGTGCAAGACCCTAAATATAAAAAAGGTTTTATCGGCGCGTTCTGTGCAGCGTTTACTATACGTGAGGCATTGGCCACATACCTCTCGGATGTGTGGATACCTTACGGGCCGGACCGTTACACATTAGCCGGTGCATCCACTGTTGGTGGTGGTGTGATTTACGAGGATAAATACCTTTACTCGAATCATGCGTCTGACCCGTATCTTGGCCACTGCCATAATGCGTACGATGCTGTGCGGCTGTATAAGTTTGGCGACGATAAGCAGGGGGAGGCCGCTATGGTTGCACTCTGTGAGGGGCTGGGGCTTAAAATTGACAGTATGCAACCACATCGCCGCACAGTTGAGCAGATGGACGAACCAGCGAAAACGATACTTAATGAGCGTTTGGAGGTGGATAAGAACGGCAGTCTTAAAAAGACACTGCGTAATGCAGAGCTAATTTTTGAGAATGACCCGCAGTTGCGAGGCCTTATTGCCTACGACATGTTCAGCGAGCAGTTAGTACTGCGTCGCACGCCTTTTTGGCGCGCGGCCGACCCAAAGCCAAAGAACGAGGATTGCCGGAATCTGACAGAGTATGAGGAGATGTCAGATATCGATGAGAGCTACATACGTCTCTATTTTGAGGAGGGCTACGGCTTTGACGCGCGGAATGTGCTCAACGATGCGCTTAACATTTCTGGACATAAGAATGCGTTTCATCCGATACGCGACTATCTCGATTCCTTGCAGTGGGATGGCACTCCACGTTTAGAGCGCATCTTCATCGACTGTTTCGGTGTGGAGGATACGTTGTACGCACGGGAGGCCGGTAAAAAATTCTTCACAGGTGCGGTGCGTCGTGTTTTCATTCCAGCGGCAAAAATGGACTACGTACCTGTGCTCGTCTCGGAGGAGGGCTTGGGCAAGTCGAAGTTCATCCGCCGCATGGCCAAAATGTGGGGGTCCGATACGTTCTACACGTTCTCGGGCTCCAAGGAGGCTTACGAGCAGCTGAGAGGCGTGTGGTTAATGGAGATACCAGAGCTAAACGGAGTGCAGAGCCGTAGCACGAACAGCCGTAAGGCCTTTGTGACGAAAAGCTCGGATAGATATCGTGCGGCATACCTGAAATACACAAAGACTTATAAACGCCAATGCGTGTTTATAGCATCATCTAACGACATGGTGTTTATGGACGACCCCTCGGAGGACGGGCGTCGCTGGTGGGGTTTGGTTTGCCATCGCGACAATATAAAGGTGGATGTGCACAGCGACGAGTTTTTGGACTTGGTGGACCAGTATTGGGCAGAGGCCGTCCATTACTACACACAGGGTGTGTTGCCGGTACTATCACGGGAAGCCGAGACTGAGGCGGGGCAGACGCGTATATTGCATCGTTCGGAAGACTCGGAGCAGGGTGCGCTCATAAACTACCTCAACATGCCGGTGCCGCCAAATTGGTACTCGTGGACAGTTTTTGAACGAAAAACGTATATCTCCAACCTGCCGGATACGTGGTATGGTAAGCCGCGTGACTTAGTTTGTATACCGGAGATAGCGCGCGAATTTTACGGGTATGAACGCAAGGAACTGACACCGAAATCGATGCGCCAAATCGCGGATAGTTTGCGGCACACCGGATTGTTCGAACAGACAGTGCGTAAACGCTCGTTTGGCTGTTACGGCTCGTGTTTGGCGTGGCTTCGGAAAGATGTAAATTTTATCAATAAAAACTAAAAGACTATGACATTACACGAATTTTTTGAAGACTATTTCTATGGTCTCGGGTTTAACTACACTCAAATCCAACTATTATTGACTGAAAACCCGAAAATATATTTGAAGTATTATTTAAGTGTTACGGCGCCGCTTCGTGGACGCAAAAAATGGTTCACAAATTTAGCTCACCGACTGGGGGAGCCTTATGATGAAGCGGCTCTTCGGACCTTTTGGTATCGAGCGAACCTTGCGCATGGGGAAGTGTCTAAAACGCTACTGGCCGGATTAGAACAGTATTACGGAGAGGGACATTGTGACTTTTTCGACGAATTAGCACGAATATCTCCGCAGGCATGTAAGCGGTTAATATCTCTCGCAATATTGTTAGACTCCGAGGTTAAACGGCCAATAGCTACGATATGCAGACAAACAGGGTTGAGCCGACGTACAGCGCAGGTTTTGAGAAAGCGTTTACCTGTGTTTACACCTGCGGAGGCACCAACAGACCCAATGGATGAATTTGAGTATGGATATTAGAATTAGAATAAGATGAAAAAGATAGGCACGATAAGTTTATTAGCTATTGGTGTGATGTTTATGTATCCGGCTATCGTTGCGGATACGTGGGTGGTATCGGGAACGTGTGCCTTGATGGCGGCGGTGGCCGTAGCTGTGGCCGCATACGTCTCTGGATTGGCCGAAATGATTGATGAAAACAAAGATGATGACTTTGAAACTAAAAATGAAAATAAAATGGAAGCGAAAAGACTTACAGAGGTGCAAAAACGTGTTATGGCACGTTATATTTATGAGCATGCCGAAATTTATAGTGACCATGTGTTAAGGTTCGAGGATGAGGTGGCCTTATTCGGACGAACCTATTACGTACGGCTTAATAATGAGGGTCCGTGCGGTCGCGAGTGGAAATACGACGGTATTTGGGAAGTGGACACAAAAAACTATAAGGATGTGCCGATAAATCGTGAGGACGAAAAAGAGGTATTTGATATTGCAAACGGCATGCGTACTTTTTCATTGAAAGAACGCTCCGACATCGCGGATACAGAGCGTTCCGCTACCGACACCTTTATCGATTATTGTATAAAGTCGCCGGACTTTGATAAAGCGTTTTTCAACAAACCAAGAGTGTAGTAAAGTAAAGATTTTTAATAAAAAACGACAAAACATGCAGTAATGGAAAGAAAACAGCTAAAAGTAAGTGAACGGAAGGTCGCCAATAGCTTAAAAATCGCGGTGACCAAAGCAGGAGGCATGATACTTAAAGTGCATCCTCTGACAAACTCAGGTCTGCCAGACTATCTCGTGCATATCGGTGGCGTAACGTTTTATGTCGAGACGAAAACTACCGGCGAGAAGTGCACAAAATTACAACTTGCTTGCCACAAACGGCTTTACAAAATGGGTGTGCATACCTATGTGTTGGATAGAGTGATTACGGATATAAGAGAACTTTTTATTTATGGACAAACCGCACTTACGAGACTATCAGTGTGACATGGTTAATGCGATAAAAGCTCGCAGGCAGCTTTTAGTCGTAGCACCTATGGGTGCAGGCAAGACGCTCGCAACCCTTACGGCAATATACGAATTGACAAAAAGCACAGCGTCGCGGGTGAGACGGGTTTTGATACTCGCGCCAAAACGAGTCGCACAATGCGTATGGGTGCAGGAGTCGCAACAATTTTTTGGTACAAGCCTTAATATCCGGTACTGCGAACGTGCGGCCGATGTGAAGCTGCACCTTATCACCCCCGCACCTCATCACATCGCGGTATGCAGCGTTACACGAATCGACGAGTTGCCGCACGGCTGCTGGGATATGGTGGTAATGGATGAAAGTACGCTTTTTAAGCATAAACGGGCTAACCGGAGTACGGAGGCCCGCCGTATTTGTAACGGAGTGGTACGCCGCGTGGCTTTGACCGGCACACCTATACATAACGGACACGAGGGCCTGTGGCATCAATGTTTTTTATTAGATGCTGGTAAAGCGTTGGGGCGCACGCTGACCGAGTTCAGAAATAGGTATGAGTATATAAAGTACCGCGTGAACGGTGTTGTGTCGGTCTATGAGCTGGACCCCGCGAGGTTCCCAGCGCTGCTACGTGACGTGCGGCCGCTGGTACATGTTGTCAATCCGACAATCGACCTGCCGGAGTGTCTCTACAAAACCGTTCGCATCGAGATGCCGGAGGCCCAAATGAAGCAATACCGTAAATTCGAGGCGGAGAACGTCACCACCTTTGAGGAGCAGACCGGTACGCAGGCTTATTCGGAGGACCCTAAAACATTAGTCGCGTTCTCCCGTACCTCGCTTGGTATGAAGTTACGGCAGTTCGCATCAGGCTTGGTATACACCGACGAGTCGCACAAGTCGTACACCGTAGCTCATACGGCCAAACTTACTTTTTTGAAGGACTTTGCCGGAACTGTGGACGGTAATATAATTGTTATGTATCAGTTTCAAAGCGAGCTGGCCGAACTTAAAAAGACGTTTCCCGCAGGTAGGCAACTTACTGACGATAAGGATGTTGAGGATTGGAACAAAGGTAAGATACGAGTAGCCTTTGCTCACCCAGCAAGTATCGGGCATGGGCTGAACCTGCAATTTGGCGGGCATACCATGATATGGTTCTCATTGACATACGATGCGGAGCTTTACGCACAAGCCAATAAGCGATTGCACCGCAGCGGGCAGTCGCAGCCGGTAAGTATTGTGCATCTTATCACAAAGGACACCATAGAGGAGCGTGTGTTAAAAATACTACAAAAAAAAGAGGATAGCGCTAAAACATTTTTCGATGAGAGTAAAGACGCTTAAAGCCTTTTTGGCGAGCATTGAGCCGGAATACGACGACTCGCCGGTGCATTTTTTTTGTGCAGATGGCAAAGAGTACTTTGGTACCCGACAGGTGCGCTCGATTTGTTGTGGTGATAGTATTTTAGTGGACGGGCCACATCCGAGCATCGGGCCACGAGCCACTGATGATATTAGAATTGAGTTTATAGTTGAGGAGAGCCGATAAGCTCTCCTCTTCTTTTCTGTATTTACGCACAAACCTAGATTACGTTCGCAATGCGGTAGCTCGATAACATGTAGCTGGCTCCGCTGTTCGTAAAGGTGAGGAATAAGCATTGTGTGTTCGACGCTTGCGGTATTGTAATCATCTCCTCGAACTCCATGGCCTCACCATATGACCTGACGTAGATTGATACGTTGCTACCGGCGGTCGAGGATATATTTACCGGCATGATAATTTGGTATGGTGGGTCTGTATTAAACTCGGACTCGGCGTCAAGTATAAACGACGCCTGTACGGATATTCCGAATTGGAATATGAGGCTCATAACTTCCCAGCGGCCATCGACGCCTCGGGTTAATAGGTTTTTGAGATAAATTGTGTCCCCAGCGGCTACACCTTGCATGGTTTTTGAGTACACCACAGGAGCCATGCTCGGCACGACTTGGTACGGCTGCACGCTGTTAGGCGAGCGCCATGCATTCAACTGTGCCACGGTAAGGCTTGGGGTAAGTGTGTCTTGACTGACTACTGTACCGGAGGCACCAATACCGAGTATCTGCAAGTAGTCGAACGGCCGTGCGGTGCCGTCGCCGAATGTACGCAGGTCGTCGGAGTTCTCGATAATCATAGCATAAACGACGTTACCAATAGAGAGTCTTTGGTATTGGTTTGTTGCATCGTAAAAGTAAAGTTTACCTTTATAGGCAAGTACTCCGGAGGAGATAGTGTTATCGGACTTGACCTGCATACCGCAAATAATCCGTGGGGCTGTCGTTACATCGGCCGCAAGGGCGTTCTCCAAACCGGACCATATGTTTTGGATGTCCGAGAGTCGGACGGGCCGTTTAACCGACGGTGCGGAGGGATTAATCTGTCGTATCATATTATTAATCGTTAAATGATAAATCGTATTTGATGAAAAACGGGATAAGGAGCGGTAAGTACCCCAAAATTTGGGCCTTTGTCTCCAAAACTGCGGCTTGTGAAAGGTTACCTTTAAGCGTGATAATCACCTTGATGTCGTTTATAGCAGGTGTGTAGACGATTAGCGGAGACGTCAAGTCGTCATAGGCTATTACCGCATCAGAGAGCGTACCAAAAGCGAGAAGAAACTCTTCCACCGATTTTGTGATGCTCACAGTTTCGATATTAGGTACAAGTTTCATCAAGAGCCGCTCTACCTGCTTCTGACTGCATGTGCACTCGGCGATTGCCAACGCATTAAGTCGTGCTGTGCGGAATGTCTGGGAGAAAAACGGCAGGCAGCAGCACATAACGAATACGTACAGATTTGAGAACGGCGCACTGTTATTAGGGTCTTGATGATTGCTGAACTCACGGAGGTAGTAGGCCACAAGTCGGGGCATGTTTATATACTTGAACATCAGTACAGTATTTTAAGATTAGCCTCGGTAATCGTCGTACCAAAGGTATAAGCACTTGTTGTCAAATCGAAAAGGCCGTTCACCGGTCGGACCGTGGTAGTCGAGCCGTCGGTAAGCTGCTCCGTTGCCTTGATGTCGGAGAACGCAACGGCTTTCACACCGGCTACGGTCTGTATCGTGTCGCTAATCTCGGTGAGAGATAGCCTGTTGGAACTGCGGAGCACCGACTCGGCAGCGATAAATGCAGCGTTAATATCCGATGCGACTTTCACCGCATCGACCCCTGACTGAATGTAGACGATAATTCCCGCATCCGTCACCACTGCGGGTTTAAGCGACGTACAGGTAAGTGTCAGACCTAACGGTTGGAACTCGGACATATACGAAGTAAACGACTCAAGTTCGTCCGAAGTCAGAACTCGAAGATGCCCCTGTGCATCGACTGCGTTTACTGCAAGCAGATAGTTAGGCCACGCGTCTATAATGTAGGCCTGCTTAATTATCTGCTTTTCGGTGTCGATAACCTCATAATATGCACCTTGATTTACAGTGTCATAAATGAGCGTACTATCCTTTTGGAATGCAATAGCCTTGCGCCGGTAATACTCAATGGTCGTGATTCGCTGGTTTGCCAGCGCTTCGTTTATCGTATCCAATGTGTTCTGTCGTTCAAGTGCTGCGACGTCCGCAACCGAACCAACCGCATCAACTATCTTTGCTTCGATAGATGCGTTACTTTTTAAGGCAGGTAAAACCGCGTTCAGGGCCTGCCATATTACATTTGCTGCTCCCATTATGCTGTAAATTGATATATTTTTTCATTCGAACCATATTGTGGCAGCACATCGAAGTGCAGCCATGTAACATTACGTTCTATCCGTATTGGGTACGGTAGCTTTGCCGCATTTTTAATAATCAGGCATCGTGCTTCCTCTGCCGACATACCGTTAATGACAAAATCCCCAGCCTTACCCAACACATGAGCTGAGAGGTATGGCCTGCGCTTATCTCGAACCAAGGGGCACATATTGCAACGTAGCCCCCGTTGGTGTGTACCTTCGGCAGGCACATTACTCGTCATTGGTTTGCCGATAATATCCCTGCGTATTACAAGCAGTGTATGCAAGTATGCCGTGTCGAGAAACATCCACGACGTATCGACGAACCACTGGTAGATGTGGTCACAAACCAACTCTTCGATTTTGAAGTACTTACCAAGGTTTGTAATTATCTCTGCTCGGGTCATGATACGATGCTTATGAGGAATGTTGATAGTACAATAACGGCTGCGGCGCCTGCGGTTGCGTAAACCCACATCGGCACAAGGCGCTTTGACCAATTATATAGGATGTAGCCGACGGCGCCAATACCGTAGTATGCTGCAAGATACATAATTGCGGCCAAAAAAACAATATATGGATGCAGGTCGCGTACCACAAAATAAAAAACAAGTTGCACAAGCTGCCCGAGAACACCGCCGATAAGCGTTGCGAGAATGTCGCACCACTCAAAGGTGCCGTTATCTCGCTTTTGGCAAACCTCCCACGTAAAGCCGGCTATTACGGTGCCGACGAAACCAAACAACATTGCAACGTACGTACCGAGTAGGGCGTGTAGCCACCGATTCGAAGTCTTAAACCAATCCCAAAGTTTCATATAGTAATCTGTAAATATAGTTAGCAGCAGTAATAAGGTTCGAAAGCCCCGACACGTCCGTCATGTACGGCGCTTTCTCGCGGCCTAACGTATTGTATAAAGGCACGTCGAGGTCTAACGTCAGACCCTGCAAGTCGGGCGTCCATGTCTGACCGATGTCTGCAACGTCTTCCCACAGCTCCGGTAAGTCGTTGAAACCGACCCGAGTACCGACGGGTAGTTGGCTCACGACGACCGGCAAGCCTGTGAGCGACCCCGAGAGGTTCAACGCAACATCGACAACACTACTGTTTTGGCTAATCGTAACTTCCATTGAATCGTAACTCCTCGTCCTTTATTGTTATACTTACGTTTTTAGCACCGTCAGCCTCGGCCATTCGGCGTGCTTCGTCCAACACACCCTGCACATTTCGGGCCTGCCGGTTGAGTATCCTTGGGCCAATCTGTGCACCGACCTCGGGATAGGTGAGCCGGCATATTTGTGATAGCGAGATAAGAGCGATGTTTTGATTGTCCGTAACCGCTGTGGTAAACGAGCCGTCAGACCCTATCGTTATATCCCCGATGTCGAAATCGTACCTCAATCCAACCATTATTGCGTTATTTTATCGTTTATGTAATCATCATTTTTGACTTGGGTAAGCGTAACCTTGTTATAAGTCGTTCCTGTCGTCGTCTTTGGGGTAGGAGTAGCTGAACTCCCCACACTGTCAATGTAGGTATGAGAGTGCGACGCAATCGCGGCCTGTATCTGGTCAATTTCGGTTTGCAGCTTGTTTAACCGGTCGGTCAGCTTACCAACAATCACCAGCCCCTCCTTATCTCCGCCGTTCATCTCGATAACGTCCGAGTTGATACGTATCGACGACCCGCCGATTGTCAGGACTGCTTCATCCTTGCTCTCGTCGTCAGGGTCTATGGTAAGTATCAGTTGTGTCGAGCTGCGCTCAAACCGTACACTATCGATGCTCTCGAACGCAACAAAGGTAGGGGTATCGTAGTTGCCGTTAAGGTATGTAATGGCGGCCAATGAACCGACGGTTGGTATGACAGACAGTACCCCTGCACCAACACCGATAGTGATAAAAGGCACCGCAAACGTTGCGTCGCCCTCATAAATGTAGACGTTCGCAACCCCCGCGTTGGTATCAATACTTTTCACCGTTACGGTTACCGTTCTGCAACTGCTCAATGCGACGACCAACCGGTCAGCGAACTCCGCACCTATCTGTTCTAATGTATCACCACCCGTTATCATATCATAAACACCTTATCGGTTATATTTATGGTTTGGAAGAAACCACTATCGTTAGCCTTAAAGTTGTAGCCCATAACGTAATAGGAGCCGTTTGCTTTTGGAAAAATGGTATCCTCGTAGGTTATCGAATCGAGTAGCTGCATTTTAGGGTACATTAATAACATGAGCTTACCTTTATTACGAAAACCTTTGAGCATCTGTAATTGTCGGTCGGCCGCGGCCTGTATAGCCTCCACAGTATCGAGAGTTGTAAAAGCTCGATAACTTTCACCAAGCATCGCTTCGAGCTGGCCGCGCTCCGCTCGGGTTCGAGTGTTTCGCAGGCCACCTGTTGCCGTATACTGTTTACCGTTTTTGAGGATGCCGGTTATCTTTACGTCGTACCCTACGAATCGACCGTCTACCGTTGTGATATCACGCTCAATGACGTTTGACGTAGTGCTTAACTTTATTATCGGGCGCTTCGTGTCCTTACTGTTCGCTCCGATAAACACACGGTTCTCGTTATCCACACCTGCATACAACACCAATAACTGCTGCAAATATTGGATAACCTCGTAAGGCGCACGCCCTATGGCAAAGTTATTAAAGCTAATAGGTGAGGTCAAGGCCTGCACATAGTCCCCTGTTGTATCATACCTCAACTCTGGTACTGCACGTGTGAAACCCATGTACTCCCGTTCTTTACTAAACGCCTCCTGCGCTACCGGTATGCAGTCCTCGACGATTTTTTGAAGTGAAATGTCTCCGGTCCAACCTGCCTGCATCTCGCCGAAACGAAGAATAAAAGAGCTGTCGCGAAGATATAACTTTGTGGGGTATCCCTCAGTGACATGCTCGATGAACCCATGAAACACACAAACCTCCTCCATACCGGTATACCAGCAATATACGGAGATTTCAGCGGTGGGCTTCACGACGTTATCCTTGAACACTGTACGTATTCGAGAGTAGGCATCGGATCCACGCTCCACACCTATTGCAAACAACGGTATGGTCAGCACGGCCGTTTCACCGAACGTGCGGGGGTCTGCCGACATATCGAACGTCTCGAACGGCCCGACATCGACATCCTCAATAATAACCCTGCTCCGGCACTCTACGAAGTTACTGTTCATCTCAACCCTCTATCTGTTGTCTGGTACCTGCATCCGCATCAACCTCACGGAGATTAAAGGTAAGCACATTTTCACCGTACTTAACCTCCGTAAGGGAAAACTCAAAAAGGTACGTGCCATAACCGGCACGTGGCGTGAACTTGTACTCTGTCATTATAGCGTACGCCACACCAAACACATCGTTTATGGTTTGGTTGCTCACCTTTATTACTTGGTTTGTCTCGTAAGCATCCTGCAAGAACGAACCGAGGCTGGCGACTTGTAGCGTCGAGGCGTCTCTTAATTGCAAGTTCATCTGACGGTCCTCACGTATGGCTAACCTCAACGTGCAGTCTATGGTCTTTGCCTGCTTACGGGTTTGCTGTATAATGTCAATACCGTCCACGAGCGACGAGACGTTTAATTTCTTCTTGGCTCGTAACGTAAAGGTCTGCGATAACGGCATAAAGTAGTCGTCGAGTTGCAACGACCACAGTTTCGTCGAATCATCGACTTTCGGATTCATTTCTGTAAAGTACTCTTTTTTGAGCTGCTCCTTTTCATGCACCGTTGCGTTCGAGTCGATAACATTTGCGACCTTAGGAAACAGGCGTTTTTTTGCCGACCCATAGGACACACCTATGTACGCAGCGCTCATCGTAAGCAACAACGGGTCTGTAACTGTTGTTGCCAAACGGCTTACAACATCCGGCGACTGGTATTTCACCGCATTCGCCGGAACATCGGATATTACCGTTGTTTTTCCTAATGTCTTAAAATCTATTGCCATCGTGATGCCATTTTACTCGTTGCACCAAGTAATGCTTTTTGCACACTTGCTGATACTAACTGTTCCATATCCTGTGCTATGGTATTAACAACTACTTGCGGGTCGTTCGACTCTATTGTGCTGTTCCACTCTACGAGCTTATCGTGGAAGTGAATCTCCAAATTACGCTTATCTTTCGTATAACCCGATACATCACTGCTGTTATCGGTGGTACCGCCCTTTGGCGTTATCTTCGAAAGGCTTGCAGTCATGCTTTTAAGACTTTCAAGGAAGTCGTTCCCAAGCTGAGTTATCAGCTTTTCCGACGGCACGCTGGCCTGTGAGTAAAAGCTGCGGCCGTGCTTCCGCCAATCAGGCTCGAACAAATAGTTGGTTGCAGTCGGCATCGCGCTTGCTGAATACTCGTTGTGATAAGGCCGTCGGTTGGTGGGTATCGGGACCATTGTATACGGTGTCGGTATCGAAGAGAACGACTCGTCTGGTACGTTAATATAACTAATAGCCTTTTTATACTCGTGGTTATTGGCGGCTCTGGCCGCAAACATCTGTAATGCCACCTCAAACTCACGTCGTTTTCCGCTGTCATCCATGCTCCGAAATAACCCTGCGGCTTTTGCTCGCTCAAATAGCGGGTCCTTAAATTCCGGTTTAGTGAAGACATTGCTTATTGTAGCTTCGGCCTGCGTTTGTTTTTTTGCTTTACCTCGTATGTCCCCTAAGTTTATATTAAACGTATCGCCGACGTCCTTTACTAAGCCCGTTATTCCCCGTGTAAGCCAATCAGTATTAGTCGATAGCCATGTGAGCAACACAGTAACTTGATTTACCGCATTTTGGAAATTAACGTCTTTCGACAGTGCACTAATTAAATCGGAGAGTGCATCGGCGATAAGACGAATCGACTGTGCTGCTTTGGCTGCGGTCCACGACCAGTCCTCATTGCTGGCCAATGTGGACCAAAAGTCTTGCTGGGCTACACTTACCATACCTCGGGCCTGCATTATCGGACTCGACGAATTTTCGAGGTCATATCTTGTAGCCACCGACAGAAGGTTTGCTTGGTCTTTAAGGTACGTGTTTTTATCCACACCCTCAATGCCACGACGCTCCATTTCTTCGATTGCATACCGGCCTAAAATAGGCGCTTGGTTCAGCAGCTCTCTAATATCTCGAATGTTAGGGTTGGTTTGGGCCATGAGCTGCTGTAAGTTGGTCATCACTCGTTCAAACGGAACGCCGGCTTGCTGGGACACCAAACCACCGATACGTGTGAGCGCTGTTGCGTCCTTTACTGAGAGGCGTTGGCCTTGTGACCCGACTTTCATACCCGTAAGTACGTTAAGCGAAGAGATTGCAACACTTCGCTCCAAACCATAGTTGGCTGCGAGCATGTCGGCGGCGTTCTGCGCTTCCAAGTAGGCCTCACCAAGACCCGCACGGGCCTGATTACGACGCTGGATGATACGAACGCCTTGCGCCATACCCTCGGACATCAACAACTGGGTCATCTTGGCAAGCCCGAGGGCCCCCATAGCCGGCATGGCTGCCGTGCTAACCGCTGTGACTTTAAGGAGGGCTTTGCCGATAGTACCCATAATATTACCGGCAATCGCAGCATAATTAACTTTCGACATGAGCTTCGTAGCGTCTAAACCGAAAAGCATACCGTTTTCGTCAGGCTTTAATATGGTGCTAAACGTGCTTGAAAAGCCACCAAGACTGAATGTCGTGCCATAATTCATGAACCGTTCGGCGCCTCCGGTGCGCTGGCGGGTCCGAGTACCAGCCGCCGGTGTATATGGTATGCCCTTCCTTTTTACCCTATTAAGCTGCGTTAAGGCCCTTTTTGCGTTACGCTCCAAGTCTCGCAACTGCGTGTTCACACCTGACAACTGCGAACGTAACACCGACATACCGTTCGAGGTCTGCGTTACGCCACGCATCGTCGTACTTAACGATGCAGCCTTTGCCTCGGCCGCGGTAAGGTGTTTCTCCAACTTCGCGGTCTGGGCTATTGCATTGCCCGAGATGTTAAGTATGATACTATATTCTGCCATTCTCCAAATCCTTTACCAACTTATCCTCCAAACCGTCGTCTGCATCGTAAGGCGCAAGCTCAAAGTTACGTATAAGATACGTCGATGCCGCAAAAAGTTCCTCGATTAACGTTATGGGGTACAATTGCGGGTCTGCCGCCATGTGGTAGGGTATGTTACAATAATGCGAAATAAACACTCGCTTAATGAAATAGGGGTCACGCCTTTGCACATTTTGTATGATACGATAGTTCTGTACAATGTGCTTTGCTGTTTCCTGTTTCTCCGGCGCTACGCCTGCTATATCCTCTGTGGGATACGTCAGGCGTTCTCGAAAAAATCGAAAAGCGACTTTTGAAGCTCCCTGTCATTAAAGAGCGTTCGGGCGGCTCGTATATCTTTGACGATACACGAATAAACGCTATCCGGATTCGATATATCCTCCGCCTTATGAGCAACAAACAGCTCAACAAACCTTTGGGCCGCATCACTTACACTCGACAACTCCGACGGTAGCTTATTGAGCATATCAAGGTATGCGAAAGCAAACCTTACATGGTCGTCGTTTCGACGGTTAAACGGTACTATCTCAACTGTGAAATTACGCTCCTCTCCGGTGGGAGTGAGCACGTTTTTTACTTCTACCTGTTTCATAATCAATGAATTAATTTGTGCCTTACGGAGCGGCCAAGCCCCGTAAGGCTTCCACACACTACACTATCAATGATGAAGCCCTCGACATGCCGCGAGCACGGAAATGCCAAGTCTTCAATGTCTCGGTGGCTCGACGCTCTACCGCATCACTCTCTTCTACTCCGGAGCAATTATAATAAATCTCCGTAGTTGCAGTGGCGGGCACGTCGCGTTTCCGCTTCCATACCGCAGTAATCTGTGCACATTCTACCAGCTGACGAATGTGTACGAACGGCGTACCATAGGTAGCCTCGTACTGCAAAGCGGCTGCGTCTTTCAGACGCTGTGCCTCCGCCTGCTGTAAGGAGAACTGCACATCATATGTGGTACCGCCGTTATCGGTTGCAATAGGTTCGTCGGTCGAAATCGCGCCTATATCGTCGGTCGTACCGGTGATATTGGCGCTAAAACTCGATGCTGTACCTATCTTCATAGACGGGAGCCCTGTAATACCAAAGTCGATGTAAATATCGACGTCTCTTGCTGCTATAACGTTCTGCATATGCTACAAACTTTTTACGTAAAACACAAATCCGTCTACCCAACGAAGCGTCGGTGCTGGGAGTATCTCCAATGTAACTTCCCAAGTCCTCGTACCTACCATGTCGTCGTTCAAAGCTCGCAACGAGATACGAGCGTCCGAGATGTCGCCGCTCTCGATGTACGGAGTGATGACCTGCGCCGTAGCGTTGCCGACAATGACCGACTTATACGTGCTCTCAATATCGCCATTAGACGATACCGGTACACGAGTGTTAAGGTACGGAGTGAAGAACGAACGAAGGTCATCAACCATTGCAGCTATCGTTCTGGCGGCCTCCAACGTGGACAGGGCCATAGTTGCATCATTAGCCGTCGCACCGTCGTTAAACCACAAGCCATTCTTCGGCGCTCTGGTCCGAGTGAAAATATACTGCTTATCACCCAATGCGTTCAGCGTAGCCGGCGCAAGAGTGTTTACAGGTGTGCTTATAAACGCGGTACCTTTATAGTCTGTGAGATACATTGTCTCGGCGAATGCGGGCAGCGAGCCGTCACCTATCGACGTGCCGACGCTCAATGACGAGAGCCAGCCGCCAACACGACCTACACATGCACCTTTACCCTGCTCGTCCGATACTACACACACACCAACCATACCTGCTTTTTTTGTGGAGAGGTCCGGAAGAGTAGTGTATTCAGCCGTCGCTATCTCCGGCAGCGTCGAACCGACCACTGCAACCAACGAGAAGCCCTCACCGTACAGTTCATCAATCCACCCCTGTAAAGTGGTCGGGTCGATAGCGTCCGGAGAGGCTGTGGTCGGCTCCAACGGTGCAATCATCACCTGACGAGGTCTGTATTGGAAGCCGTTTATAACGGTCTGACGAACCAAGCTCTGGAACACGCCGTCTGAGAGCGCCGTCTGTATATTGGTTGCGGTCTTGTCCACACCAACTAACCACAGGTAGGTGCCATTATTGTTTACACCCGTAGTAGGTGAGTAGAAACCTTGTACCTGTCGATATATCGACGGATTGTTGGCCGCAGTGATACCCAAAGATTTAAGGCTATCGAGCGACGTCAGCAGGTACGGAGTAAGCAGCGAAAACGCCGCACTATCACCGGTTACCGCGGTCGCACCACCTACAATAAGCATTGAGTTAGCGTTCACTTCGGCGGGTCCGCCAAATACGCTATCCGATACTGAGATATTTATACCAACTCGTGCCATGCCTATTTAGCTTTAAGGGTTTCAGGTTCAGCTTTCGTATCAACCGTAGCCTCGGGGGCCGTTATGGCCTTGGCTTTCTTCTTCGTTTCAACAGTAGGTTTGGCAGCATCGCCGAGAATACTATCTATCTCGTCGGCTACCTCGGAATTAATCGTTGCGTTCTTCTTACGGCTACGCTCTACATGACTCTCATCATAAGATTTCTGTCGGGGTATCGTCGCATCCTCGAACAACGCATCGAACAACGTCGTGTCTTTTGCGTACTTCTGCAAAAGCTCTTTGGTAACATCGCTCTCGTAGATTGTCTTCAACCCTACAAAATCGTCCGGCTCCGCAACAATCATGTTTTTAGTACGGACCGATAACTCGGCGTCCTCCCGTACCAAAAACATGCAACCCTCGGTCGTCACATACAGTCTTTTGTATTGACGTGCGAACTTTGCGATGTCTGCAATTTGTGCTTTATTAAAATGTGTTTTCATCTTTGTGTTTTAGTAAGGCCCCACCCGTAAGTAGGGCCTTGGTTTACTGATTTACGCTTTCGTAGGAACGATGAGGGCTACACCCTTACCGTCGGCACGAGCCACCGTAGCACCTGCGGACATCCAACCGGAGTAGGTGTATCCGTAGTTGGTCGGGTCAGGCATCACGATAACATCTATCGTGCCAATACCTGCGATAAGCTCGTTCTCAACGAACGCAATACCCGCGCCTACATGGTTTGCGGTAGTTGCAGCAGGTGTGATTGCGGTCTGCGAACCGTCGGCAGCTACGTTGTAGTCGGCATACATCGAAGCATCGAGTTCAGCGTTGCCTGTCGTCGTGTTCACACGAGCCACCGGATTACGAGCCGAGATACGAGAACCGGAGTAATCGAAGCCACCACCTACGCTACCGGACAGTCTCGGAGTGAGCAGCGTCTTAAACGTCGGGTCAGTCGCCAGCTGGGTGTACAGGTTTGCAGGCAGAACCACCTCAACCTTACGATTATTCAAGTCGTAGTTGTTCACAAGGAACGCACCCTCTGCCTTAACGATATCGTCGGCAGCAACCCCCTTAATGCTGATGTTCGAGTTCGGTGCTTCAATCGGGAACAAACCACTCGACGAAACGGTCGTGCCGGTAGTCGGGATTTTGGTTACGCCTGTGGTGTTAGCCGCAACCTGCAAGATGTAGGTTGCTACATCCGACATAAGGTTGTCCATTGCGATTGTCATACCCCAAGACTGCTTATCATACGAGAGAATAGCAAGGTCTGCGTTTTGGAATGTGATAGGCTGAATGGAGAACACCTGACGGGCAATCGTGCGCTTGATGTCGTCGTAGAAGTAGCGAGGAGCGTTTACTGGGGTAACCGAACCTACATAGGTTGCGGGGTTAATACCGCTCTCAATGTAGATAGCGCCTTCTTTGTCCGACATAGGAACGAAACGCAGTGAACGCATAAAGGTGTTGTTCGGAAGCAGCTTCTCATAGAACAGCGAGAGCCACTTGATAACACCAAGGTCAGCAGCGGCGAGCGTTGTAGCGGCCGCACCACCGGCTGCGCACTCTACGAGGAGCGCCAACCCATTCTTACGCTCACGTGTAACCCCATTGGTGAAGTTAGCCGCCGAAGCGAGTGTTACCATACGCTCGTCCTGCAACATTGCACAAGCAAGCATTCTTACCGTCTCCACGTTCTCGGGGGTGTTGTCCGCGGTCTGCGCACCTTTACGGAAAGCGGAGTTCAGCGACGCAAGTCTCTTCTGAAACTCGGCATCGCAGTTCAATTCTTTGAACGTCTTTTCCATTTTTTTTGTAAAATCTATTGAGTTAATATTAGGTTTGTCGAACCACGACATCCCCGTAGGTAAATTGTTTTCTTCGACATCTTGGGCGATGTTCTCTGTATTCAATGAGGCCACCTCGTTAGACTCTTCGTTAGGCTCCTCGTTAGGCTCCTCGTTAGGCTCCTCGTTAGGCTCTTCGTTAGGCTCTTCGTTAGGCTCCTCGTTAGGCTCCTCGTTAGGCTCCTCGTTAGGCTCCTCGTTAGGCTC
>ERZ1034798.55-NODE-55-length-22999-cov-18.234048_pt1 | contig 22999 bp, 25 predicted proteins | sample MGYA00520690_ERZ1034798 | MGnify/ENA primary metagenome ERZ1034798 (study PRJEB33766, sample SAMN09781682) | gut metagenome | biome: gut microbiome | host: Homo sapiens | place: Madagascar | study: EMG produced TPA metagenomics assembly of the PRJNA485056 data set...
TCTTTTAATTTTTGAATAATTTCACCACAATATTTATCTAATATTTTTGTATTATAGAAAGCAAAATTTGTTAGAACATCAAGTGGTCGAAGTGATATACTTCTATCTCCTCCTTCTTGAACTTCACCTTCAACAATCCAAGTGGTTACAATATCTTTAAATCTTTTTCTTGCTTTAATTTTGCCTTCTTTATCATAATTTAATCCAAGCTCGTTTATAAAAAACTTTTTATTTAAATTATAAACTTCTTTAATCCAATTTTCATTTTCATAAAAGTTTTTCAAAAGCCATTTAACTAAATCATCTGCATATCTAACTTTTACAACTGCGAATACTTTTTGAGTTGTTGGATCAAAGTCAAAAATAGTATTGACTTTGTTTAAATCACATTTTTTCAATTTATATATTTTATTGATTTCCATTGTTTTCTCCTTTATTTTCTATTTTTTAAAGCTCTTTTTCTTTCTGTGAACATATATTGACATTTAGGGATATCCATATCAACATAATCATAAACAATAGGAGTTTTCTTGTTTTCAATGTATCTTTCTATACGACCGGCACATTGAATTATCATATCTCTTGCTTTAATAGGGGTTGCTAAATGAAGTGTATCAAGTTCTTTAATTGAAACACCTTCTTTTAGTAAAGAATATGTTGCAACTATTACATCCCATTCTATTTGTTGTTTCATAATTTGTTCTCTTATTTTATCATTTGTTTTACCAACACATAAAACAGCTTTAACTTTATTTTGAACTAATTTTTTTACAATTTCTTCACAATGAGAAACACGCCCACAAAGTACCACTTGTTTTCTTTGCTCTTCATTGCATTTAATAATATTGTCAATTATTTTATCAGTTCTCTTGCTACATTCTGATAAAGTATTTATTAATTTATTGAAAATAATCATTCCTGAAGTATCGTAAAAAGAATAGTCTTCTTCAAATCCATTATACATTTCTACTTTTTCGTGTACTGATGGTATTGAAATGACTTTATCTTTTGTAATTGTATAAACACTTTTAAACTTTTTTTCAGTATTCAAACCAATATAAGCAAACATTGACTTTTCCATTCCGTCACTTCTAAAAGGTGTTGCAGTTAAACCATATTTATATCTTGCAGCAATTTTAGAAATAATACTGATAAACATTTTCATTTGTGTAGGTGAACCTGATACATGGGCTGCCTCGTCACAAATTACAACATCAAATTCTTTTTCATATAAACTCGGATCTATTTTACTCATAGTTTGTACAGTTGATATAGTGACATCATCACCTATTTCAAGTTTGCCTTCTGTTGTTAATCCTATTTTTACATTAGGATATTGTTCCTTCATATCATCTCTTGCTTGTCTCAAAAGGTCTCCTGTATGGCAAAGCCAAAGGGCTTTTTTTCCAATTCTTCTAATTAATTCTATTCCCATAAATGTTTTTCCAGCCGCACAAGGTGCTACCAAAATACCACTTTTAGCATTAATCATTGCATTAACTGCTTCTTCTTGATAATCAAACATTTCATAAGTTGGACTATCATTTTTAATACTAATATCACCATTATCATTAAAAGACAATTCGTATTTATCATTTTTAATATAATCCCAAACACCTTGCAAAACACCAAATGGTAATATCAATGTTCCTCTTCGTTTGGAAAATAAATTTAATTTTTCTGGAATATGTCTTTTTCTTATTAAATCTTCTTTTCCTATAATTTTTAATTGTGTGTATAAAGGATTCGTTACAATTAAATTTTGCTCGCACCAAGAAAGAACATCTTCATTAGGGCAGCTTATTTCAATATTATTTGATATTTTTACCATAGTAATTCCTCAAGTCTATTCATTGATATAGATTTTCTTTCTTCTTTTTTTTCTTGTAAATATAGTTCATAACTTAAAAAATAAAATTTTTTTGTTTTATCCCATTCTATAATAAAACCAATTTTTCCCATTACTTTAGCAAAACTATAAGCATAATGCATTGATGAAATTTGATTTGGTTCTATTCGTTCAAAAGAAAAAACATTCTTTTTTTCAGTTAAATGTTTAGCATCTATAAACCATATTTTATTTTCTTTTGCAGCAATAATATCAAAAGGTTGACCATTAATATTTTTAGGAAAATTAAAACATATATAGCCATCCTTTTGAAAATTCTCTGCAATCTTTTCTTCTGTTTTTTTGCCAATTTTATTTTGTATCATTTATTCACCATTAATACAAAATAGATTAGTATTGAGGTCTATTCCAACATATGTCTTTTTACCACTTGATACTTTAATTTGTATTCCTTTTTCTATTAAAGTTTCAAAGAACTTGCCTTCTCTAGTTGAATTCATTCCGTTGTCCTTTGCCCATTCTTTATAAGCTGCATAAAGTTCTTTACAATTTATTTTATGGTTTTCTCCTAATACACATTCATTTTCGATAAATTGAGCAACATAATCTGTTTCTTTTTTATATTCATCTATTATTTTTTTAACTGCATCAGGGCGGAACAAATCACCTAATTCTTTATACTTCAAATACCCTTTTATACACCATCCTAAAATTTTATCTGCTTCTTTTTTTAATTTTTCGGGCAAATCTTTATCTTTTTCTTTATCTTTAAAAGACCTTAGAAATGGAAACATAAAAATTCTTCGCCATATTCCATCATCTCTTCCTTTGATAAAAGGTTTATTATTAGTAGAAAGCCATATTTTAAACTTTGGTTTGAACTCAAACTCATTACCAAATTTATATTGTGCTGATATTAAATCACCACCAGTTAATAATTTGACTTTTGCCTCGTTAAATGCACCACCGTCATCTGTTTCACCCGTTTCAAGGAATCTAGTTGCTTGAAGTTTAGCAAGTGAGAATGTACCATTTGTATTAGCACTTTTATTAGAAGAGACTAATAAATCACTATTAATACTTGAAGCATAATCGCCTAATAAATAAGTAATAAACTCGGTTAATGTTGATTTACCATTTGAACCTTTACCATATAAAATAAACATTACTTGTTCCTTAGTAGCACCTGATAAAGAATATCCTAAACAAGTTTGCAAAGAATCTACTAACTCTTGAGTTTCCTTTTCATTCCCATTATCAAAAATAGAATGAACAAATTTATTCCAAACAACAGGCTCTTCAAATGAAACTTTTGTTTTGGTATTTTGCGATAATAGTTGTGATTTATCCCAAGGTGAAATACTTCCATCTTCTAAGTTCACAATGCCACTGTCAGTATTCAATAAATAATTATTTTTATTGAACTCCATACTTTGAATAGGAATATCATAAAGTGATTTAAACTCAGATATCATTGCATCTTTTCCAGCTTTATTTGAAACTCTGCTTCTATTTTTGCAACAAGCCTCATAAACCTTTGTAAGAGATTTAACTTTAAGTAAATCACCGCCATTTTCACTTTCGCTAATTTCTTTGGCAATTTCTTCTTCTTCTTCTTTTAATATTTCAAGAAATTTATTTGCATATTTTCTTAAAATATCGGTAGTATCTCTAATCCATGTTTTCCCTGTCCAAAACATAAAGATTTTATCAGTAACATTATATTTAAACAAATCACCAAAATAATCATAGAAACGCATAGCATTTCCAGTGTCATTATATGAATACTTTTTAAATATCTTTTTAATTCGAAAAATTGGCTCGTTTTTTTCGTTTAAATTCATTTTTAGATATTCATCGGTTAATTCTTTAGGTTTGTAATTAGGATGCTCTACGGTGAAATTTACGCTTGGTTTAAAATTAGGATTGTAACCTCTACTAGTAGTTTCAATTGCCTTATTTATAGTTATTTCACCATAAGTAGATTCACCCCTTCTTTCATCCCATTTGCTACGCATTAATCCTGAGTTTCTAAAGATTCTATCAATTTGTTCTTTATTGCCATTGCACCAAAACGCTAATAATTGGCAAAAACTAAAATCAGCAGAAGATGAATCGCCGTTATTTAAGGCAGTATTGCCGTTATAATAATACTCATAAAACTTTTCACCAACTGAACTATTAGTAGCTTTTTCTATTAATTCCTCATCACTTAATGTTAAATTAATAAATTTTTCTTCAAAAGTTTTTGTATTATTATGAGGTGTATATAAATATTTTTCCCATAAAGGTTTAATCTCTTGCTCACAATTTCTTATTGGAACATTTTTTATAGCATTACCTGTAAAAGCAAAGAATCGTCCTTTTTCGTACATTTCAACTGGGCTTCCTTTTTTTCTTCTTGAACCTTCAGGAAGTTTGCCTTGACAAATAATGTGAACACCTAAACCACTTTGAGATTTTTCTGAATATGAATTAAGAGCATTAATGAACTCATTTGAAAGTTTATCAAAGTCTTCTAAAGTCATTGCAAGCTCGCCATTTTCATCTGGATGATTATCAAGGTCAACACCAAAATAACCATCTCCAAAAATAAATCCAATTCCATCAAAATTGTATTTAACAACCCCCATAAGGGCTATATTAAAAGTAGACCACGTTAAATTATCGTTTACTTTTGCTCTTGTACCATTAAGGGGGTTGTAAGGTCTTTTGGTTGTTTTTCCGTTTTCAATTTCTTCAACTTTAAAACAAACCCATCTTTTCAAGTTTTTTAGTTCTAATGGAACGTTTTTATATTTATTTTCCCATTCCAAAAATTCCATAATAATTTATCCTTTAAAAAGGTAAATCACTTAAAGAAAAACCTTCTGGAAGTTTTGTTTCTATTTCTTGCTCATCAATATTTTTAACTTCTGGGAAATTTGTTGGTAAATAGCTCATATATTTAACAATATTTTTTTTCTCGCTATTTGGATCGTTAAAATCCTTATTTGCTAAATCTATAACAACCCTCATAGGCTTATCGTTTAAATACTGAATCAATTCATCGTAGTCATTAAAACTCTTTTTTCTTTCTTCTTCTTTTATAGTTGAAAGAAGTCCATTTATTTTGTTTTTTTGGAAATCGCCAGTTTTTTTATCTTTATAAATGCTATCCCAAATTATTCTTCCTCCGAACTTTTGGTCTACATCTTTTCTTATCTTAAATGCACAATTTATGTATGGATCACCACCTGAAATCGGTTTTTTCCAAGATAAATTTACAATAACTTCATACTCCCCTTTATCTACCAATACAAATTCGTTTGATTCTTTTATTCCTGTAAAGTTTAACATTTTTATTCTCCTTTATTTTCATTTTTTTTGCTTTCTTCTAAGCATTCTTTTGAACACACAGCAATACCATATTTTTCAATTGAAGCAAGATAAAAATCTTGGCTTATCTCTTTTCCACAAATTGAACATCCAAAAGGTTTTGGTAATTCGTTTTTAATTCTTAAACAAGGAACAATATCTCTTGCAAATTTTGTTGTTGTTGGGTAAACAATTATTTTTTTACCAGTCCAATCTTCAATAAATGGCGTTTGGTAAAGTTTTTCAATAACTTTACAATTTGTAGCATTTAAAACCATAGGTTTAATAGCAATATTTCCAACCGCAGTTTCTTCAAATGTAACAACTTTACAAGTTTCATTTTTTCCACCTTCTGCTGTTACGCTTTTCATTTTTACATCTTTTATTGTTAGAACTATTTCTTTAATATTAGTCCCTTCAAACGAATAAGCTCCTAAATAATCATAATTACCTAAATTTTTCCAATGTGTTTTCATTTTTTGTACCTCCTTTTAAAAACCATTTTCTTTTAATTTTTCACCATTAGCACCCGCTAATGTGTATGGTAATACTCTCGCTTTTTTTGTCATACGGCAATAATAACATTTTTCACAACGCTCAGGTTCAGTTTCATTATTTAAAATTTGCTTGATACGTGGTAAATTATTCTTTATTATTTTTAATGCTTTATCTAAAGTTTCTTGGGGTATTTCAAATACTCCAACATCCGCAGGGTCTTCTTTTGTTATTGCTACTAAATAACAAGGAAGTTTCTTTCCTGTATTTTGAAACACAATTTCTTGAAATAATGCTAATTCAATGTCATAGTCATATGCTTCAACAAAATTTGTATAAGAGTTAAATGTATCAGACCAAACTCTAGAAAAGTCTTTCATTACCTTTAAATCTGAAATAAATTCATTTTCTTTGTATGAATCCATTTTAATTTTAAATTTTACGCCATCAATTTCGCCCGTCATAATCTTTTGTACTTCGCCTGATAAATATTTCATCATAGTTTCATCTGATTTTATTCTTTCAATAATTTTATCAGCATTTTTAAAATCAGATTTTAATTCACCACTTTTTGTAAATATTTCAGGATGTTCTGTTTTAAATTGATTTAGCTCATCACTAAAATAAGCATCAACATATGATCCAATTAATTTTGCAGGTGTTCCAGGTTCATAAAAATTAACCTTTGCGGCAGCTTCGCATTTCAAGAATTTACTTATTCTTGAATAACTCAAATAATCATGATTGCTTTTGTAATTTTCTTTTGTTAGTTCCATTTTGTACCTTCCTTTTTTTATAAATATTTTTCTATTTCATCAAAACACTCTAAAACTTTGCATAATTTTCCAAGTGTTGCTGATTGAGGCTTTATTTTATCAGTTTCAATAAGTGAAATAGCTGCTACGCTTATTACTGCTATTTCAGATAATTTTTCCTGAGTAAAACCTTTTGCTTTTCTTTTTTCTTTCAAAAATTCTCCTAAAGTCAATTATTGTTACCTCCTTTTTTTATTTTATCAATTGCTTTTTGAATTTTTTCCATATCTTCAAAAGAAATTAAATCTAGTAAATTAATTGCTCTAAATTCTTCGTTGATTTCAACTTCTTTATTATCATCAAATTTCAATTTAATTGTTGGCAATTCATAATTAATATTTAAAAATTCATTACCATATTCATCAATACTTGCAGAAACATTCTTTACTTTAATTTTAATCTTCTTTAATTGCTCTTCAATTATTTCGAATCGTTTTAATTTTTCCATATTTTCGCCTGATAAAGCTTTTAAAGATTCATTTATTTCTTCAATATGTTTCTTTATTCTCATAAATTTCCTCTTTTACATTTAATTTTGATTTCAACATATTTATAATATATAGTTTTTCCTCATCTGTTTTAGGAAACACTTTAAAAATATCTTCATCAAAAATTTCAATTATACTAACACCAAAATAATTAGCAAGAAGTTCAGCGTTTTTTACTGATAATCTTCCTTTTTCCATTATGGAAATATTACTTTTTGTTGTGTGTAAAACCTTTGCAACTTCATCTTGTGTAACAACATTTTTAGTTCTAAGTTTTTTCAAATTATTCATTTTTGTATGATTTCTCCTTTCGTGATACCATTATACTCTATAACTTAAAAAAAGTCAAGAAAAAACTTGAACTTTTTTTAAAAAAATATATTAAAGTATCTTCCACCAGATATTACGTGATTGAAAAGGCCACAATTTCTTAAAAAATCTATTGCTGTATTACAAATAGTTATCTTATTTAACTCTTCAGGGCTTATTATTTGACCTTTTTCTAAATCATATCCTGAATCAGTAAACAAATCACTATTTCTTATAATATATTCAGCTTGTACTATTATCGCCTTTTGTAAACTTTCTAATTGAAATTCAGTTAAACAATTCCAATTGGTAGTTCTAAAAGAAGTAGCATCAATTCTTGCTAAAAGTCTATCTTCAACTTGCATTAAAAATAAATCAGCTTTATTTGAAGAGTTGTCATCTATTTTTAAAAGTCTCATTAAATTTTTCCCAGTATAATTTTCAAAATCACTTGGTTTGACAAATATCGGCGTTGTTCTCATATTTATACCTCCACAGTTTAAATTATATCACATTTTATTGGTTTTGTAAATGAAAAAGCACACTAATTCGATTAAAATTAATGTGCTTCTTGAAAAAGAGATTTATAACTATTTTTTCATAAAGTAATCAAACGTTTTATTCTCTTTCCCATCTATATCATCAAACCAAGCTTCAGTAAACCTTACATAATTAGAATTGTCATTACCAATTATTTTTCCATAATCATTATAGAACATATTCATAACTAAATAAAATTCGCTTTTATTATATCCTTTATTATAATTTTGTACTTGTTCATAGTTCCATTTTTCACCATAAGGTTTCATTTGTTTGACTATTTCTTCAGCATATTCTTTTGGAATTGTACAACCATATATATGCTCATATATTTTTAAAGTTAATTCATCGTACATTTCTTTATCGCTACGTCTTAAATCGTCAAATAAATCTATAAACAAATCTTTTAATTCATCTAAGCCCACACTACCACTAGTTATTGCATTTGTTAGAATCTTTTTTAAATCTAGACTCATAAGAGCCACCTAATTTAATTTTTCAATAATTAAATCAACTTTAGTAGCTGTAGTTGCTACACCTGTATTAACTAGTGATAAATTAACAGTGCTTCCTGGAAGTACTCTAACAATAGTTGAAAAAGTAATTGTTCTTAACTCAGTATCAGCAGTTGTTATTGTTTTGCTTCCAAATGCTTGAGGAATAACAACACCATTATTAGCAAGATAAACTGTAGCAATTCCCGCAGCAGTTCCTGAAACTACTAAACTAGCAGTAACTTTATAGTAACCACATTTATTAATACTGATAGCATTAGTTCCGTTTGAATATGCTGCAACATTGCAATTACCAACGAAATAATAATTTCGCACAATATTGCCTAAATTATATGTGCCAGTAGCAGTGACTGCTTGACTGACTACATTTGCAAGTTCTACATTTCTCATAATAAGTTACCTCTAGATGTTATTAAAACCATTGCATCCGCAACCGCCATTATATCCACCACAGAATGGATTAGCGTTGTATGCATAAGACATAGTTGTTGGATATCTAACAACACCAGCTACAGCATTTTGTAATTCTAATGCTTGGATTTTACCTTGTAATGTTTCAATCTTGTTTTGTGCGATTGCATCTAAAATCTTTTGAGTTTGAGCAACTGTAGTTTGGTTAATACTTGAAGTTGCTAGAGCATTCTCATATCTATTAGTTAAGATTTCTTGTTTAATTCCGCAGCAACAACTATCAATTTTGCTTCCTAATGCATTAAAATTGCTTGCCATTTCATATTTTAAATTGCCAAAGTTTTGACTTGTTTCATAACCAAGATTACACAATCCATTAGCAATTCCATCAGCTTTTTGCTCTATGCGATTGCCGTTATTCATTACTTGCCCTTCTAATCTTGTGAAGTTAGCACTATTGTTTAAGTCTTCGACTGTTGCACATCTTTCAGTAACTGCATTACCTCTTCCTCCGAATAGTCCATTTCCACCCCACATCAAAGCAAGAATGGCAAATAGAAATATCCAACTATCATTTTCAAATGCACCATTTCCACCAATTGGCATTGTTGGAACAATTCCTGTGTTTTCCATCATTTTTATCCTCCTAAATAAATTATTTATTTTGTATTCTTTTTTAAATTAGTCGACATTTTCAAAAAAGGAAATACCTATCTTAAACTATTTAATACATCTTCAGGATTTGCGTTTTTTTCTTTACACATCGAATAAAATACGTCCTTTGGATTTTGGCCTTTGCACATATTAATAACGCTAGCAAGTTGTGGATTGTTATTAATTACTTGCATTGGATTTTTTGCAAGAGTCATAGCGTGCATCATTTGTTTAATTTGATTTATTACTGGATTTTGAGCCCCAAAATTGCTCTGTAATCCATTTAACAAAGGGTTAGCCATAATTATTCACCTTTATTTAGCCCTTTCACTGCATCTAATATTTCGGCTTTAAAAGATTCAAAATCATCACGAGAAACATAGCGTTTATCGGTAATTTTACTTAAATCAATTTCAGTTAAGGCAAAACCTCTTAGAGTTGATTTTCCTGTGTTGTCCATTTGTTTCATATAAAGATAAGGATCTTTTTCATCTAACAAATAAACAATTGTGTTAGGTTGCATCACATACTTTTTAGCTGTTTCTAAGTCTGCAACTCTGTCTAATTTCATTCCTTGTGATTGTTGAGTTTGAGGTTGAAAATAGGGATTAAAATTTCCATAAGGATTATAATTCATAACTTTTAGCTCCTTTCATTTGCATCTTAATTCTATCATTTTTAAATAAAAAAAGAAGTGTACAAAAGTGTACACTTAATAAAAAACTATTAAGATATAGTCCTTAATAGTTTTCTTTTGGTCTTCTTGACCCATTCTATTGAATAATTGTATTTTTCTGCAATACTTTCAATTGTCATCTTGTCAATATAAAAGTAAATCAATAGGTTTTGTTCTTCTTCACTAAAATTAGCCTTTTTACATTTTTCTAATAAAACTTTTCTATTCATACCTCTAACTATTTTAGCATTCTTTATTTCTTTTAAATCAATAACTTCTTTTATTAAATATAAAAATATATTGCAAATAAGCCCAAACATTAAAGGAAATAATAGACTTGAACTTTTAGGAAGTATAAACACAATTGAAACAAAGAACATTATAAAAGTTAAATGCAAACATTTAAATGTTGTATCCATATGAAGTTCTTTAGTAAATGCTTTTCGAAACACACAATATGAAACTAAATAAAGAATTGTTTCTAAAAACTTACCTAGAATTAGTGAAAATACTAATGTGATTAAAAATACAATGAAATAGATAAAATATATTCTAGCGTATATTTTTAGCCTAATTTTAATTTTTAAAAGATTATTTTTCTTCAATGTTTTTCTCTTTTATAAATGTTTCTATTTCTGCTAATTCTTTTTTTAAGATATCAAGTTTTTCTAAAACTTTTTCAATTTCTCTTTCTTTATCTTTTTTCATTCTGATAACTTGCTCATCAGTTTTACCTAAGAACCAACTAAACATCCAACTCATTTTTTTCACACTCCATTCTTTTAATATTCATATAAAGATAATAAATTAATAACATCAAGTATACATCAATCATAAATATCAATGTTACTGTAAATCCTTCTACTTGTGGTAATGATCCATTAAATGCTAAATTTTTTATAACCATTGATAATACTTGAAAGCCTATATTTAGTAGATTAGCAAGAACTAGTCTAGGAAATATCTTAACATTGTTTTTCTTCATTAAATAAATTGGTAATAAAATTAATAGAAAAACATCGCGGATAATTCCAATATATTTGCTTAATACTTTTAAAATTGTACCGATAAAAAGCACTATTAAAAATATTATATTTTCTTTTTTATCTAGCCAAAACTTTTGAAGTATTGCTCCGTAAAACAGAAAATAACAAATATATGAACTTATTAATCCCATAATACATTGAAGAACAAAACTATTATCAACCATTTCACCAAATCTTATTAATGTTTTATTGTTGCACACAATTACAAACATATCAGGTTTAAAAGATTTAATAATTAAATAAAAAGTTAAAGTACTCCAACATAAAATTAATAATTTTTTAAATTGCTTAACAGGATTTTTCATTTTTAAATTAACCTCCTATTAATTTGTTTTTATTTACTTAAAAGCCCAATGGTATATCCTCCCTTTTAATTATATGCATTAGTATATTGAAGTATGATTTTTATAAATTAGTTTTTTAAACTCTCTATAATAAACCTCTTCATTTTTTAATAACACTAAAGAAAATATTTCACATTTAGAATTAATATCTTTGCTTCTTTTCTTTATTCTTTTAACACGTTCTTCAAAAGAAACATCTAAAAATGTATATTTCACAATTATTCCACTTTCTTTAATTATTTCTTTAAAATTAGAGCACAAGAAATAAGGGTGAAGAATAATTGTATCAATAGTTTTGTCATATAAGTAGAGTTTAAACAAATGCTCTAACAAATAATCATTATAAACGCACACTTGAGGAAGCTCAATCTCAACGGCATTTGCTCTTTTTTCTTCATTGAGCTTCCTATAAAGTGTTGTTTTTCCACTTCCAATTAATCCAAAAATTATTGTTTTTTCTTTCATATTATTTTTTCAATCTTTCCATATGTTCTTTATAAGCTTTTATCTCTTCATCAGTCATAAGTTGCCTATCTGTGTATTTATTATCTTTAATCTCAAAACGATTACTTAATCTATTTGAAGTTAACACACCTTTCGCATACACATTAATGTGGTCTTTACTAGCTATATTATAGAAGTTCACTTTTTTCTCAATCTTTTCAATTGATGATATAGTTGCAATTGTTCCATCTTGCTTCAATGTATAGTCATTTTTTTCAAAGTCTTGTGGGTAGATAAATGCTTCTTTGGTTATATTATAAAGCCTATGAGACTTACCGTTTGAACCAACTAGCTTTAATTCAGTTCCATCGCTTAAAGAAACTTTATAGTAGAAGTTAGATTGCATTTTTTTCATAATAAACTCAATAGGTGCAGTCGTTTGTTTTCCTTCATTGAAATCATAACATAAAACTTCATCACCATAGTTAATATCTTCAACTTTCTTCTGTGTTCCGTCAGCCATAGTGATTAATGTACCTTCTACGAAACATGGCTCACTATAAATGGTAATTGTCATATCCTCTGTTAAAGTAAAAGGTGTTGATATACTTGGAGAAAGATAATATGGTTTACCATAATCTCCATTATACTTAACGTCATCAATACTGACAACATTTGAAATTGTTTCAGATATCCATTCTTGAGTTCCGTCAAATTTTGTTACTTTCAGTTCACCTCCCGATTGCTCTTGTACTATGGTTAAAGTATAGCCGCCAGCAGGAGTCACTGTATAATTCACTTCATTACTACGAGGGCTTTCATTAAAGTTTGTTCCTTTTGCTTTAACTGTAATTGTATATGTTCCACTATCAGTAATTAAAGTTGATAAATCAACAGTTGCTAGAGTAATCGATGTCAAAAGTGTTCCATTTTTATATACATCATACCCAGAAACAAACGATCCATTCGTAACAGGATTTGTGATTGTTACAGTACTATTACTTAAAGAAATAGTTGGAGCATTTAAAGTAGGTAATGGCACATTAACATTTACACTTGCATAGTTAGTTACATCTTTAACTCCATTAGTAGTAATATCAAGTGTTCCTGTAGGTGTTATTCCTTCCTCAAATGTTCCTGTTATTCCTAATATACTAATATCTTTTTTAATATTACTAGCTACTAAATTACTATCAACTACTTGTGCTGTAGCAAAATTAGTAACATCAGTTTCAGCAGTAGAAATAATTGCCTTTTTACCACTTGGAGTAATACCTTTAACTAAAGTTCCTTGAACTCCTAATATTGTTTTTCCTTGCAATATATTTGCTGCAACACAATCTGCTATTTGACTAGCATTAATTTCAACGTAACCTGTTCCATCATGATAGCCTTGAGAAATAGGATAACGAGGTGTAGTAGTATTATTAATTATTCCGTGTTCTTGACCATTATTAAACATTGTTCCAGTTTGCTTAGTTGTAGAATTAGAATAAAATGTTTTGCCAGCTAATACATTACTTGCTTCGGCATCACCATTTAATGTAGGAGAAGGAACTTTAACTACTATATCAGCATTAACATATTTTCCACTTGTTTGAAGCGTGCCGTTGCTTGTTACTTCGCTAGGAGTAAATGTTTCTATAGTACCAGTTAATTTTGTGTTTGGGTCGGTATTATAAAAAGTAGCATCTTTTAGAACTTGATTAACTGTAGCATTACCTGATAAAGTTGGTGCTGGAGTAATTTGCTTTGCTTTTGTAACAATTTGCTCTAGTGTTAATTTGCCTGTTGAGTTTGTTAAATTTTTAATAGTTGTGGCAAGCTCACTCATTAATACTTCATATTGTTCTTTATTAGTTTTAGCCATAAATTACTCCTTTCTCTCAAGTCTCATATAAATATTCATAATATGTTCTTTTGCTGTATCATAATAATTTACATTACTTTCATCTTTTTCTAATGATTGTTCCTTTAATCTTAATCCATCAATATATTTTTGTGGAATATCTTTAAACCATTCTAAAGAATTATTTCTAATTTCATTCTTAACATACTTCATATTTTCTATTGGATAAATATTACTAAATCTACATCCAGCCATTGTACCATTAGCAAAGCAATTCAAATGTGTATTTAAGAAATTATAGTATTTAACTTCTTCATTAACTTTTTTACAACTTACAATAGCAGGTGTTTCTTTATTTTCTTTAAATACTTTTCCTGTAAAGTCTTGAGGATATAAGAACTTGCTATTGTCTACACTGAATAATCTATGTGATTTACCGTTTGAACCAACTAGCTTTAATTCAGTTCCATCACTTAAAGTAATTTTCCAATACTCAGTAGCAACATTTTCTTTAGCAATCCAAAAAATATCACCTTGAGAGAACTCACCTTTATCAAAATCATAAGTTAATACTTTGTCATTGTAATTAATATCTTCAACTTTCTTTTGAGAGCCATCACTCATAGTAATTAATGTTCCTTCTACGAAACATATCCATCTAGCTAATACTTGTGTCCCTGTCATTCCAGAATAGTCAGCATCTATAGGAATTGAATCACCTTCAATAACTATAATATTAGCCCAATAGTTAAACGCAGTGTTACCGTCCGATGTATCTCTAAAGGTGATAGAAGTTGCTGATTGTGTGTTAATATCAAATCCATAGTAGCTACTTTCCCAACTGCCATTGTTGTATTGAAAATATCCATAATCTTTTACACCATATATTTTTGATGTATTCATATTAGAAAGTGTAGTATAATTTCCATCTTTTTGTGGATAAACTTGAACAAAGCTTACACTTGGAATCTCTTCTCCAACTATTTCGATTGTAACATCTCCTGTGGGCCTCGAGATTGCTAGTGTTCCAGTTGATTTATTCCAATTATAACTTGTAACATTTGTTAAAGTTACTCCATTAGGTAAATTATAGCCATCACTTGCAGTAAATGTTAATAGTGCTCCACTTCCATCTTCAATTGTTTCAGGATTGTTTGCACTAGCAATAACTCCCGTTAAGTTAGTTGTAATACTATATCTATTAGGATAAGTACTAGTTAAAAGTGTGCTATAGTTTACTTCGTTAGTATTAGTTCCTGTCATTTTTACTCCATTTACATATGCAGTTTTGCCTTCTGTTATATCGCTTGCTACGGCATCAGCATCACCAGTCCAAATTACTTTTCTAAAACTAAAATTACCTTGAGTATATTGATAAACTTGATATACTGCATTTTTTTCATAGTTTTCATCAGTAGTTCCAACATATTTTACATAATTATCTTCATATGCACTTGTTAAATAATTCGGCATTAAGTCGGGAGTAGCAACAATATAAGGGTTTTGATTTGGGATATTCACATTCGCTTTAGCATAATTTGTAACATCCTTTTCACCATTAGAAATAATTTCTAATGTTCCTGATGGACTAACTATTTCTTCCCAAGATGTACCATTGCATTTGTAATATTTATTATTAGCAATTCCAATTACACCTGTTAAATTAGAAGTTGTAGTAGGTAAAGTATTATATTTAATAGGAAGTCCTATTTTTCCAAATTGAACTGCATTACTCATCTTCTTTTACCTCTTCAATAATTTTATCTGTTTCTGTATAAGTAAAGTAATTAGGTTTATAAGTATTATTTTTTTTAAAACCTACATCAATAGCAATATCATATTCATTATTAGTCTCATTTTGTAATATATATTTATTACTATCAGAATATGTTTTAACCAAAATTACTCCGTCACTTCTAGTATCAAAATATTCACATTTAATCATAATTAAGCCTCCTCAACATAAGTACTTAAAGGTACAATAATATCAGCAAATACACTCCAATTTGTAGCGGTTTTTAAAGACTCTACTTTATCATCAGGTACATAAATACGTCCGTCTTTTAAACCATCTGGATTATAAGTAGCATTAACTGTTCCATAAAAATGGTAACAATTAGTAAATGCACTAGATTGTAAAGACGGGATAGTATCCATAGTTCGTATAATTAAAGTTTTTAATGAATAACAATTATACGCAAATCTATCATTACTAGAATTGACTAATTTACTAATATCTATTTTAGTTAATTTATAACAAGAAGCAAACATATATGACATATTAGTAGCATTATTCGTATTTAATAATGGAATAGTTGTTAATACACTACAAGAATTAAACATAGAGTTTATATGAGTAACATTGCTTGTATCTAATAATGGTATGGTTGTTAAACTATAACACCAAGAAAACATATTGCCCATATTAGTCACTTTTGAAGTATCTAATAATGGTATGGTTGTTAAATTTTTACAACTACTAAACATAGTGTTCATATCAGTTACATTTGATGTATTTAATAATGGAATAGTTGTTAAATTTTCACAAGAAGCAAACATATATGACATATTAGTAGCATTATTCGTATTTAATAATGGAATAGTTGTTAATACACTACAAGAATTAAACATAGAGTTTATATGAGTAACATTGCTTGTATCTAATAATGGTATGGTTGTTAAACTATAACACCAAGAAAACATATTGCCCATATTAGTCACTTTTGAAGTATCTAATAATGGTATGGTTGTTAAATTTTTACAACTACTAAACATAGTGTTCATATCAGTTACATTTGATGTATTTAATAATGGAATAGTTGTTAAATTTTCACAACTAGCAAACATAAGTTTCATACTTTTTGCATTTTCTGTATCATTATATGAAATAATATTATTTACAGAAGTTCCAGAAAAATTATAAAACAAATATACACAATCACTTTTCCCATCAATTAATTCTTTTAGTTTATTCTTGCACTCACTTCTTGGCATATATTGAGTAGGGTCTTTATCAACATCTGCTGTGATTTGATAGACTTCATTTGTTACGTATGTTTCGCTTTGCCCTGTAAACTTTACATACATGTTTAAATATTTAGTATCATTTAAGTATGTATTCATTTCTGCATCACTATTTGCAATTAATGGATTGTCCACACCTGTTTCAATTGATTCTATCTCACTACTAAAGTTTTGTGGATTTATTGCAAGCGTAGTTCCTTTTTTAGCCCTTATGGTATTAGCAATATCTGTTAAAAAATCAGTTAAATTATTATTTTTTGCCATAATTCACCTCTTCTAAACTGCGGTGTTAAGTGCAGTAGTAATTGCTGCAGCTATTGCATCGTCCATTTGCTTTTTGTTTACCACGTCATCATTATTTGTTCCAGCTTTTGCTTGCAATCTACCATCAGCTAGTCTTCTTGGAATACTATCTCCACTCACCCCTTGAACGATTGGTATCATTCCTTGCGAGCCATCTATGTTTTTAACATACGCTTGATTTGCAGAAGTAGTTGTTGTGACTTTATCAAGTTTAGTATCAACATATTCTTTATCTGCAAGTTTTTTATATGAATTAGTTGGAACTTCATCACTAAAATATCCTTCAATTCGTGGAATATTTGTTTGAGTTGATAATATATAATCAGTTTTTCCATATAATTGAGGGTAGTCTCCGCTTGTATTACTATATTGATATACAGTAACATATGAATAATAATCTTTTGAATTAATATTAGATTTTATAAATGGACTTGAAACACTACAAGACACTGTAGTACCAGTAGAAGCAGAATCTGATGCCATAGTAAATCTAGGACTTCCTTTTGTATATGTAGTTGTATTCGATGTAATTTTTTCAATTGCTTCGTTTTCAGAGGTAGCTGTTGTATAATAACTATTTGTCGCAATATCACCATAAATTGAACAACTATATAATTGGCTAGTTGATGAACTATAACCTATAGCAAAATTATCTGTTTTACTCCAAATAATATAATACTTTGTATTACTTACTTTAACAATATAATAAACGTGATATCCAGTTTCTGGAACATAAAGAATTGGAGTAGTTGGTTCTGTTACTGAGTTTCTTCTGTATACTTCTTCATCCTTAACAACTATATAAGGGTCGCTTTTAGTTGGTTCTCCTAATGTTGTAACTTCCGTTACTAATTGTTTTGAATCAACATCACTTATTTTAACCGTATTTAATACCCACGCCATTGTTGAGATAGTGATAGTTATTACTTTTTGCCATTGAACATTGCTAATATAACTATTATGAGTGTAAGTTAAATAGCCTTTGTCCATTTTATCATCATTTAATCTATAAACTTCTTCCTCAAATTTTATTTTTGCATCTTCATTTGAACGAAGTATTGCAAGTTGTGAGCTTGTTAATGTCCCTGAGGTCCCCGTTGAAGAAACTAACACAACATCAGGAGGTGTTACTTCTAATACTTTTACCCAGATGTTATTTTCTAATCTATAATAGCTATTATCAGTTGTACAAAAAATAGTCATTTTATCTTGCTTTAATACATCATTTAAACTATCTCTTTCTTGTTGTGTTAGAGTCATAAAACCACCAACAATTTCTTTTGAATATGCTATAGCACCTTCAACAGTTTGTGATTTTAAAGTTCCGAATATTTTAATATCAGCCATTATTTACACCTCCTTATTGTACAATTTTAAATGTACTTTCACCAGATTTTATAGCACTACTTGTTCTATATACATTGTATTGCACATTAGAACCATTTAAATTAACCGTTACTTTAGACTCTTGAAGAATATAAGGAACATCAAAACCACTTGAAGTTATATTTTTAATAGTTCCATTTGTAACAAAATATACATAATTTCCGTCGCTAGTTGGATTTACCGTTATTTCACCGAAAATAGATGAATTTATTTTAGTAAGTCCTGTAATTGTTGTAATAGTAGTACTTGTATTCAATCCATAATAAACTGGTTTATACTGAGTTATTGAAGTACTTACTTGTCTTGTGTTTCCCAAAGTATCCACACAGCTTAATGTATACGTATAATTTTGAGTCATTGTAATATTTTTTGTAAAATCAATTTCTATTAATTCATTTGATTTTTCTATATTTTCTTTGATGATTACATTATTTTCTTTTAAAGTTAAGGTACCATTGATATTGTCTATATTGGTTTCTTTATGATTAAACGCTAAGTTTTGAATCGTTATTCCGTATTCATATGTATTATTAGCGTTTTTTTCTAAAGTTAAAACAGGAATAGCAAAAGTTTGTTCTTTTAAATAATCAACCCAAGAATCAGGTAAATGAAGCCCTTTTTCATTATTATAAAGAATTGAAACTTTATCAGTTTTTAAGTCAATATTTTTGTTTGTAATAGGCACATCAATACCATTTACACTAAATGTTGTAATTTTTCCACTAATTTCATTAATAGTAACTGCCAAATCAGCAGTTTCTTCAGATATTTCAATTTCAATGATTTTAACAGTTGTAGCTTGAACATCTAAAAATATCAAATATTTTTCACTAATCGAATAATCGTAAATTACATAATCAATATAGGAATTAGATGTTTGATAATGCAAAATATTAATACTATTTGATTTAATAGAATTAATAATATTTCCAAACTCGTTTATAGTAATATTTTCATAACTATTAGGCATTGTAATAACATTAACTTTTATTTTATTAATTGTTTTAGAAAAGGCTTCGTTAATTGTATCACCGTCAGCAATATCAGCATCGCTATTACCTTTAGTATAATTGCCTACAAGAATATTTTTAGTATTTAAATTAATAACTCCTGTTAATCCGTTAACTGAAATTACAGCGTCAACGTTATCTATTCTTACATAGTTGTTTGCACCATTACAAACAATCCAATCACCTACAGTACATTCTAAGCCTAAAAATGTACCACTTTGACTACAAATAAAATACGCTGGAGAATAATCATCTGTTACTTCAATTTTAATTTCTGCACCTGGAACTAATCCAAAAACATTGCTAAAATCAGCCGTAGGAGATAACCACGTGTTATCCCTAATTAATTCTAAAGTTCCACCATAAAACAAACCTGTTCCAATAGGAATTATTGAAAGTGGAAGTTTTCCATCCGTTCCAATGACAGGAACTTCATCTTGATTAGTTCCAATATCTTTTTTTGAAGCAGTTCCTAATTGTAATGCAGAAGCTAATTCTTCAATAGTTATATCATTTTCTAAAGTAATATTAGCTATTTTTCTCAATAATGGCACAAATTTACCATTAATATCTTTTATTTGAAGTGCAACAGCTTTTTCTGAAGGATAATAAGTTTCACTTGGATTTTCAACATTTATTTGTTGTTTTTTATTTGAAACATCTTCTTTACCTTTAACAAGGTTTTCAACTATACCATCTAAATTATCTAGTTTTAAATTAACATAATCTATAACGGCAACTTCAGAAGTATATTTTCTATCACTTGAACGAGTTTCATCAATTGCACCTATTTTATTGCTTATTACTTCACATCCGGAAATTTGCTCATCAATATTTGTTTTTAAAGTTTCTAAAGCATCAAAAACAGCTTTTTCTGAAGGATACAAAGTAGTGCTAGGATTATTTGTAGTAATTTTATCTACTTTATGCTGAATATCCTCTTTTAATTCTAATGCCTTTGCTAAACCTTTTTCTGATGGATATTTAATACTACTTGCTTCATTTGTATTTACATTAATATCATCAGTTTTGTTTGCTTTATCTTCCTTTTTTTCTAAGCCTTCTTTCAATTCTTCTTTAGTTGCTTTTTTAATATTTAAATCATTTATTTGATCAACTAAATTTTGATAATGTAAGCTTGATTCATCGACAATTCTTTTTCCATAACCAAATGTTTTTTCTACAAAAATAATCGCATTACCAAAATATTTAGTATCTTTTGATATTACCACACCATCAACCATATCAATTTTAATTAAAGATATTGCTGCAATTAAAGTTCCAGCATACACAGTTGATGTTTCAGGAGTAAAAGAAAATTCATAACATAAATAATCTTTTCCATTTTTCAAATTATAAGTAACCTCAGAATCATTTGTTTTTTGAAAAATTATAGTTTCAGGGATATTATTAACTTTAGTAGTTAAAAGTTTTGTTGTCCCAATTCTTTCATTTGGAAGGATTAAATCAACATTAACAGTCCAATCTTCAATATTTTCATTTTTAGAAGTAAAAAAATCAGGTTCTAAACATATATAAAGATTTAGATTGCTTCCTTGTCTAACTGGTTCACCATGAGGAATAGTTGTTTTTAATACTCCTTCATTATTAAAATATACATACATACGCAAGATTCCTCCTATGCTAAAATAATTATAACATATTATTATATTTTTGTAAATTAAAAAGATTAGTTTTTAGCTAATCTTTTCATATTTTTGAACATTTAAATCATTTGAATCAACAACCTTTTTCATTTCACCAATAATATTTTGCAACTTATCAAAAACTCTTTTATCCTTATGTGAAAGAAAAGATATTTTAATTTCCACAATTTTATTATTTTTTTCTTCTTGTGCCAAATTAACACCAAATACAAAATGATAACTTCCATTCTCATCCATATACCAAAGTTGAATTGAATTAACGTTTGTTAAATCACTATTTTCTAATTGTGTTAAATCTATTTTTAAATTAGTAAGTTGCGTCGCAACATTTGTTTCAAACTTGAAAACATTGCTTACATTTGCATTTGATGAATTTATTTGATTATATTGTTCATAAATTATAGTTTTATTAATCTTTTTTTCACTTTCTATTATGAACATATTTTTGTTAAATGTTTGCAAAGATTCCTTAAATATATAAAAATTATCAGCATTTGCGTCATTTATATATTCATTTTCTAAAAATTTACAATAAGCCACCCTTGTTTCTAATTGTCTTGGTGCATTATATTCAAGATATTTTCCATTACTAGTACAACTTATATAATTAATTTCTTTTGTTGCATCATCTTTTTTTATTGTTAAAGTGTTTTTATAATAAGGAAAACCAACATCTATATAATCGTCATTAAATAACTTCAACAAATCACAGTAATTTGCAATATACCAGGTATATCCATTGGTTAAAACGTCATCTTTTCCAAACAATCCCTCAAAATAATAATTTTTTGGTATAGGTGTATCAATTTTATCAAATACTATTTCTTTTAATGTTACAAGGCTAGTATTGCCGGCACTGTGATATTGAGTTACCTCTACATCCATTGGTATTGAGAACCTTTTATCTGATTCATATTTAACACCTTGCCCATATTCTTGAACAAAGCCATATTCTAGTTTTACTATATCATTTTCAGAAGCACTAGAAAAAGCCAAAACATCAAAAACAATAGAGAAACCATAATTTAAATTTGTTACTATTTTTTTAATATCACTATCTTTTTTAAACCTTAATAATATTGCAGGAGAATAGGTTTTTTTATCAAGTAAAAAAGAATAATTATCCCCGTAAAAATCTGTATAAAATAATTGAAAATTTCCAAAATCTTTACTATTACTTATTGCTTTATTTGTTGAACTTTTTGCATAATTGCCGTTTAAATCACTTAATTTCATCATCCACGGACTAAATATTATATCGCCATTATCAGATAGTGGTTCAAATTGGAATGTCATATCTAATATTTCTTTGTTATCTTTTCTAATTAAATATTCTTTTCCAATTAAATTTTTAATATTTTGTTCGTCAATATCTATTTTTGGAAAACTAAATATTTTTTTATATATATTATTGACATTGCTTTCGATAGTTATTTCATCTATAGCAAATTGCTCTCTATCAATATGACCTATATAAAATCCTATTTTTTCAAGAAAACCTGTATTTATATCATCAGTTGTTAAATACCATCTTTGAAGTGATCCTACCACATCATTTTCAACATTAAGGAGCCTAGAAGAAGCCTCATATTTATCAGGATCAATATAAACACCAGCCGAAACATTGTCGTATGCTGATAAATTAAAACATAATGAATTGCCGCTTACAAAACCATTTACATCGCTTGAATATTTCTTTTTTTGATAATCTGTTATTGTTTCATTATCTTCTGCATAAATAGGACTGTTGCATTCTAAATAAGCATAATTTATTTTATCATCAAACACAAAATTTTTTACATTTTCATCTATTTTAG
>ERZ1034798.61-NODE-61-length-20922-cov-281.545934_pt1 | contig 20922 bp, 37 predicted proteins | sample MGYA00520690_ERZ1034798 | MGnify/ENA primary metagenome ERZ1034798 (study PRJEB33766, sample SAMN09781682) | gut metagenome | biome: gut microbiome | host: Homo sapiens | place: Madagascar | study: EMG produced TPA metagenomics assembly of the PRJNA485056 data set...
GGTGCTTCAAAATCTGCGCCGCAGGTTTCACAGTGATACATGGTGTTTTCCTTTCTCCGGGCGGTAAACGTCTCCCCGGTTCCACGCTTTTGTGGCGCAGTTCAGACCGTGATACGGTCTGGTCCGCGCCCCGCAGGAAGCGCACACCACGGCGAAGTCAAAGGGTGGCGCCGCGTCCTCCATCCGCTCCCCACTGTACATTCCGCACAGGGCGCACGGTTCCAGTACCCGGTGCTCCCCCGCTCTCCGGTTTCCCCTGTTCATAGCGTACCGCCTCCCAGCATGACATTTGCCAAAAGAACCGCCAGCAGCAATAAAAAGCAAATTCCGCCGATCAGGGCGGAGGTGTCCGCCCGCTCCCGCCGCCGCTGCTCTCTGGTCTTGCGGTTCTTCTCAGCCCGCCGCCGTTCCATCTCCCAATAGGCTTCCTGTTCCCAGTAATCGTTGCTGTGCTTCATGTGCCGCTCCTTTCGTTTCCGCATGGGAACAAAAACCGTCCCATGTCTCCCGGTTCCTCTAACGTGCCGAACCGCCGTTTGGTAACAGCAATGGGGAACTCTTCGATCTCGCTGGCCCACAGGCACGTACCGCGTCCGTTCAGTTGCTCCCAAACCAAAGGGAACCCGCCTATTCCATCGAACAAACTCGCCATTGTGGCGTCCCGCTCGTAGTTGCCGCACAGCCGTTTCAACAGCCATTTCCACGGCGGCAGGGCGATAGAGTTACCCAGTGCCTTATACCGGGGGCTGTCCGCGTCCTTGTGGCGTTTGCCCTTGCTGTCCGTCCACTCGCCTAAGTCCGTCCAGTGGTCAGGGAAGCCCTGCAGCCGTTCGCACTCCAACGGGGTCAGGCGGCGAACCACCATGTTTTGGCGGACCGTATTGTTCAGGTTCAGGCTTTGGCCTTCGCTTTCCTTTGCCTGCAAGGTTCCGTTGATCTCCCCGCCCTCGGTGAAATTTCGGCAATCTACGCTTGCGACATACGCGGCCATATCTGTTCGGTATGGGTCATTGGCTTTTGCTCTTAATGCTGTGGAAATTTCGCTTGATACCACCAGCATATCGTTGTAAGCGTCCTGCCCGTTATAGCTCCCTGCGTGTGCTCCGGGCGATAAAGTTCCGGTTGTTTTCTGGTACGTCAGCGGAATCTGATTGCCGCCGGTTCCCATACGGGCTTGCAGACTGGGCGCTACCTCGCCGCAGTCCCGGATGACGTCGCAGGCGTGGCTCATATCCAGCACGGCGCACGGCACATGGGCGTTGGCGTTCAGCGTGTGACAGGGCTTCCCAAAGTCAGGAATACTCCCATTCTGCTTGCTGGTGATCTGCGTAGTATCAAACGCCATGACCGCTGGCTGGTGCCCATGCTCCTGTGCTCTCAGCGTACCGGCAACATCATGGCTCACACCCATCACATTCCCGCCCTGATCGTTCAGGCACATCACCGCCGGTTTGTTCCCCCCGCACTCTGCGTTCAGCGTGGGGGCCTGTTCCTCAGCGTATCCGATGCTCCGGGCCTGTTCACTGTTCCCCAGCTTAAACCCGGCGCACAGTACGGCTTCCTGATTCTGTCCGCTGCTTTCTCCGGCTGGAAGCGTTGGCATCACACCGGCTTCGCTGTATACCCGCTTGCTCTGTGCGTCCCACGGAGTAAGGCAGCCTACAAAAATAGTTTGGTCATTCCCTGCCTTAATCGTCCCGCTTTTCTCCGTCTGGACTAAGGCTCCTTTTCCGCCTCCGTCGCATCCTCCCCGGATTCGGACTGCGTAAGCAGCACCGCTTTCAGAATACCCGGCAGGGCCTTCCCCCGACGCTCCGCTCTCCGCAGGATACCCTGACATGCTTTGCTGCTCAAACGATATTTCCCATGCGGTGTCGCCTCCAAAATCTGCGACAAGCGCGATTCTACGGCGACGTTGGGGGACTCCCCAGTGTTGCGCGTCGAGCACTCGCCACGCAACGCTCCATCGTCCTCCCATTTCATCGTGGTACCCCCCCCAGGTATTCCAACCTTTTTCAGGCACTTCAATATCGGGGGCTTCCGGTTCTGCGACCCGGATGGCTTCTTCGAGGACGGCTGCGAAGTCTTTTCCGCCGTTGCTTGAGAAGGCTCCGGGGACATTTTCCCAGACCATATACCGAGGTCGCACAAACTCACCTGTTCGCCCCATTCTTCTGTCACGGTCTCTCATCTCCTTGATAATCCGTATTTGCTCCATATACAGGCCGGAACGCGCCCCGGCAAGCCCTGCCCTCTTTCCAGCAATGGAAAGATCCTGTCTAACAAGGTGAACCACCTATCACACAATCCACGGGTTCTACTTCATTTCCGTGAATTTTTGTGACATCTCCATAATGCTTCACCTAAATCACCCCCTCTTGCATTTTCAAATAATCGTCTCGTTTTCTTTCCCTCCGCAGCTTTCGTTTGCACCGGCTCAGGAAATCCGCGTCCATGTGCATCTCCCGGCAAATGTCCGCCGGGTCTGTCCGGGCTTCCAGCAGCTCCCGCAGCTTGCGCATTTCCGCTTCCCGCAGAAGGGGCGGCCGCCCGCCGCGGCTGGTAGTCCGACCTCCACCCGCGCAGTTCACGCATTCCGCATAGGGGCAGTGGTTCAGGCAGTAGTCGATCTGGCTCTGCCGGTCATGGGTGCATATCTCGATCCGGTCTTTCCCGTCCGCGCTGTCCCATGGCAGCACAGCCCGCACGATCACAGTTACGGTCTCCACCGGGCATATCTCCTTTCCGTTCATACCTCCCGCACGGTGATGTGCTTCATAGCCTGCATCAGCTTCACCTTCATGCGGTAGGTCTTGTCTTTTTTCGTAGAGGGGCCTTTTACGTCCTCCACAACCAGATACCATGTGCCGTCCTTCCCCCGCTCCTCGTAGGAGAAGTCCGCCCGATACGTCACGGCGCGGCTTCGGTCGCCGTTGGCCGTGATGTAGCTTTCCTTCAGCGTGAATTGGGGTTGGAGCCGCAGATCCCGGATGGCCCCGGCCTTGCTGAGCAATGCCAGCTCGTCATACCGGGCCGCCTCCTTGCGGCTGTCAAAGGTGTGCTCCGTTCCGTTGGGCAGAGTCCGGGCGGTGGGGTGGTTGTGGTGCTTGCGCTTACCCTCCGCCGCCGCTTCCGCCTTCCCCTTCTCCTCCGTCACGAACCGGGCCATTACCCTGGCCGTCCGATCAATTTGCTGGGCCTGCATCTGCTGCTGTACCTGCTTCCGGTAGCGCTCCGGCAGACTGTTCAGATCATCCAAACAAACGCTCATCGCTTTTCCTCCTGATATTTCGGGCAATCCAGCACCTGTACCCGTTCCACCAGTCCGTCCCGATCCATGCGGGATCTCCGCCGGACCTTCCAGCCGGGGACATCCTCAAAGCGGACCTTTCCGCTTTTCTCGTCCACCCGGCTCCATTCGCATTGCCCATAGGCCAGCTTGCAGGACCAGCACTTGTGCAGACTGTTGGAGGGGTCCTCCTTCTCCGCCTTCGTGCTGTATCTCCGCATACAGCTTTCCAGTGTAAAGTTACCCGCCATTGTCCCCAGCCTCCCCCCGGAGATAGGCCATCACCTCATCCCGGCTGCGCCGCTGGGGCCGTACCGCGTCCTTGAACCATTCCGGTGGCTTCACCGCCTCGGCTTCCGGTTTTGCTTCCGCCGCCGGCAGGGCTTTCTTCTCAGGTGCCGCCAGTTTCTCCGGCTCCGGCCCGGTGCCGATCCGCTGTACCAGCGCCCGGACCTCCGCAGGCAGGGCGTTGATCTCCCGTTCCCGTGCGGAAATGGCCCGATAGCTGCGCTGAAAGTTGCTGGACACTACGCTGTGCACCGTCTCCGTGTCCATCCGCGCCCACTCCCGCAACGTGTTGGGACTGCCCACGATCCGCTGTACCACCGGCGGGAACTTCTCAAATTCCTCCTCCGCGCCGTACAGCCCGTTGCGGATGGCCCTTGCCACCAGGCCCCACGCCTCGGCCTCCGTCATTTCCGGTTTCGCCGTCAGCAGCCGCAATTTGGCCTTTACCTGGCCGATGGTGGGCGGAAAGCCCTTTTCGTCGCTTTCGATCACGCTTTTTACCGCCGCCGCCACCAGTGCCACCTCGTCATGGGCAAACATATCCGCCCACAGTTTGATGGCGTTGCGCATATCCGGCCCGGTGGTGCTGCTGTAAAACCGGGGATAGGCCGCCGTCAGAATATCCATGATGATGCCTGTCTCCTGTCTGGTCATGTTGTGCGGCCCTCCTCCGCGTCCATCTCCGCCGCCAGCTCCGTCCAGCTTTTCCGGGGCTTGTCCGTCCGGGATGCCGCCGGGGCGGACTTTCCCTTCCCGCCGTCCCGTCCTTCCCATGTGAGGAACTTCTGCTTCCAGTTCTTCACCGGGTTCCCTTTGCTGTCCCGCCACGAGCGGCCCTGTGCGTCCGGGGTGTTAAAATACTCAAAAAACCGACGGGGGTCCACCGTGCTCTGCCGGGACGCGGCGTAGGCTTCCACCTCTTCCAGCGTGGGCGGTACAAATTTCACCGCCGTCCGCTTTCCGCTCTCCGGTGCCTTTGGTTCACTGGGGGCACCGCCTCCCATATCTTCTGAACGTAGTGAAGAAGATATATCTTCTATATCTACTTCTCTTTCTTCTTCTGAAACAGCGACAGGTAGCGACTGGTCGGCATGGCAGTCGAGCGATGTGTCAGACGATTTTTCAATCAGCCGCTTTTGGCTTGCCCGCCGCTTTGCCTGATAAATCCGGTCCCGCTCCTTCTTTTTCTCGTAAGAATCTAACGTCTGGTGCTTCCCCCAGTTCGGGATCGTGATCACATCGTCTACAATCTCGATCATGTCGAACTGCTCAAAGGTCCGAAGGGCCATCCGTACAAGGCCAATGTCCCGCCGGAAGATGGATGCCAGCATTTCATCCGTGTACGCAATGCGGTTGTTCAGAATAAACACGCCGCTGTTGTTCTGCTTCCCGGCCAGCACCAGCAATTTGAACCAGATCACAATGATGCTGTCCGCACTTGGCATGGATTCGATCATCAGAACCTTTTCATCGTCAAAAATGTCCGTGGTAATCTTGATCCACTTCACGTCACTTGCCATGGCTTCGCTTCATCCTCCCTAAATCTGCGGTACATAATCGTAGGGTTCGTCCTCTTCGGGCTGTTCCCACGGCAAAACGGCGTCCTCCTGACTGTCAAGGAATCCCGCCTTACTGCCGCTGTGTTCCATAGACTTCGCCGGTTCATGGGAGCGCGGCTTCTCACTTTCTGCCGCAAGCAGCCCCAGCACTGCCGCCATCACCGTCTGCGGGGCCACGAACTCCGCATGAAGCTCGCTCCACTCCTTCTGTTCCCCGTCACGGGTGGTGTAGCGCCGGGTTTTCCACACGCCGCACACCAGAACGGCATCCCCTTTTTCAAGGCACGCCGCCATGCGGGTCACGTCATCGTCCCCCACGGCGGACACGTTCATGAACTCGCCTTTGGCGTACTTCATGCCAAATTCCGCTTTCGGTGTCCCCTTGGCGGTGGCCCCGGTCTTGACCTCGCGGGTCACGGTGCCGGCACACATCATGTACCGGCTCCCGTCCTCCTCCCGCGTCTTAATGGAGATCAGCATGTCTCCTCACCTCATTCCCCAAAGAAGGTGGCCGCATAGTCCATGCCCTCGTCCTGTGCCTTCTGAGTGGCCTCTGCAATCTTTTCAGTCTTGGGGGGTGTAACCATACCGGATTCGCTCTCCACGGTCTCCTGATGGGCTTCCACAGCCGCAGGCGCGGTCTCCACCACCTCTCCGGTAGATGCCACCGTGCGCTCCGGCATGGGCATATCCGGGATCATGCCCTCGTCCTCGGCGCTGGCTTCCTCCATAAGCTGGGTCTTGACCTCCGGGGATAGGGGCGCGTAGCCGCTGTTCAGCAACTGCCGCAGAATCGTCTTGCGGCACATCCGGTCCTGCCCACCGTTGGGATCGTACCAGGGGGAACCGTTCAGCAGCTTTTCCACGTCCTTGGGGTTCATCTCCCCGCTCTGCATGGCCTTGAACTTCTCATAGCTGAACGCCTTGGAGTACCGGTCCGCATGGCGCAGAAGCCGGTCCATGGGCCAGTATTCAAAACGGAAGGTGCCGTCCTTCAGCTCGTAGTAGCCGTAGTAGCCGATAATGGGCTTACTCTGCCGTTCCTCGTCGCTCTCGTACTTGGCAAGGTTCACGATGGGCTTACCGGTCCGACGGCTCCGCCCCTCGATCTCGCCCTCACGAATGTCCGTGCAGTCGATGTCGGCATAGAACCCGGTGGACATGGCAAGCTGGATGTATCCCTTGTAGCCCAGAATGTACGTTGCGGTAGTCCCGTAGGGCACCACATAGTAGCCATGGCCGAAGATCAGGCCCATGCCCTCGCCCCGAAGCGCCGCCGCTACAATGGTACTGGGTTCGCAAGCTCTCAGCTGTTCGCTGGCATTCACGGCGGAGATCAGGGTGGAGGTCAGCCGCGCCGCCGCCTTGTCGCTCCGCAGAGCGCTCTGAATCATCTTCTGCATACTGGGGGCCGCGATGGCCATGGAAAACGTGGGCTTGTCCCGCTGGGTCTGGGCCGCAAAGCTGTTGGTTGCCTTCATGTCAAAATTCCTCCCTTATTCAGTCCGCGCGGCCAAAGGCAATGCCGTTGGCCAGCATATAATCCCGCAGTCCGTTCAGCTGCTCCACAGTGCCTGTCACCCGGAACGAAAGCGTAATGAGAGGCGGTTCCATTGCGGCTTTCACCGCCGCTTTTACTGGCTCCGAAACGGACGGGCTTGTCTGAATGGCTCTCGCCGCCTCCACAACGGCCTGCACCCGCGACGCTCTGGCGGCTTCCTCCGCCGCCCGCGCCGCCTCGGCCTGTTGTCTGCGTTGCTCCTGTTCCGCCTTCCGCTGTTCCTCGATCTCCTTCACCCGCTTGAGCGCCTGATCCTTTTTCAGCACCGTGGGCAGATCGTGACACTGCTTGTACTCTTCCAGCAAGGTTGTCTCGAACTCGCTGTTCAGCCCGCAGATGGCGGCAATACTGCTGTCGCACTTGCTGATCGCCACCAGAATGTCCTTGTGGGCCTGTTCCTCAGAATAGGTGGCGTTGCCCCACCGCTTGTCCAGAACCGCTTCCCACGGGAGAAATTCCGCAAGTTCTCCGATGCGCTCATCAAAAAAGGCCCGGATAGCGTCCAGTTTCTCCGTGCGGCGCCGTTCGTCAAAGGCTTTGATCTGGCCGTCCAGATTGGCGGCAGATTCGTCGCACAGGGCCGTCAGCGCCTTGCACTTCCCCTCAAAGGGGGCGTAGCTGGCCAGCGCCGCCGCCTTTGCCATCTTGCGGCACTCGTCGATGCGTGCGGCCACGGAGCGGATGTTGGCCCGGTACTTCTTCGCCGCGCCGATGGCCTCCTCCGTCACCACCATGCCCCGGTACGGGGCCAAATTCTCTTCCAGCCACGCCTGACACTCTTCAAAGTTGGCGGAGATGTTAAACTCCTTCAGCGGAGTCAGGTCCGTGGTAATGGCAAATTCCATTGCGCTGCTCATGCGTCTGCGTCCTCCTGTTCCCCGGTGTCATAGTCCGTGATCTCCTTCAGCAGCGGCATGATCCGCTCGTCCACACGGCTTTCCGGCACGTTGATCTCCACCACCATGGCCCGCTTGTCTCCCCCCTTGGTGGGAGCCATTACCTTGTCCCCCACCGTCAGCGGCATCGCCGTCCGGTAGGTAAATGCGTTCCCCGCGTATGCCTTGTGCAGGGGCTTGTAATAGCGAATGTTTACCAGCATATAAATTCTCCTTTTCATGTTTAAATTTTTCGGAGTTGTGCGCCTTACAAAATCAAAGTCTGAGCGGGCATCGTCCCCGCCTCCACATGGTCCCAAAAGGCCGTCTCCTGTTCCAGCAACCATTTCAGGTCCGCCTTGTGCTCCCGCCGCTCAAAGTCATAGCGGCGCAGTGTGATGTTGCCGGACAGATCATAGAGCGCCGCATAGAGCACGGCGAAGTCATACCCGGTGGCAAGCAGCTGGTGAAGGATCTGCGTGAAATAGTTCTCAGGAACCTGATCCCGCCATTTCGCCCAGTCGATTCCCCGGCTTACCGTCGAGGTTTTGATCTCCAAAATGCCCTTCCGTCCGGTGTCCGTCTCCGTCAGTTCTCCATCCAGCGTGGCAAAAAGCCATGGGCGGTCGCTCTGGTAGAGAATGTCATAGGCGCCGTAGTAAAGCTCGTAGCCGGGATACTGCGCCATGAAGAAGTCCCGGATTGCCGGTTCCATTCGCCGCCCCAGCTCCACGGCCTCGTTGCCGCCGAGATCAGGAGCGGCTTGCGCCCCGGTTTTCTCCTTCCACAGCGTCAGCGCCGTTTTCCATGGGCTTCGCCCAATGGCCGCCGCCGCCTCGCTGCCGCCAATGCCACGGCACCGTCCTGCCAGCCATTGTGTCCGGTCCGGGAAAGTCAGCCGTACCAACTCACCCATTTTTCAGTTCCTCCCAATACCCCATCACGGTTCTGGCATAAGCGCTGTGCCCCGGATGGCCGCTGTTGTAGGCCGTCAAGGCGTTCTCTACGTCATACCGGCTCAAAAGCTCCGCCATGTAGTCGCAGGCCACCCGGAAATTTCCGAAGGGGTCCATCAGGTCTGTGACCCCCAGCCGCTCCATCCGGGCCTTGTGCCACCGGGGCTGTACCTGGCAGTAGCCCCAACTGGCCCCGCCGTCCCCCTTCACGTTCCGGTAGCCGGTCTCCTTGCGGATGATTGCCAGCATCAGTGTGTACTCCACGCCGCTTTCCTCGCAGGCCGCCCGAAGATAGCTTTGAAGGTCTCCGTCCAGCGGAACATCCGCCCGGAAATACCCGCTGCCAAACAGCGCCGCTTCGATCTTCTCGTTCTCGTAGTCCTCCTGAACCGGCGGGGCTGTCTCAGGGTCCAGTTCTTGCCAGAGGACCAGCGAAGCGTACTCCGCCGCCGGGGTATCGTCCCCGGCCAGACGTCCCGCCGTCACGGTCGGTGCCTCCGGCTCCGGCTTCCCGGTCTCCCGCGTCAGCCACAGTGCCGCCAGAACCAGCGCCACAGCGCCCCACAGCAGCAGCGCCTTGCGAATGGCCTTCCGCCTACGCTCCGCAGCTTCCCGCCGCGCCACGCGAAGGGCGTTTTCCAAGTGGGCTTCCCATGCGGCCTCCGCCTCGTATTCCTCAAAGGTTTTCATCAAATTTCCGTCTCCTTACAGCAAAAACAAAAAGCGCCGCCGAATAGACACCGGTTCCCCGGTTCCATCAGCAACGCTCTGCTCCTCTGCCCCAACGCTTAGGGACAGGCATCTCATTCACTTTTTCCATAGGCTTATTTGATCTCGTCCCGCCGGATGCGGATCACCTTCACGCCGTCCTTCACCGGGATCAGCTCCACACGGTCCCCGTGGGTCAACGCCTTTTCAATGGCTTCCAGCGTCTTTGCGCTGATATGCGTCGGTGTCATGGTCCTCTTGCTCCCTTCGTTAATAGCGAATGGCATCCCGCAGTTCCTCAATGGGAATGTCCAGTGCCCTCCCCAGCTTTAATAGTTCCTTCAGCGAAAAGTCCTGCGGGGACTTCTTCCGCGCCCGTAGGGTCTGCGGCGTCATGCCCGCCTTTTCCGCCATCGTGCCCACCGGCATTCCCATGGCGGCTTGCCTGCCCCACAGCAGTGAGATCAAAACCTCGTCATTGGGCTTCCGCCCCAGCTTTACCCGCGGCATCCCGCCGCCTCCTTTCGCGATTTAATACTCCATCCCCCGCTCTTTTGCCATGCAGATCACCTTCTGCTTCAGCAGCGTTTCAAAAACAGGACGTAGTTTAGGATCTCTTGCAATCACATGGAGTTTAGAAACGCCTTTGCACTCCGTAACCGTAGCCCCGGCGTTCTTCATGCGCTTGCGGAGCCGTGTCTGCCGGGTTTCCAGATCCACATGGCCGACCCGCTCCACGTCCTCATAGAGTTCTGCCCGGAATGTCTGGTGATTCGTCTGAAACCGTTCGACTGCCGTATTGATGGCTTTCTGTGCTTTCTCCTGCCACCCATCCTCTGCCAGCATGGGCGCCGCCATTACATCCATCACGCCGTCCAAAACGGCCTGCTTCTGCTCTACGGCTTTCAGCCGCCGCTCCTGCTCCACGTTGATCTGAGCCTGAAGGGAAAACATCTCCACGGGGGATAGCACCTTTTGACCATAACCGCCGGTTTTGCGGATAGTGGGAAGGACTTCGCTTGTGACCCACTTTCGAAACGGCTTTGCCTCCGGCTTGTCCGAACGAAGGATCACATTGTACAGGCCGCTCTCGTTGATAATGGTTGTTTCCTGCTCACGCCCCAGTGAATCGGTGAGGTGAGTCTGACTCACTTCATCAGAATCAAGGCGTTCAGCGACTCTCGCCGGTGTGCTAAGCCCCAGCACCGCACACACATCTTTCAGGACAAACCACGGTTCGCCATTGATTTCCACGGTTCGCACATCTCTGCTCCGGTAGCGGAAAACTTGCAATTCATTCATCTTTTTTCTTGACATCTCCTTTCATTCCGTCCTGTACACCCTCTAAATAGAGACGATATGCCACACACATCATGTTATCGGAATAGATGTCACCATCGGTCATCCCTGCATCTGCCGCAATCTCCAAAAAGTCTCCCCAAACATCGGACATACTTTTTACTGTCAAGCCACCACAAGCAGGGCCTACTCCACATATACCATTCTCCACACTCGAATCCTGTTCGCAGTTTCCTTTGAGCCGATTCAAAGCCGACCGGAGTTTGGACTCCGCTTTGGGTGCGTCGCCGTCGCTGTTGAGCACGGTGCTGATGTACTTGGGGTTCATTCCAGCTGCTTCCGCAACCTCTTTGATCGTCAATCCGGCGTTGTGGATTTCTGCCACTAACTCGCCAGTCCATTTCGCAGGCATTAGACCATCGCTCCTTTCTTCTCCAATTCCAAGTATTCTGTTGATGGCCGCAATGATCTTGGGAGTTATAAGCGTTCCGTACATAATTCGATACAAGTACGAATCGTCAAAATAAAGACCCGTTTCCTGCTGAACTTCCGAAATGAGCCAGGTTTGTGTCTTTCCTGCATCCATCAAAGACAATTTAATTTTTCTGCCATATTCCGTTACTTTTGCCATATCGGGTTATTCGCCCCCCTCAGTCTCCGGAATATCCTTCCCGCAGGTCTCCAAGATGCACCGCTCCAACACCGGAAGGGGGACCCGGTACATCGCCGCCAGCGTGGGCCGGACCTTTTTCGCAGGTGCCCACTTTCCGGTCTCCCATTTGCTTACAACCGTCTGGCTCAGCATCAAGGCAGCAGCCACGCCCTCTTGCGTCAAAGAAACATTACGCCGCAGGTCTCTCAACGTCATTTTCTCACTTCCTCTGCTCAAAATCTCATAATTACTGTGTTTTTGCTTGACAACCTCATAAAGTGACGATACAATAAAACTGCCAGAAATATTGAAAAGCGCCGCTCTATGAGGGGCCAAGCTGTTGTGCTTTGCCTGAGCACAAATATATGATACCTCGTTAATAGCGAGAAGTCAATTCAAAATCTCGTTTTTAACGAGATTTGGCATTATGAACATTTTATGAGGGTTTGAATTATGTTTTTTGACCAATATGAAATGCTTTGTCGAAAAGCAAAAAAATCGCCTAACGGTGTTGCAAAGGAACTCGGTTTTTCGTCATCATCCGTTACACAATGGAAAAACGGAGCCGCTCCGCGTGAAGATACGCTGAGTCTGATTTGCAAGTATTTTAATGTTAAACGCGGTTACATTCTTGGCTACACGCTGGATGCTCAAGTTGACATGACCAAATACAGGATCGAAAAACTCACAAAAAAGTGGGCTAAATGCAAAGACGAGGATGAACGGCAGGATCTTGCCGTGGAGATCGACGGCCTGCGGGAATCCCTTCATGACCTGACCTTTATTCAGAACATCGAGGCTGCGGCTGACCGTCAGTCCAAAAAAAATACCCGCCCCGCAAAAAGCGGGACGGGCAGTGGTTACGCAAAAGCCATCTATGAATTTGTCGATTCCTGCGGAGAGGATCAGTTATCCGACCTTGCGCAGTACGTTGAGTTTTTGAAAAGCCGCCAGGGGAAGCCTACTACCTGATTCCCGGTTTACTTCGGTGCGCCGAACGCCCCGCATTGAATGACTTCCCACAGCTTTTTCATGCTTTCATCCGACAGCCCTTTGATCTGGTGCTTCAATTCCTCACGGAGACCAGCGTCGGTATGAAGGTCCGCTTCTGTTGATTCCATTTCTACACATACAAGTCCTTTCTCCCCATCTCCGTTCCGTTTTCCTTCTGCGCCCCCCTGAAGCTGTGATGGAGAGCCGCCGCCCCAGCCACGAAAGCGGCGGCCCGCAGCAGACCAGCCGCTTGGGGGTGCGGTAGGTCTGCTTTTATCGTACCATCAAAGCCTCAAGTTTGATAGTCTTAATACACACGATTTCGGTGTTGATACACACGATTTCTACTGTCAGTCTAAACATTTTGGCAATTTTCAACAAGGAGGTGCTCTTCGTATGCTGTCATTGATCGACCAGTGCCGCGCGGCAAAAGAGGAGAAACACATCACAAACAAGGAAATTGCGGACGGCAGCGGAGTTCCTCTCAACACGGTGAACAATATGTTCCGTGCCACCACCCATTCCCCTACGTTGGAAACTCTCGGTCCCATCTGCGCTTTCCTCGGTATTTCCATTGACCAGTTTTTGGGGATGGAACCAACAGAAGATTCTCCGCCCCCGGAAACCATAGAGGAAATCGTAAGCCGGGAACTGGACGTCTACCGTCAGGAGATCAACGGCCTGAACGCCCAGAACGAACTTCTCCGGGAATTTGTGGAACGTCAGTCCCACGGCATCCGCAACCGGGACCGTCTTTTGCGATGGCTGCTGGTCCTTCTGATCTTCGCCTTGGCTTACGCCGCATATCTGGACCTGCACTGTCTGGAATTTGGGTTCTTCCACGGCTGATACACACGGGAGGTGTGCGCATGAAATGCAAAAACTGTAAGCGCGTCATTGACGATGATTCCATCTTCTGCAAATGGTGCGGCGAACGCCAGATCCGGGAGCGCAAAAAAAAGGGCGAGATCAAAGTCCCCTCCCCACGTCAGTTGAAGTCCGGCAAGTGGAATATAGAACTGCGGGCCGAAGGGCAGAGTATCACGGAGGATACCGCCGCTCTCTGCGAAGCCAAAGCCCGCGCCATCCGCGCCGGATTTTTGGAAGCTAAAAAGGACGCAAAATGCAGTCTCACGCTTCTTCAGGCAATCGACAGTTATTTGGAGAAAAATCAATCTCTATCCCCGTCAACGATTCGTGGATATGAGTGTATCAAAAAGAATCGCTTCCCCGGAAAGATCAACGCCAAAATACAAGACCTTTCAAACTGGCAGCAGGAGATTGACGAGGCCAGTGAAACCCTGTCCCCTAAAACGGTGTATAATTCATGGGGCCTTGTTTGCACCGTGATGCGGGATAATCACATCGCTCCGCCGGAAGTCCGGCTCCCTCAACGCATAAAAAAAGACCTTCCCTGGCTGACCTACCAGCAGATCCTTGTTTTTGTGGACGCTGTGAGCGGCAGCCGGTTTGAAGCGGGCGCGCTGCTGGCCCTTCACAGCCTCCGCCGTTCTGAGATATTCGGCCTTTCCTGGGAAAATATAGACTTGAAGAAAAAGCGGATCAAAATTCAGGGCGCACGGGTTATGGATAAAAACGGAGACTTTGTGTATAAAAAGACCAACAAAAACGTTTCATCTCAACGCACGATCCAAATTATGATCCCCGCCCTTTACGAGATGCTTTCGCAGAGGAAAAGTGCCGGCCTTCCCATTCTGGATTGTACTGAAAATTCTTTGCGCGGCGGCATCAACCTGATCTGCAAAAAGAATGACCTTCCTGAGTGCGGTGTTCACGGTCTCCGCCGCTCCTTTGCCTCCCTCGGTTTTCATCTTGGGCTAAGCGAATTGGAAGTGCAAGAAATCGGTGGATGGAGCGACCACAACACTGTTCACAAGATTTACCTGAAACTTGCTAAAGAGGATCGACTCAACGCCGAAAACAAAATGGAGCGATTTTACAAAAATCGAGGCGATGACCCCGCTCCGGACGAAGAACAGCCCCCTGGCCAAACGCCTCGCGCATCCGCCTGACTTTCCCATGTCCCCCACCGCCAAACCTCGCGTTTTACGAACAATTTTACGAACGTCGCAAAACGCTCCTTCATTTTCAACGGTTATAGCCATTTATTAGTGGGTTCGACTCCCGCCACTCGGACCAACCCCACAATCCTTGTGATTGTGGGGTTTTCCTTATATTTCAACGGGTTCAGCCGTTTTTGGATGGTAAAAATATTTTCCATTACGTCAATAAAAATACCAAATGCAAGGCGTTTTATCTTCAATTTTACGAACGGTTTTACGAACGGAAAACCCCCGCTTTAAAAGCGAGGGTTTTTCTTTTGCATTATTTGGCTTGCACGTCATCTACATAGCACCAACTTTGGGGTGGGCGACCGATAACCCGGCCATCACAGTCCATTTTGGTGTAATTGTAATAAGGGCAGGCACAGCAATCGGCATCAACTCTACATAGCGTCTTGAACTCGCTCAATTCTTTCGGCGTATCATAAATGCGCAGGTCGGAGATATGCCAGCCGTAGCAGTGGCCTCTCATGCTGTCTCCGACATAGCTGAATAGTTCTTCGTCCGTCATGCCGGTTCCGTCCAGCGCTTCTAAATTGCCACCCGTAACCTCTCTTGTAATGGCATCCGGCACATAGTCCCACCATGCGTCTATGATTTGGTCGCAGGTAAATTCCCCGACGACCCTGCCGTTTCCTATGGCACCGCCCACCGGGATTGCCGCATCCACATCCATGCAGGCAATCAGGTTTGTGTCCGTCTGATTCTGCATAAACGCAAGGTGCTTGTCCCTTGTACAGTAGATATAGCACTTAAACGGCGTTTCCAGCTTCGGCTTGGTCTTGCGGACTTCGATAGTCTTTTCGCCGGAGGCAATCTTTTGACACCACTGCGGGCGAATGCTGATAAGTACGGCTTTACTCATTCTGTTTCCCCTCCATCGGATTGTCGTATGCATTGCCAACTACAAGCGGACCTCTGCGTGGATCGCACATCCAATATCCGCTCGACGGGTTATATTTCACTAATTCCGGCTTGTTTGAGAGCCGCCGCGGATTTGTCGAAATCACGAAGTCACCCTCGAAAATCTTTTTACCATTCGTGTCCTTTAGCCCAGTGTATTGTCCGACAGTTACAGGGTCTACATCCGCTCTCAAATGCTGGTTCGGAAGTCCCCAGTCGGTCATCCGGTCAAAAACGATGTAATGTTTGGTGTTGTCCGGGTGTGCGGCATAGTCCCCTTGGAAGCAATAGGTCGTATCCGAAAGAGCCATGTAGTAACCCTCGTACCATGTTCCGCTCTCGGGGTCTTTTCCCCGAAATAATATCTCACGCATTCCGCTTGCCCTCCAATGCACGATCCGCCTCCTTGCGGGTCAGGAATACGGTCTTGCCGATTTCATCAACCGGTACGCCGAAAATGGATTTATCAACAAACCCGGCTACAATATCCCATTCAATGAATGTACAAAACAATTCCACCCGAATTGCCTTTACTCGGTATTCGCTTATGGTTTTTCGACTTGTAATCTCATACACCGTATCTCCCGCCTTGCACGGCGGCACCACCAGCCGCCCGTCTCTGTCGGCCTCGGCCAGATCGCGGATGCGATTGAGCAATGCAAGCTGCTCCGTCAGCGTTTTCGATTCTTCCAGCGCGTAATCAAACAGTTTTCCCAACGCGGTTACTTCTTCCGGCGTCCGCCCCGTCTCTTCGTAGGCGGCAAGGCGGTTTGCCGCCTCACCGCTTCCGCAATGATAAGACCAACACCCGTATTCTTCGTTCCAATAGGTCAATCGCTCCATCTGATTACCTCCAAACCATATCGCATTTGTGGACTGCGCAAACTGTCATTCCCATTTTTATCTCCCCACCTTCTCCAAAAACTCATCGATCCGGCCCTGATCTGCCACAACAACCTCTTTCCCGATTTTCTCGGCGTAGGCTCGCTCCAACCGTGCGCCGGCGCTCTCACGCCAGTCCGGCAGCAGGACCACACAGTCCGCACAGTCGATCATAGCAAAGCAGATACGCATATAATCGCCCTGCTCCATGCCGGAGGGGAGATTCGCCGGGTTTAGGACACAATGTCCCATGGCGGCGAGGACTTGCTCTGCCTTGGCGAACTTCTCCCGGTAGTTCGCATCCCCAGTGATCTTACCGGCAACATACACACGCAGGTGCGCCCCGACCTGCATATCAAACGCCCGCTTTGCGGGCCGCTGCTTGCTTACAACTTTGATGTACTCAATCATCCTTACTCTCCTTTGCATCCCGCATACGCAGTTCATTGACAGCATCCACAAGCTCGTTGATTTTCTTCATGTAACTGATGAAGGTAGTGTCAATCGTAGATCCACGCATAAAACGTTGAGCATAATCCAAATGCTCAATCTTGTCATCATCCTTATCTTCAGCCTTCTTAGTAAAATCATACTGGCCGATGCGTTTGTACCCCGGAAACCCTTTCTCATACTCATAAACCGTGATGCAATCACTATTGCCGTCCTTATACAGGACGAAAGGTTCGTAGAAACCGCGCACCTTGCACTGCTCACATTGGCAGATGGACTGGATATAACCGACCCGACCAGTAGCATCTTCAACGTAGTCCCCGACATGAAATTCGTATTTCATATTATTCCCTCCAACCTCCATATACTTCACCACATAACCTTTTGGGGAAATTTCTTCAATTATTTACTGCTTCCTCGCTCGTCCGTGTTTCCGCAATAATCCGTGCTTGTGCTAATTCACAGTAATCAGCATTGGCATCAATTCCAATCCAATTTCGACCATTCTTTTGTGCAACTACGGCAGTTGTTCCGGAACCAGAAAAAGGGTCGAGAATTACATCTCCTTCTACGCTACCAGAGAGAATAAAGAATTCTGCCAATTTCTCCGGGAATCTTGCAGGATGCGTGATTCCTTTTTCTTTACAAAGCCTCATAAAAACATTGTTACTACTTGTGTTTGCAAGTTCAATTACTGTTCCCGGGTCAGAACCACCATGATTCGTCCAAACTTTTTCACAATTGAAATTGTGGGTACTTGGACGGATATTCTCAGAACGGTCGCCCTTTCCTTTGCCATCAAGATATTTTTGCATATTCTTACTGTATGGCTTCCGTATAGGGTCTAACTCAAATGTCCAGTCAGAACCCTTGGAAAACCAGAAACAGTATTCATGGGATTTCTTTGTCCGTCCATAACCACCGCGAGAGTAAACATTAGGTGGTGTCGCTGGATTATACCAAATATAGTCTCTAACCAAATGAAAGCCAACTTCCTTACACAGCCTGAGCAATAATTCAAATACATATAAGTGCTGAAAGCCATCAACAACTTTGTCACTAATATTTAGGATAAAACTTCCTGTTGGTTTTAATACTCTATATATCTCTCGTCCCTTCGGCAAGAACCATTCAACATATTCATCGGGAGAAATAGACGAATTCTCGTTTCCATAGTCTCGTTTATCTGCATATGGCGGAGATGTAAGCACAAAATCAATGCTATCTGAGGGAATCTCCTTCATGACTTGCTCGCAGTCTCCAGTGATGAATGTATTTAGTATTGTTTTCATCAAAAATCATCCTCCTCATACAATCCTCCGGAAACAACAAGGGTATCAACCTCTTGAATTCCGTGGAGACGAATATATTTTTCACCTTCCCACCAATCGTTTAACCATTCAACGCCCATTTGGTATGGGGAAGCAATTTCATTTGTGAAACGCCATTCGAGCGAATCATAGGACGCTTCAACAGAAACGATTACATCTTGATCGCCATTGTGACCCCAGTACCTTTTCACATATTCTTCAACTTTGCTATAACCGTTTTCGTTGTCTATAAGGTTTAGAGTTACCATCAAAAGTCCCCCCTTTAATTCAAAAAAATCATCTGGCACAAAGCAAACCCACACTGGAACGCCGCGCCGGTCAGCAGCAGCATCAGGATCGCCAGCGCGCCCTTATCCCAGTCTTTACAGATGCCGTAACAAGCCCACCCGCAAAGGCAGAGCGGAATAAATAGCAGAATCGCCAGTTTAGCCATTTTTATTTCCAGCTCCCATCTCCGGCCGCGTCAGCGGACGGTACACCGTCTGAATATCATTCTTCCATGGCGTCAGCCATACGCACCACATCACGTCCATCAGCGGACTTCCCTTCTCTCCGGGCATCCGCTTTTTGAAAAAGAAATCCGGGCGCCACGTCAGCGGCAGAATGTAGCTGGGTGGGATCTCGTCAAACAGCTTCCGCCGGCACGTTGCGTTCCAATACTGCGACTTGAGAAGGAACGCAAAAGGCTTTCCCAGCTCCGCCGCCCTGCGGATAAACGCCTCCGCCAGCGAGAAAGGTGGGTTTGTGATGATCCAATCAGCTACGTCAATGCTGGACTTCAAGAAGTCCGTCCCATCCAGAATGTCTGTTGCATAGACGGTCTCAAAGTAGGTCTGAAGCACACCGGCCATATCGCCCTCTCCCGTTGCCGGTTCCCATACGGACGTTGTGTGCGGAAGATTCAAAAAGCGCATAAGCGCCACCGTCACATCCGGCGGCGTGGGATAGAAGTCTGACTGACTCCGCCCATACGCACTGTTCCCGCCAGCTATCCTGCTTGCATTCAAACTATCCATATTCAACCTCCCGTAAACAAACTGATCTGCGCCGTGTGTTCCGCAAAGCGCTTTTCCTGCGCCTGAAAATAGTGAGGGTCGATCTCACACCCAACAAAATCAAAGCCAAGATCATAGGCGGCTATGCGGCTGCTGCCGCTGCCTAAGTGGGTGTCCAGTATCTTGTCCCCCGTCTTTGCGCACTTCTGCAAAATCCATGTGTATAACGCCACCGGCTTCTGCGTCGGGTGGATGCGCTTCTCGTTCAGCGACTTATTCCCCTGCTGGACTGTCCCTTCTGCAATACTCTTTCCTTGCATCATGCCGCGCCACATAAACCGGAATATGTCGGTTCTCAAATTCAAAGAGTTAAACGCAATCTCAGCCCCAGACTGATCGGCTCCGTCATTGCACTTGTCCCACACGATTGCTCCGCCGCGAGGAAGAACAAAATAGTTTGCTCCCCAGATGATCTGATTCTTGCTGACCCGGAAAAGCTCCGTAAAGTACCGCTCATCCGCAGGGGAACGGTCAAAGCCGGTCTTTTCGTAGCCGCCATCCTTGACATAAATCCGTGCTCCATTCTTCTGTGTTACATAGCGGCTCCGGTCCTTACCGCCATCTTCTCCGATTCCATAAGGAGGGTCCACCACAGCCAGATCAAACGCCTTGTCCTGCAGCGTCCGCATATACTCCATGCAGTCCATGTTATAGGCTACGTTCAATCCTTTTTTCCTCCCTCGATCACAGTAAATGCCCCTCGGCGCTTGACCGCCGCACGAGCCTCTTTCTGCTTCACCTGTTCCAGATACTCTTTATACTTCGCCGGCAGGCAAAATTTTTCACACGATTTTCGCCATTGGCTCCGCTTCGTATAATCCCTATCGAACCACTTGCACTCATCACAGCAATAGCAAACGTCCTCCACGTCCTTGATCTCCCCCGGCGTGAAGTATGCGCTGAATAACTCGCAGTTATAGAGACAGTTGTTGCAGATACACCCATAACAGCTCATTCCGTATCTCCATCAGCCGGAACGTTCTTATCCGCAAAATAAAGATGTCTACCACCGATTTCCCTAATAAGCGTATTAAGCTGCCAGTGCATAAGGACTTGCTTATGAACCGTTTTTCCGTGCCAAAAAAAATACTGCGTCTCCGGGGAATGCAGAAAGTCCTCAATGCTCTTGACCCGCACCCCCTGTTTGTATTTCCGAACGTATGCCATGTCTCTCGACCTCCTACTGCTTTACGTCTCAAGGCCAATTTCCGTGATCGTCATTCCGATGACAATTTCTGTTTTATCGAGAATCACATCTTCGCACGTTCCACCAAACCGCAAAACTCCATTTACCTCAACGAAGCCTTCCGGGTCCCACTTGATAGACTTGACAATACCAATCCTTTTAGAAGTACCGTCTGCCCGAAACCGAATGACCGGGACGTTCGTATCCCCCTTGCAGGAATTTTTAATGGCATCGATCGTATAAACAACACCGTTCGCATCCCGGAAGCGTGGGGCGTGGTCGCAACCACCTCTATCGTAATTCTCATAAACAGGAAATCTCGCGTGAAATTCAACTGGTGTACATCTCATAAATCTGACCTCCCATTCTGCCGACTGCGGAGAATTTCAATACAATTTCTCACAAAGTCAGCCGTAGCGGCTTCAATGTTCATTGCCGAGAGAATCATCTGAAGTTCGTCCACAAGATACTTCTGTTCTCTAACGCCACTATAGGCAAACCGTCGGATGTAGTTTCCCACCGTAACGGGCGTTGGGATATTCTTTCCCATTTGGTTTGCGAGCCGCTGTATCTCACGCCCCATTTGATAGGTTCTCACAACAATGGGGAACCCAGTCCTTTCAGACATTTCGATAAGCATGGTTGTTTTACCGCTCCGCCTCTCACCAACGTAAATTGTGCTCATTGGAAATCATCCTTTCAACTATCAGTTATAACATCTCTCGTCTCAGCCTAAGACCCTTTCCCACACCGCTTGCGCCCCTTCTTTAGAGATGCTGCCGTGCGGCTTTTCGGGAAGGTCAGGTATCGGGGGTTCGCGTAGCGGAGGACATGGTACAGTCTATCCAGCC
>ERZ1034798.69-NODE-69-length-19075-cov-5.327182_pt1 | contig 19075 bp, 27 predicted proteins | sample MGYA00520690_ERZ1034798 | MGnify/ENA primary metagenome ERZ1034798 (study PRJEB33766, sample SAMN09781682) | gut metagenome | biome: gut microbiome | host: Homo sapiens | place: Madagascar | study: EMG produced TPA metagenomics assembly of the PRJNA485056 data set...
TTTGCTCGCGTTGTCGTTTCCTTTCGGCGCACCGTCCTTTGTCCGTGCCAGCTCGAACACGCTGGGCTCCCTGCTTGCTCCGTCCATTACAACCGCGTATTCTCCGCCGCGTCCTGCCGGAAGAAGCGCAAGGTGGTTCACGTCCGTTATCTCTTTCATAACGATGTCGTATTCCTGTCCGTCCGGGGCTTTTCCTTTCTGCCACTCAAAAGACGCCACATATCCCGGGCTAAGCTGTATCTCGCCGCGCTCGTATGCGTTCAGAGCTTCGTCATCGTAAATCATTACCGTTGAACGTATTCCCACCTCGTCCGTGTCCTTTATCCAGTCGATGAACGGATTTTCCCCGGTGTAGCCCACAGCCAGCTTTCTAAAATTCTGCCCGTCAACTGGCGTGTTCGGGTGGTGGTGCGTAAGGGGAAGCATTTTGAACTTGTCGCACGCCGCCGCAAGCACAAAAGCCGGACGGTAGATTTTGTAGATCTGCTTTTTCTCCACCCAGTCCGGCGCGCCCTGCCCCGGAAGCGGAAGCCTCAAGGTCGGGAGTTCCTCAAGCGCATAGTCATATATTCCGCTCACCGCGATTCTTATATTCTTCAGTTCTGCCATACCCTTATAGTCTTTCTGGAAAAAAAACGCCCTTTTTCCGTTATGGAAGCCTTTCAAAAGAAAGCGGAAAAGGGCGGGGGTATTTACCGTTCCCCTTCGGGTCTTCACCTTTAATCTGCGCCTGCACGGTTCTTCCCCAGGCCTCCCATTCCTGCACAAGAAATTCATAGTAGACAAGAATCTCCGCCCAGTCCTTTGCGGTTTCCGGGGCTTTCTGCTCAGTGCGTTCCGGCATTGGCGGAAGCACAACATCATCAGCCTTTGGAAGCGTCGCACAGCCTGCCGTTATTAAGCTCAATAATACCGCCGACAATATCCGCAATATCCTCATCGCTCTTGCTCTCCTGTATCTTTTTTATAAGCTCATCCTTTCCGCTGTTAATCTCTGAAAGCTCCTTTGAGTGCTCCAAAAGAAACCTAATGCTTCTGTTCTGCCGCTTCACGCTCTCCGACAGAGCCTTGATTTCCCTGTTCTTTTTTCCGAGAATTTTAAGAAGCGCAATGACTGCCACGCAAAGAAAAGCGAGGACAGCCGCAATAGCCGCATAAAAATAGATTCCTGTCATCCGTCTGTTTTCTCCTGTCTTCTGAATTTGTCAAGCATTATGTTCATGTCGATTGTTCCGGCTCCAAGCGCATAGACAACCGCCCACATCTGGCAGATTTCCCCTGAATCCGCATTGAGAACGCCCAGCCATTTCAGCGCGTGGCAGAGGATAATTCCAATCACCGCTAGAATTTTCATTGCCTTTGAGAGCGTCTTTGCCGGCAGCTTTCTTTCTTCTGTCTGTTTCTGTTCTGTGTTTCCGTCCTGCTTCATCCGTCAATTCCTTTTATATGTATTATCCGCATTGTGGAGGGCTTGCCGTTTTCCACGCATACCGAGAACTTCAGCGGATTGAACGCAATCTTTCCGTTCTCAACGCCCACCCAGTGGGATTTCCCATTATAGTCATATCGCACAGGACATCTGTCCTTGATATGAAAAATGCTGTTGATATTCATAAAGTCGACGGCTCTCATCTCTCTTCCTATGAGCCGTCTTATGGCCTCCGCCCATTTCACGGTGCAGTCCTCTTTCAGCGCCTTTGCCTGTATAAGGCTGTCGACCGTAATTACCGCTTCCGCGTCATCGTCCGGCTCAATTCCCAGGCACCACATAAGAACAAACGCGCAGCAGCCGTATTCCTTTATGGCCTTAAGGTTCTTTGTCGGGAAGTGGCTGTATAGCTCCGCCGCCAGGCTCTGTGGATGTTTCATTTTAAACCTACCTTTATTGCGATATAGCTTATAAGAACCGTCATTATTCCGCTTACAATTACTCCCAGCCACCGAATGGCTGTATCTCCGTTTCTTTTGTCGAGCTTCATCACCTGTCTCGCGGTTTCCTCCTGCTTCTTCTCCACGACAGAGAGCCGGTATTCCTGGAGCTGTGTCTGCGTTATAAGGTCCGCCAGCTTGTCAATCTTCTTCTCAATCGTGCCGAGCCTTTTCTCAAGGTTTATGTCCTGTTCCATTTTTCCTTTCCTTGCGTTGTCTATTCGTCGTATGCGTCAATCTCGACAAGACAGCGCGGATTGCTCTTCTCGTAGAAATTCCTTATCTCCAGAAGCCGCACAATCTGCCACTTGTCGTCCTTTATCACCTTGCAGTCCGTGAGCAGGTCAAGTATAGAGCTTGCGCCGTTGTCGCTGTCGCGCCGTCTGTTGTCGCCGTGGTAGAATGTCATTTTTATTCTGATTTCCCTTTCTATGGGCATTGCCGCTTCTTCCTTTTTCAGGAGCAGCAATTGGCTGTTTATCTCAATCATTGCCGCCGTGTGCCATTTTCTGTACCGTCCGCTTGGTATGTTCCTGCCGCCCTTTAGAACAATGCGGCTGTTCTTCTTCGCAGGTGTCTCGCCTGTTATTATGAATCTGTACATAAAAGCCCCCTTAGACGTCCGCCCATTCAACCGGCACAAGTCCGCACCTGCAGTTATAGTCGTTTATCTCTTCCGGAAGATTGTCAACGTCAAATATTCTCTTGTTCAGCATTCTGTGTGTCTTTCTCACGCGTCCGTCGTTCGCCGTCAGCCACTGGACCTTTGTAACTCCTGCGCTCCTGAATGTCGCGAGCGTGCACGCCTTGTTGAACCTCGCCATCTGGTCGCGCGCGAAAAGACGCGCCAGGTGTTCTCCGCGGTTGAACGCGTCTTTTGTCAGGTCGTCAAGTTTCAGCTCGTCCGTCAGGTTCATGGCGTAGTCTGTTATGCGCTTTAAAATCGCGCGCTTTATGTCCTCCTGCTCCCAGTCTATGCGCTCCAGCGAGTTCTGCACGTAAAGGCGGCGCACCTCGTCCATGTTGTCGTCAAAGAATTTCTTCTTGTCTATAGTGAACGACTGTAGAATCCTTTTTGTCTTTCCGTCCGCGTCGTCAAGAAGCCTCTCAAGATAATTCTTCTGCTCTTTTTTGAATATCCTTTCAATGTCGCCTGTGAACTGCTCGTCGAGCCGTGACAGCTCTTCCTGGTCCTCCTCGAACCATTCATGCTCAAGGCTGTTAGCCACGCTTTCCATATTTGCACGGCTTGCGGTTTCCTCCTGCTCCTTTCGCATTTTCTCACCCATTTCGTCAAAGAATTTCATCAGGCTTTCAAGGTTTTCTTCCTCCCTTCCGTCCGCCACAAGCGCGCTGTCAATGGTGATTCCGTTCCGCCTGATTTTTTCCTTTAGGTCTTTCAGCAGCTGTGTCGCAAGTTTTCTGTACCGGCTTCCGAGTGTTTTAGCCAGCTCATTTTCAATGGAGAATAGCGGACGGGGAATTCCCATTCTTCTCATTCTAAGGAAGCCCTGCCGTGTCTTCGGTGAGTAGATGTAGCCGTTTATCTTGATAGGGTAGACGCTATTTGCCATACTTGAGCCATTCGTAGGTCGTGCCGAGCACCGGGGCGATTTTCCTTATGTCGTCGTCGGACGGGTTAGATGTGGGGATTCCTGTCATCCAGCTTGAGATTTTTATCCCGGCCTTTGCCGCGATCTCGTTCCATTCGAGCCTGCTCTCGATTTTTTTCTGCATTATGCGTCTGAATACTTCTGTCATACCCTTATAGTCTTTTTGGGGTATGGCTGAAAAGACTGTGAAATTTGAGTTTATGTATGGAAAATATGAATTTTTGTTGTCGGAAGATTAAATTTTCTTGGTGACAACTCCGATTGTCAGGTCTGCCACCTTGTTTACAATTTTAGAGACAGTCTGCATTGCGCCGTTCTCGACTAGATATTCTATTCCACGTAGCGTGATTTTAGGCTTTCTGACTGTCATATACATTCCGTTCGGGCCGTCCTCCACCGTAACGCCTTGTATAAGCCCTGCGTCGGAGAGTATCTGCATATAATTAAAGAACCGTGTTTCTGATATTTTCCACGTCCTGTAGTCCAATAATTTAGAGTCCGCTTCCTCATTGTCCAGCTGCTTCTCAAACTCTGTCAGAATCTTGTAGATTGCTTTTGCCGCTTCCATTTCTACAGTATAAGCCTGTTTTTCCATTCTGTCATTTCTCCTTTTTTATCATCCGCCCATACCGCGTCCTGCGTTCAGCTGCTCCCACAGGCTCTCATCCATTCCCTCGCTCTCGCCCGCGCCAAGCTCCGCCATTGTGTCCTCGTCCAGGTCTGCGCTCGGCACGAACTTCTGCGCCACCTTTACCGCCGTAGACAGAGGCACGCCCATTGCCACTAGCTGTCCCGACATTGTGGTGAACGCCTGCCCGAGCTGCGCCTTGTCACTGTCGCTTATGATTACGCCTGTGTCAGCCTTTATGCGCACCTTGTCCGCCATTTTCGCCTGCTCGCTGTCAAGCCCGAAGCACGAGCATACAAGAATTCTTATGCAGTTCTTGAAGCAAGGTGATACAGTGTTGAACAGAAGCCTTATAGCCTCGCTCTGCTTGAGAGTTACATCGTCCTCGTTGTCGCTTGCAAGCCCTGTAGCTTTTTCCGCGAACAGAACCGATTCCGGCACGGAGCTTGCCGCGCACAGTGCCAGACGCGCCTCGTTTATAAGGTCGCGGAATCCTGTGTATGTGCGCTCAAGGATTTTGATTTCACCTACGCTGTTTATTGCTTTCGGGTGGAGCATGCTCCATTCCCTCATCTGCCTTTCATTCTCCTTGAAAAACTGCTTTGCAAATTCCGGGCCGTTCTCGATGATAAGCCCGTCCGCAGGCATCGCGTGGTACATCAGGCTTGACTGCTGCGCCATTATCGGAAGCGACATCTTCATTATCTGGTAGCTCTCGAAGTCCCTTATCCAGCCCTCGAAATCGCTTGTAGACCAGCCCATTTGCTGTATCGCTCCCCAGAACGGCAGCTTGCAGGGACGCACCATCGCCATTCTGTCCGTGCTTACGCGCACGCCTCCAAGCGGAATAAAAAGGCTTCTTGCGTACAGGTAGTCCTGCGCCGTTATGTTGTACTCCGGCACAAACACGCAGTTCCAGCGGTCTGCGTTCACCCAGTATCTTATGAAGTCCTGTTTCTTTCTAAGCCCCTTGAAAAGCTCGCCTGTTGTCTTCTGGAATGAGAGGGGATTGTCGCCGTCAAGTACAGGATAGGCGGCCGCGCCGCCGAATATGAGAGCCTGCGTTATCGCCTGGGAGTATGCCTCGTTGAATCCGCATTCATTTGCGTAGTCCTCAAGCCGTGTGATGTCGTCAGGGCTCATCTGTGAGCACTCAAAATGCACGCCGTCCAGTGAAAGACAGCCGGCTTTCTTGTTGATGATTCTTGCTGGCACTCCGCCGTTGGCATAGTATGCCGTCGCCTCCGACGGTGTGATTGACACCGGGATAAAGCTCTCTGTCTGTATTCCCGGATCTATGAATGTGCCTATTCCGCTTACAGGGTTGTTGTAGCCGTCCTGTACTATTCCTTTGTTCTGCGCCAGCTTCGCCGCGTTTGCCCTTGACTCCATGACCGCTTTCAGCTTCTGCGGAAAGTCGGAGATGAGCCGCCCGCGCATTTCCTCCGCCGTCTGTGTTCCCGGTCTAGCGTCCTGGACCACCGCTCCCAGCTCATCGTATATCGCCCCAAGCTCGCCCGCGTCCAGCGTGATTTCGCCGTAGCCGTCTTCTGTTTCCCTTGAGCCGCTCTCGTGCCTTGCGATTATTTCGAATATCTTTTTGTGATGTGGATTGGTTTCTGTTACCTTTAACTGTTCAAATCTTGCCATACCCTTATAGTCCTTTTATCATATTCCAAAGCCCCGCAATTGATTTGAGCTTCCGGGGCTTTTCGCTTAGCTTAGAACAGTTCCGGCTCGCTCTGGTTCTCCTGCTTCTTCCCGATTATGAAGTCGCAGATAAAATTTCTTGCATAGTCCGGGCTTATCATGCTTCTTTCCTCGCTGCAAATTCCGGCTTTTACTCCATGCTTGCATTTATTGATAATTTTCTGCTTCTTGTCATTCTGCCGGGTGAATCCGTGTGTAGGCTCAAAATTTACAAACCAGTAAGCCGTTGACTTTACAAACCAGTCGCCGCGCTCCATTCTGTTCTTGTCGATGAATGTCGGATTCGGAAAATTCTGCGTTTCAATAAGATAGGACGGCTTTGTCGCAGGATTCTCTATCACCAGCTTCAAGTCGTCGTGTTTCGCAATAAACAGCAGCTTATAAAGCAACGTGTGAAACAGCGTTCTTTTCTCCAGCCTCTCGATTGCGTCCTTTATCTGCTCCGTCTTTGGATTGTGCCTGTTGTTCGGGGATGTAAGCTGATAGTAAGTCATCTGTATGGTCTCAAAATAAGTGCAAGGAAAAAAAGCGATAACAACATCATCTCTTGACATTCCGTCAAACACAGAAGAACAATTGTTCTGTTCTGTTCTGTTCGCATACGCTTTCTCGATTTCTCCGAACAGGTCTATGACGTGGTCTGTCTGGTTGAAATGGTTCTGAATATCGTAGTCTTCCGCCGGTATTCCCAACTTAATAAATTCGTTCTTGAATGTTCCGCTCTGCTCAAACAGGCAGTGCGCCTTTCTTATGTCTTTTGCTTCCATACCTCTATAGTCTTTTGCGCTATACGTTCTTTCCGGCGATGTTCAGGTATCCGTTCTCGTTCACGTTCTCTCGTGAAAGCTCTTTCAGGTTCATAAAGTCCGGGTCGCTCCGCACAATCCTGTAGATGACATATTCCAGCGCGTCGCAGAAGTGGTCGGGTGCTTTCTCTCCCTGTCCTTTCTCCGGCTTTCCGTTCTGGTCGTATGCGCGCACTTTTAGAGCCTCCGACAGCTCGTCCGTTTCCTTTGTGTTGAAAACATACAGAAGCCCCATTCTGAACAGCTTGTTCACATAGAACACGCGGTCAAGAATCCTGGGATTTGCGCTTCCGATTCTGCACTGTATTCCCCAGTCGATAATCTGCTGCTTGTAGCCCTTTATAATTTCCTTTCCTGCGCAGTCAGGAAACCACAGAATCTCGTTCCGCACGTATTTTTTCCGCATCTCTTCCGGGGCGTGTCCTATCTCGTCAAAACTCCAGCCGCACGTTATATAAAGCCTGCCGTCCTTTTTTATTACTGCCGCCGCCTTTGAGAATCCGCTGTTAAGGTCCTGACCTATCATCACAGTGTATTCCGCTCCCACCTCGAACGGCTTTATGCGGTGCTTCCGCTCGTCGTATTCAGGATAAACGCGTCCTGCCATAAGGTTCACGAACATTCCCTCAAGATACGCCATTCGCTCGTTGTCGTCGTAGATTGCGTAGAGGTTCTTCACGTATGCCGGGTCAAGGCTTGTGTTGTTCCGTGTGAGCCCACGCACAAGGCAGTAGCGCAGCCTGTCGCGCCGGAGCTTCTGGACAATCTTGTAAAGCCCCCGGTAGCCGTGGACTGTCGAAAAGTACATTATGAACGGCTTCCGTCCGTCGGGCAGGGTGATACGCGTCCGCTCTGAAAGCGCCTTGTGCGCCTCAATCGCCTTCATCTCCGCGAGCTCGTCTATCTCATCGCACAGGCAGATGTTGATGTTAGGGCCGTATATGTCCGTCGGCTGCCCTGTGGCTATCAAAAGAAAGCGTATTGTTCCGATTGTTATTATGTTGTCCTTCTGGTTGTACACAAACGGTGAATTTGTTTTCTTGAGTATTTTCTCAAGGTCAAGAATGACAGTTTTATTGAGAAGCGTTATTGTCGTGGAGCAAAGTCCGATTGTAACGTCCTTTCCGCTGTACAGCTTGCACAGACATATAATCATCAGCACAATGGAAAACGATTTTCCGCAGCCGTATCCGCCGCAAAGAAAGAAATAGGAGATGTCCGGGAATGCCTGCGGAGCCGACACAATCTGCCGCTGGTGGATGAACGGCTTTATTTCCCCATTATTCTGATTCTGTGATTTCGCCATAGTCCGGGATTTCCACCATTGGAGAATCTTCCAGCTGCTCAGCTGTCATCGTGTCGCCGGTGATGTTTATGTTGAGCGGATCGGTGCTGTCAATCTTGATTGTCGGAATTGTTTCATAGCCGCGCTTTCTGCCTTTTGTCGATAATGAGTATTTTATCGCCCAGGCCTCTTTATTTATTACAGCCTGCAGAAGTCCGTCCTCCGCAAGGTCCAGCAGAGTTTCTTTTTCATCATTATATTTTGCCTCTGTTTCTTTCCAGCGGTGGATTGCTTTCTCGACTGTATGCCATTCCGCTTTTATTCCGTGCGCCTCAAGGTGGCGACGCACCTTTGATATGTTTCCCTGCGAATTTGCGAGGGCTTCCAGAATAGCGTCTTTTGTCAGTTTTATGTTCATGATTCCCCCTTGAATGTCGTTTGTAGTTTTGTATAGTGGTAACTATAATTAGTTTTTTATGCGCTCTTAATCATCCGCCAAAGCCCCGCAATTGATTTGACTTCCGCCGTGTCGTGTGTTATATTGTCTGCGTGTGGACAGTCCGAATCTTTCGGCTGCCCCTTCGCCCTTGTCTTTTCAAGGGCATTTTTTATGTCCATTGCTTCCAGTGAATAAATATTGTGTCCATTCCTATCGAGTGAATGCTTTACTGTTATACAAGCTCTAGCTTCTTTCCCTGATTTCAGTTTTATTGGCTGGCTTAAAAATCTTTCAATCCTCACATTCGTTTGGTTGTGTTTTGTATCAGAATGTTCTTTTATCAATTCTGAATCTTCAAAGAGTTCTTTTATCTGATTCGCAACTTCAAAATGTTCTTGCAGTGTAAATCCATTTTCTTTTGTATTGTTTGTTCTGCTTCTGATTTCTCTTTGACTTTCGTTTGAGAATCTTGCGTTTATTCCTGTGCTTTTGTTCCTGAAGTCCGTATTCAGATACTTGTTTGTGTTTCGGTTGAACTCATCGCGGAGTTTTGCGGCTGCGCCCTGTTTTTTCTCTGAATCTCCGTTTCTGCTGGCAAACTGTCCGCTCTCATCTCTCGGGTGCTTTGATTCCTCCCATTCCGCGTCTGTTACCATGTACCTGTCGCGCTTCGCGTAGTCAAATAGATTCTGTAAGCTGCTGAATTCCATATATGTATAGTCTTTTTTAATAAAAAGGGCTGCCGTTTTCTGGCAGTCCGCAGTTTTTTTATAAGGAATTAATCCAGTCTTCAATCTGTGTTTTTGAAACTCCGTTTCTGTATTTTTCTTTTATTGCCTGTAATTTTTCAGGACTGTTCCTGTACCACTTTCCGCTGAACCTTTCGTATCTTTTAGGGTGGTTTTTGTAATATCTTTCTATTGCCTTTTTAAGATTCACTTGAGATACGCATTCCTTGGAGCAGTATTTCTTGTTTGTTATTGCGTTGAATTCATTTCCGCATATTTTACAAATTCTCAACATCTTGTAACTTCCTTCAAAAAAGGCCTGGATTCTGCCTTTCTGTTTCTCTCTTCTGGCGTTCTTCCAGAATCCTGTCCACTTCTTTCTCGTAGCTTTTGGATTCTGTCATTGCGCTTTGTGAGCGCGTCCTGAAGTATTTTTTCTGTGCTGTTCTCATTTTAAAAACCAAATCCGCAAATTCTCCAGTTGTCATTTCTGCTTTCCCCTTTTTACTCACATTCAATTTTTGTTATCTCTACAAATTCTGTCATTTGACGGTAAAACATTTCTTGCGCCTCTTTTAGTGAATCCGCATAGATACATAGAAACGACCAGCCGCCACGCAGAAAATCGTAAACAAAAGTAAATCTTTTTTTCATTTTCTTTGCTCCTTATTGAATAAGATAAAATCTTTTATAGTCTTTATGTCCGATATTAAAGCCGACTGTATGTGCATAATATAATTGCTTTGCTCTTTTCAGCTGTATTTCGGTGCAGGTGATTTTTATCGGTTTTGGAGGTTTTTCCGCCGCCTTTCTTTTTTCCCACCGCATTTTTTTCCCGGCGACAAAGTCCCTGAAGTCCCATTCATTCACCGGGTTGTATTTATGGCCATACATCCGGGTTTCGCCGTGGGCCTCGAAGTTATGGATTATCCTGCCGTCCTTGGCAAGGATTAGCTGCGTTGTCCAGCCGTTTGAGTACACGTCAAAATCTTTGCTCAGTTTCTCAAGGACTTCACGGCTTTTTTTTCTGCTGCATTTAAGAAGCCGTGATATTATTCTCTCTGTGTCGGACAGGCGGTCAACAACAACCGTATCTCCGTCCGCGTCTGTCAGTGTTTCTGAAAAATCCAGAAGTAACTGCGTCATTTTTACACCTCATACACATTGATATTCACGAGATTGCATGAGATCAATATTCTTTTCATTTCTTTTTACCTCCGCGGCCGCTGTTTTTAATCTAAAAAATCAAATAATGTCGGCTCTTGCTTCGGCGGATGGTTGCAGATTATATCTGTGCCATCATCATATCTCACAAAATATTTGCACCTGTTCTGGCCATTCCCGCTATAACATTCATCTTGGTTCAAATCTCGGACGGCAAACGGGCATTGTGTTCTATCTCTGTACCAGCAACCGTCCGCATCTTGTTTGCTTTCTCCGTGCCATATCGGAATTCTATTCATTTTCCTACAAGCCCTCGTGCTATCTTTGTCTGAAAATCATCAAAATGCTTTTTGATTTCCCTGTGCGCTTCTTCCGTATTCATTCCGTCAAAGCAGTAGTCGCCGCTTAAGCTACGCCATGGACACAATTTCCCATATTTCCGGTATGCGCTTTCGCAGTTATTACATTTTGCTTTCAAAATATCATCGTCTGTCATTTTCACCTCCAGCACGGTCTCTTGACCGCGTCTTTTCCGGCCGCGAACTCGTCAGCCTCTTTTTTTGTCATTCCGCATTTCACGACAACGTAGCCCATAAGCTCATTGTTCCATACGGACACGCGCCAGCAGTACCGCGGGCCCTTTTTCTTTATTGCGGCGGCCTTTCTTTTTCCCGGTCTTTTCTTTTCAGTTTTAGTCTTAGGCCGTCCGGGTTGCTTGTCAATTTTCAAGTCCTGAACCATTTCATCAGTAAAGAAGCAGTAGCGCCATTGCTTTACAGGGACTATGTCATGTCTTTTAGCTTTCTTGAAAAATGAAGATTTTGATTTTAGCCCCAAAATCTTCATGGCTTCTTCTGTTGTGTATAATTTTTTTTTTGCATTCATAATTTATCTCCTGTGCCCTCTGCTCTTTTTCTGTTCTTCTCAAGGCAATCCGCTACCGCCTTGTCAAGGTCGATTTCCTCGGCATGGGCGATTATTGCGGCGCACGTGATTATGTCCGCAAGCTCGGAGGCGAAAAGGTCTTTAAAAATTTCCTGCTCGGGCTTGTTCAGCTGCGGATAGCAGTCCATTTTTGTGTATGCTTCCATCGCCTCTATCACTTCCGTCGCGCAATGCTTGAGCATATCTCTTGTCTTGACAGATATATTCGCGCCGTTTTCCTGCCGCTTCCTTGCGGTTTCATAGCTTGCCTTTGCAATCTCATTCAAGTTCATTCTTCATCCTCCTCGATTCCGCAAGGCGAACCGTCAAGGTAGGTGTAATCTTCGACTAAATCTTCCAACATAGGAGTGTAGACTTCAATATTATGGCAAATAGTCAAGGCAGAGGCAAAACGGACAATCAAATATTTTTTATCAGCACCTTTTGTCTTTACCCAAATCAACGGCATTTCGTAAGGCGGAACATTCACATTGAACCGCTCCTTGAAATCCTCCACCATTTCATCCGTATTCTTATATGGTCGGAATTTCTTTTCCCCAGGCTCCTCAACAAGGTAGAAGAAACTGTAAGTGTGGCGGTCTTTGTTCATGCGAAACCTGCAGCCATAGGAATTATCCATTATTTCTTCTATCTCACCGTATGCCCTGCTACACTCCTCCTCCGCGGCACCCCTCAGGCTTCTGAGATTGTCAGCGAAGTATCCCTTACTTCCGACCTTAACCTCATCTGCATTTAACGCAGTGAAAATCTTTGCCTTGGCAAATTCCATTCTTTTCCTCCTTGAATATCTCCATATTCCTTTTCACGCTTCTTTTCTCGTCCTCGGAAAGCGTGAAAAAATCTACATTGTTCTTTATGCAGTAGTCCTCCAGCTTCTCGGCTTTTGTCTTGCTGTACATTGTTTTCTTTACCTGAAGATAAATGTAAGCTATAAAGTTGGTTCTTATCTTCAACTTGTTTTTAAGTATCTGCTCGATCACAAGACTTACGCTGTCTATCGCCAGCTCTTCCTTATGATCCCTGGAAAAAATCAGCTTCTTTTCTTTTGCCTCCTTGCTTATGATTTTTCTTGCAATCTCCAGCAGAAGCAGAAACATCTTGTCAAGCTTTTCTGTTCTGCCGTGGTAGTATTCATATTGCAAGTTCATAAGCCTCTGGTTGTCATTCTCTGGTTTTTCAAAAAAGGGCAGCCTGTCTATTTCTTTTTTCTTCTCATGTTTCTCCTGCTCAAAAAAATCAAAGTCAAGAAGATACTGGACGCCGCATTTTGTTTCTTCTCCCCTCATCTTTATTTTCCTGTAAGTCTTGCAGCCTCTTCCCTGAAAGCCTTGCAGCACATCTTGCACTTGCAGTATTCCCAGTCCTCCTTCTTGCATGTATAAAAAGGATTTCCGAACATCCGGCAATATGATTTCTCTGTGCATTCAAAGCACCTTCCGCCGCCGCGATAGAATTTGTCCGCAAGGTCTTTCGGAATCGGATAGTCCACGTTAATCATTATAAAATTGCCCGGTAATTCATACCCGCATTTTAAGACAAGGCTTCTTGAAAAACGGCTTTCAAGAAGATTTCCTGTTTTCTCGGCGTCGTCGTGTTTCGCTCTTCTCCAGCATGTGTAGCAGACTGTCTGGCTCACCGGGTAACTTGTGCCGCATACCTTGCATTGCCGCCATGCCATCAGTTTCTTGATTTCTTCCTGTCCGTTTTCAGTTGATCTCCTGTCCGCCATAAATTCCTCCCATTTCGCTTTCAAAGTCCGACTTCAGCTTCTGTCCGTATCCTGAAAGGCATTTCTCTTCCTGAAAATCAAAATAACTTGCTCCGTTCGGCATTCCTCTCTCGACCCATTCATCGTGGTAATGCTCGAAGATTTTAGGAATAAAACGAGGGTTGCCTTTCATTTCGTCAAGAAGCTGTGCTTCTATCTGCTCCGGCGTTCTCCGTGATTCTTCCTGGTTGTCGGCTTTTCGGACTAAAAATCGGTTTTTGTCAAAATTCGCCGGCAGAAGGTCATAGAACCACTGCTTCTGGACGAGCTGGTAGAAGCCTATCTTCTGTCTGAATCCGCAGTATGTGTCCGGGTTTGCGTAGATGTCCGTGAAATTCCTGCAGGCCTGTATTATGTCGTCGCTGTGCACGTTCTGGAGCTCTTCTTTTCTGTGGATTGCAGAAATGGCGTTCTTGAAATCAGTTTGCAGAAATGAGATTTCGTTTTCCTTTGCGCACGGAAGCCTTGCTTTTTTGAAGATCTCAAATATTTTTTTTGAATATTCAGTTTGAGACGGAGAGAGTGTGTAAAAAACCTCTTCGCCTGCGTTAAGATTATGATTCTCTCTCTCATTCCCATTACTATTTAGATTATCATTATGATTAAGATTATGATTATTAAGGGTTGTTTGGTTGTTTTCGGGTTGTTTTGGTTGTTTTTCTTCAAAACAGGTTGTTTTAGTTGTTTTTAGGTTGTTTTGGTTGTTTTCAACTTCTTCGGGTTGTTTTTCATAATTTGAGTTGTTTTTACAAGAATCAGTTGTTTCGTTGTTTTCTTCTATATTATTAAGATTCTTTCTTTGTGCGTTCTGGTTTCCGCTTGGCGCGCCGCCTTTTGATGACTTTGAGTTGTCTATAAGGTCTTTCATGGGAAGCCAGATAATCATCTCTATGGCATTGAGATTTTCCGGCTCAGTGCCGAATATTCCATAGTTTGTGACCGCCTCGTAGAATTTCAGCTTCATTTCTGGCGTCGGCATTAAGTCAATCTGTTTTTTTGTTGTCTCTGAAAAAACAAAGCTCTTGAATCTGTTCATGTATTTCCCCTTAAAATCTTTTCAGTTCTTTTTCCACAATCTGTTTTACAAGGCGCAGGCATTTGCCAGGATTGTTCCCGATGTTGCACAGCTGGTTGCATCCAAGACTGCACACAATCGCTATGTTCATCGGGTGGTCGATTATCCACGCTCCCCCATTTCGTCCTGTTCGGCTTTGTGTTGGCTATCCTATGTGCGCCCTGCCAGCCGTTCTGTGAAAGCTACTTTCCGCAAACCTCGCAAACTCCGCCGCAGCTTGAAAGAGATACAAGCCTCTGTTGTTTCTCGCTCTCGTTCATCTGTCTACTCCTTCAGCGCAATCTGCCAGTCCGCCGCCAGAAGGTGCGCCGCTTCTATCAGCTTTGCGCATTCCTCGGTGTCGCATTCGTGCTCGCTTTTCGGCAGAAGATAGCCGTTGATTATCGTGTATGGGTAGTCAAGGGCTTCAACCGCCTTCATCTTCACTCAGTATTTTATTTCGTCGTAGCTGTGGTTTGTGATGTTGCAAAGCTGCACTATGTGTCCGTTCAGGTGGTGGTTCTGGCTGTTCGCTCCTGTTGTTCTTGGTCTGTAGGGCGGTTTTATCGTAACCTGTACAAAATCGTTGTATTTATCACGGCAGGAAACAAGAATCTTTTTCAGAGCCTCCTGGATTCCCTTGTCTTCTGGAATCTCAAGGCACAGAAATCCTTTTCTGAAAACTCTTTTCATTGTGATTCTTATTTCCGCCATGATTATCTCCTAGAACGGAATGTCTTCCGGGAATTCTTCAGCAGGCTCTTTCTGTGCCGACCGTTCGCTATAAAGCTCCGAGAGATAGTCGATAACCTGCCTTGCAGTCCGGCTCTGTCTCCAGGTTCCGACCTTCGCGCATTCCTCTTTTGAGAACATAAAAGTTCCGTCGGAAAATTTTTTTCCTAGAAGCTCATTTATAATGTCCCGCTCTTCCTGTGTGTCCGGCCCGCCTTTCATCTGTGGGGCAGCCTGTCTTTGCTGTTGTGGCTGGTTTGAACGGTTCGGGCTATGGCTGGTGTTGTTCGGAGCTGCGCTTTGCTGTTGTTCCTGCGGTGTATCCTTGTACTTCTCGCCGTCCCAGCGTCCGGCGTAGATGTCGGCCGCAACGCCCAGCATTTTTAGGCTTGTGCTGAATGCGTCTGTAACCGCCATTTTGTAGCCTTCGTCGTTTGATCGAAGCCCCTCGTTGAATGCGTTCACCAGCTTGCTTCCGCCGATTCCGACTATAGGGTCTGACCATTCCTTTGTGTCCGCGTTCCTGATGAATACCGCCACCTGCGCGAATGCCAGGACTTCACTTTTTGCGCCGTTCTCTGTCCACAGCTTCTGTATCTCATATTTCCAGCCGATTCCGACAAGCCCGAATTTCTCGGTCATAGCCTCATACCTCCATTGCGGATTAATGTCGGTTTTTCCTTTCAGTTTTCCGTCAGTTATCTGCCTTAGAGCCATAGCAGGCGGCTGGCTCAATGATTTGTATATTTCTATTGCGCTCATCTTTTTATCTCCTCTAGTTTCCGTAGTAACCGTAGCCGTTGTTCTGCTGCTGGCTGTCGTTGCCGGAATTTCCGCCGAGCAGCTGGACGTTTTCCGCGCCGACTGTCACCCGGCTGAAATTCTGTCCGTCTTTCTGCCACCGCTCCTGCTTTAAAAAGCCCTCGGCCGCTATCTGCTTTCCTTTTGTCAGGTAGGGCCGGAGGCTTTCCGCCATTTTTCCGTAGATTTTCACATCAAAAAAACTTGCCTCATCAATCCACTGGTCGTCCTGTTTCCGGCTTCTGTTCACGGCGATTGACAGGTTGCCGATGGCCGCGCCGCTGTTCGTGTATTTTATTTCAATGTCCTTTGTTAGCCGTCCTACAAGGATTACCTTGTTTATGTCTGTCATATAAGCTCCTTCTGTCGGGCAAAAGCACCGCACAAAGTTTATAAGCCTTGTGCGGTCTTAGGTTTTACCCTGGCTGTCTTTCCAGCTGTCAATCAAAATTGTGCTAATCGCGTGTCTTTTTCCACGCCGTCAATATATCTTTCCCATACGGGAAGATTTTCATTTTGTGTACACTCCAGAACCCTTGTCCTGAAGCTCCGAGTAGGTTATGCCGTGGTCTGACATATAGCCACGCAGATCAAGAAACTGACTGCGTGTAAGGGTGAATACAAGGGCGTATTCCTCCAGCGCCTCCGTTTTCTCCGGCTTTATCTCAAGTCCGAGCGCGGCGCTTGCAAGGTCGGAGGATTCATTCTCGCTTTCCGCCTTTTTCTCCTCCTTCCATTCGTCCTTTTTCTGCTCCTGGATTTTCTTGAAGCGTTCCACTTCCTCGCGTTCCCTCTGCTCTCTGGCGAGCCTTTCGCGGTTCGCCTTGAGCTGGTTCGCTTTCTGCATGGCTTCTGTTATGGACAGCGTGTCAAGGTAGACCGTCTTAAGAAGCGACACGTCTTCCTGCGGAAACTGCTCAAGGATTTTCAGCTCGTCAAAGGTTTTCTTCTGGATTGCGTCGATTTCTGCGAGGACATCTTTAAGCTTCGCGGTCTTGTTCGTCCATTTTTTGATGTCAGTTATCTTTGCTAAGTCTGTGATGTCGAAAAGCGAGAAGCCTGTTTTATTCCAGTATTCCTCGATTTTTTCCCATTTTTCGCCACGCTCCCTTTCGTCCTCCGCCTTGACAATCTCATCAAGACCGGCGCTTGCGGCTTTTATAGCTTTGCAGGTTTCTGTGATTGTGATCTTGAACTTGTTGAACGGCGCCATGTATTCGCGCTCAAGTTCAAGCCTTTTTGCATTTAGTGATTTTTCAGCCTTGTTTAGGAGAGCTTTGTCGGCTTTCGCCTCGTCAGCCCTTCCGATGTAGTTTTCCGGGGTGTAGTCCTCCAGGTGTTTCAGGACAATCTGCCTGATTGCCTCCGCGTTGCTTTCCAGCGTTCCAAGTGTGAGGCGGCTCTGAAGCTCTAGTTCTTTGCTTTCAAGCATTTTTCCGCCTCCTTTTTTATGTTACTTTTCATACAGTAACCTCCTGTTTTTTTTGGTTGTCTGGCGGCCACCTTTTCAACCTATGCCGCTGCCCCGCAATGAACGGGGAGTGATTCTCTCCAGCGGCTAGCCTATAAGAACCCTTACGGCCACATATCCGACCACAAGAATTCCAAAAAGGAACATCGCAATTTCAGATTTTTCAAAGGCGTATTCTTTGTGAGCTTTCCAGGTGTTTTTTCCTGTCTTTTTTGCGACGATGATTTTTCTCATATTTTTCTCCAGAAAACAAAAAAGCCGCCTACCTTAAAAACGCTCTGGTAGACGGCTCTCGTAGAACCTTAAAGGTTCAAAAAAAGGAGCGTTATCTTCTTTTCAACCCTTAATCTGATACCCAAGATAACGCATAAAATTGGCATTGTCAAGTGAATTCGTTAAATTGGGTAAAAAAAACTAAAATAAAATACTAAAGTTTTTTACCCATTCCTGCCGAAACCTAAAAGTATGAAACGCTCGCAATATCTTCACCAGCAGAAAAGGAAGGCTTATTATATTCCTTTATGCTGTGAAAGAAAAATTACAGAAAAAGAATGCGCTATAAAGCTTGGGATGTCTGAATACGGAGTTACGCTACTTAAGCGCAGGTACAGAAAAAAAGGCGGTCTTGCTTTTGTAAATGGCCATAAAAACCAGATTCCGGCAAATAAAAAATATCTGTATCCGCTTTGCAAGCAAATAGTTAAAATCTATCATAATAATTGGGATGAATGTCCTATATCAACTTTTCATAAAGCCCTGAAAAAATTCTATAGCATTGAAGTTTCCTACAATTCTCTTCTGAAAATAATGCGAGATTTTGGAATAAAACCGCCACGGTCCTGGACCACAAAGGAAAAGAAGGAGCATAAAAGCCGCAAGGAACGAAAGCACGCGGGTGAGCTTGTGCAGATGGACGCTTCCACACACGACTGGTTTATGAATGGAACTCTTGTTTCTCTGCATGGTGGAATTGACGACGCGACGCATACGGTTACGGGGCTTTATTTCTGTCTGAACGAGTGCAGGCTCGGTTATAACGAGGTTCTGCGCCAAACCTGGGAAAAGTTTGGAATTCCGCAGGCATATTACATCGACCGTCATTCATCTTTTGTATCTTCTAAAAGAAAAAAAGGACACACTTTTACGGAGCGTCTGGAACTCTCAAAGAATGAAAGCACGCATTTCAACGACCTGTGCCGTGAGCTGGATATTGAAGTTATCCTTGCTCTTTCCGCGCAGGGCAAAGGACGGATTGAGCGGCTCTGGCAGACGCTTCAAGGTCAGCTTCCTTTTATTTTCCGGTTCCTGAAAATCGACACAATACAAGGCTCAATCGTGGATTGATTCATTCAATAAAAGATTTTCAATAAAGCCGCGGGATTCGCAGAATCTGTTCCGCCAGCTTCCTAAAGGCTTCAGTCTGGATTACAAGCTGTCATTAAAATTCACCTGCCGTACGGATTCAATGGGATATTTTACATTTCACGACTGTGATTTCCGTCTTGTCGCTCCGAACCGCGCGTTCAGGCATTTCGAGCTGTGCCTTTCCGAGCAGTTCGGGCTTCGTGCATATATGAACGGCGGCTGGCATTCGGTCACGCTTGCAGAAAAATATTTGCAGGACTTGGTCTATGACACAATGCCGGTTGTAGAAAAAGACCTTATAAACCGCTATCTTCTAAGAAATCTTCATTCAGACTACGCCTGATGTTCCTGTTTTGCCGTCGCCTCTGGGATTGTTTTTTATCCTGTAACGCCAAGTCAACTAAATATCGGCTTGGCGTTTTCCCTTGTTTTTTCGCATTGCTTTTTATCAATGCCAGCTCATGTTCTAAGCATGAAACGCTGAATGTTTTATAGACCTTTTTGTTTTCTTTTGTTGTGCCTTTTGGTCTACCAGCACCCTCACGTTTTCCGCCATACTTAGAAACTTCCATTTTTACACCGCTATTATTATCAGCGGCAGCCTTCATAGAAAAATCGGGCGTTTTGAGTAAGCAGG
>ERZ1034798.70-NODE-70-length-18986-cov-4.064022_pt1 | contig 18986 bp, 36 predicted proteins | sample MGYA00520690_ERZ1034798 | MGnify/ENA primary metagenome ERZ1034798 (study PRJEB33766, sample SAMN09781682) | gut metagenome | biome: gut microbiome | host: Homo sapiens | place: Madagascar | study: EMG produced TPA metagenomics assembly of the PRJNA485056 data set...
TCATATGCTTAAATTACAGTATCAACCTCAAAGAGCTACTTCAAGCTGGCTTAAATCAATTACAAATCAAACTATTGAAATAAGCCAATTAGTTAAAGATAGTCCTTCACTTAAGCCGAGACTATGCGATACTTTACCTGACATATATAAAGACGGACTAGCTTTGGCTAAAACTGAAACAAGATTAGATGATAGTATATTCCCTAAAGATTGTCCTTGGACATTTGACCAACTGCTAGATAAAAACTATGTTTTCTCATATATGAAAGAGTATGAGCAGAAAATAACTAATCCATATTACAGTAAAAGTAGCTCATAGTTAACGCGTAGAATAGTATACAAATTTCTTATTTGCAGTTTGTATATTATTTTTAAGATTGACTATTTACAAATGTAAATAGATAGATTATAATTTATTGTGTAACATGGTTACTGATTAAACTAAATAAAATAAGGAGTATTTAAAATGGATGAACTTGATAATGTTAAAATTATGGTTGACGAAAAGGGTTATACGTATTATAACGTAAAGCATAACGTTAACGGAATTGATACGACAAACTTTACGTATTATATTAAAGACGCTGTTGATCTTATACGACAGGGTGAGGGCGATGTAATTGCACATAATGATTTTCTGAATAGCTATACAGTCAGAAAGTACATTAGCGATGAATACGGTAAGACACTTCGTGAAAAGACAATCGCTGGTTATGCAAATGCTAAATTCTGTTTTAGCATTAAGCATTATACCAGTTTTATATCTGAAACAGTTACTTATAATAATGAAAGCAAGTTGCCTGATTTTAAGGCTATTGTATTTGATACTGCAGACGAGGCTCTGAGCTTTATTAAGCGGATGCTTATAGTTATCCATTATTATGCAAGTAAAGCTGTTAAGGATTTAGATTATATGGACGACTATTTGGAAGAACTTACTCAGATTTACTTCGATGTATCTTCAGTAGATATTGAGACGATATTCTATGATATGTTTACAGACGATCTTGGCGATTTGTCAATCAATGAATTGTGTTTTGATGAAGATATTTTGCGTAAGAAGTTTGGTCTTCGTATCGTACAAGATATTGATAAGGAAGTTAAGAAGGTGTAAATTATGATAAAGCGGAAAGACATTCTTTTTAGAGCTATGCTTAACAGTCGCCCTGAGTTTATATACTGGAACGAATACGGCGAACTGTGTACTAAAAATGGTAAGCGTACCCGTTATGAAAAGATCAATACTGTAGGTAAGACTACTTATTACGATTATATTTATCAGATGAAGTCATTAGTTAACTTTCGTACACTGGGTAGGTATACAGGCGGTAAAGACAAAAACGATGTTAAAATTTTTGAAGGCGATATTGTGTTAACTTATAGTCATGACTTGCCTGGTGTACATTATGTTATATCGTATCTTCCAGATACGGCTCAGTTCGTCGCCAAGCGCATGACTGATAATACACACTATATTACTTTTAATTATGATAGCAATGAATTTGAAGTCATATCAAATATGTATAATGGTGATTAGGAAGGGGTTTAAACAAAATGCCTAAACGTAACATAAAATATACTTGGGATAATACAGCATATTTTATTTGCTTTAGTGATACTGATAGTATAATTGCTACTTATAGTCCATATTGGATTAGACTGCAGTCAATACATCAAGATGAAAATGATGATTTTCCAATATTAAAAGTAGACACAACTAAACAGTATCGAGAAGTATACGACATTTTTTACAGAAGACTTTGTGAGTTTTTGAACGACGGCTTGATTACTAACGGCAATATAAAAACTATAGAAGATAATACATTTGATGTTAACGAGCAGTATAACTTAGCTATAAGATTATATATTAAAGATAAAGAGGAGAATATAAATGATAATTAAAACTATGGACATGATAATAGATACTAATACGTACGATTCTTTTGCAATTCAATTCGACCGAAATATATGTATGTATCAGCTTGTAGCTATAAACAAAAATGATTGTTCATCAATAGTTATGGCGATTAGAGTTGACCGCACACTTCTAATGTCCATTCTTGACAATATATATGACGCTATATTGCAAGGTAAAAGATGGTTAAATTTATCAGCTGTATATACAGGCGACGATGAGGTTAAAAGTGATGAATAACAAATCTACATTTAAGCCAGCTCAAACAGTTACAATTGCAAAACCTTCATTGTTCATGATACTTAATATTTGCATAGCTGCAGCTACATTTTTAGCCTTCGCTCTATTATGTGTATCAATGTATTTCACAGGCTTTAGGTTAGCTACTATTGTATCATCTATATTAGACATCATATTGTTTATTTTATGTGTAAAGGATGCATACAAAAATTATGTTGAACTTAAGGCGACTGAATTGCATATTGCGTCAATGCTCTATTACATATTGAACAATAAGGAGGATAAACACATTGATGACAATATTAAAGAATAAAATATTAACTTGGCCAGAGTATTTGCATTTGCGCGAAAACGCTGCAGCTAAGGCTAAGTCCTGCGATATGTATTACATTATGTTGTTACAGCAATCAAGTAAAGACGCTAATATAAGTATAACTACAATGTATGCACCTATATTCCAAGACTGTTCGTGTACTGCAGCTGTGTTTATAGACGCTATGAGTAAAACGAATGACAGTTACATTATAGTTGTAGACAATGAGGTTATAGGTTATAATAAACCTGCAAACATCATTACCGAATGGAGATACTAATAACGATCTTATAGGCAATAAGAAAAAGTATACAAATTATTTAATAGATGTTTGTACACTATTTTTCTATAGTTTCTATTTACAATTGTAAATGGTTAGTATATAATAATATATGTCAGATACATTAACAGTGAGGTGAATTTAACATCATATGGTTTATTTAAGAGAAAGCCGAGACTTATCAAGAGGTATATTCTGGATTACCGATATTAGTAATATAGATAATAATAAATTGTATTTTCAAATACCTTGTGATAAAAATGGTAATGTTCAAAGTCAACCCAACGTTAGTTTGGATCTTAATGCTAAATCTGGTACAACATATAATCACGAACGTACTTGGTCACAGTTAAGTTCTAAATACACTAACAATAAACCTTTTAATTATTACCCAAGAGGTCGAGTAGAAATTGCCAATTGCAAGGCTACTATTTATTTATCGCCACATATTGCTACTGAAGAGGTTAAGCAGTGGTGTATTGATAGGTTCAATTTAACCTCTGTGCAGGGCATAACAAAGGTTCGTTTAGTTGCTGACGGTTCAGCTCATTATAAATGTCACTTAGACTAAATCACAAAATCAAAATCAAGAATTTGTTTGTGTTTGTGGTAAGTGCGGTAAAATCCACGTCATAGGCGCAGACGAATTTATAGATGAATTTGATGATGAGGGCAAGACCGCATACAGTATGTATCATTATGTTCCCAATGATACTTGGAATTTTGATGAATATCGTTTCGGTGATATAAAAGAAATTGCCTCAGATAATCATCCGGATTTTAAATTTTATAATGATACTGTTTACTATAGCAAACCTGTACCTGTATATATGATGTCCGGCAATAAAGCTGACCATTATCTGTCAAATAATAAGTTTGTAGATTTTTCGAGTTTTTATTTGGACTTTATGGGCGATGATACTGCTACTATAGAAGAGGCCAGATCTGAGGTTAATGATAAGTGCCGGCTTGCAATGACAGTTAATATGTCTAGGTTAATAGATTCGTTAACCGACGACCAGTGTGAAGCTCTCAGTAGTTTAGTAATTGACAATTTAGACTGGGTTGGTACTAAATATGAAAAGCCGTGGCATACAACTAAGTCCAACGACAGTGATAAGTAATTTATAAGAGGTGTACTATAACATAACTCAATTTATTTAATTGAACACATATTAAGGAGTACGTTAGCACTATGAAACACATACAGGATTTACGAAAAGCCATAAACGATAAGACATATGATTTTTGCACTGAGTTTAATGAAGATAATGACTACTGCGATTTTGTAGTAATTGCTGCAAGAAGACAGATGTTTAAACAAGATTTAATATCAGTACTGGTTAATACATATAAAAATCTTGATGCGTACGTTATAGCTGAAATTGTGGACGTTGCATATCATGATTTCCTTTATAACGGTTTTGACGTAATTTTAAACAGTGCAGTGGCTATGTGTAAAATTTATGATGCTTTAAATCTGAAATACAAATGTACTCCCAAATCATCTAAATAAACTAATATTGAATGTTTAAGATTTTAATACGAGGTGTACATATGTTTTTTCATAAAGCTAAACTTATACGTAAATTGGAACAACAAATAGATGAACTTACTGACATTATTAAAAGTCAGCAACAAACGATTAGTGTTCAGAGCGATGTGTACAAGCAGTTTACTAGTTCTAAGACTTTAGTTAGAGATGTTAATGATGTTGCAACTTTAAGGTCAGTAGTCTATTTAGATGAGGGCGTTAAAAATGCTAAAAGCATGTATGAGCCTTACATGAATGTAACTACGGAACGATTAAAAGAACGACTGTTTAATGACGCATTTAACCAGTACATCAAAATAGATTTACTGAAAGATGATAACGGTAGCGAATATCTTCAGGCTACTCTTAATGTACTTAAAAATAAAAATTAGTGTTTTCTATTATAAACAATACTAGGTAATATGTAAATTATTAAAAACATTAAATTATAAGGAGTTGTGACTCAGAGATGTCTTCGTGTGTTGATTTTTATATAAGAGGTTATGATGATAAACTTTTACCTATAGGTGATTTCTATAGAAGTAGTAAAATATATCAATATTTTGATAATAGGCTAAGGAGCCAGTTTGGCAAATTGAAGCCGTTATCTGAAACAGAAGTATTAGCTTTGATAGATTATGCACGAGAACGTGTTCGTGATTGTGAGCAGACTATAGCTAATCTTGAAACTAAAATAAATTTAGTTATGGGCGCTAAGAATAATTCCTTAGAAGAAAAGATGTCTATAGTAGAAGATATAAATGCAGATGCTATGCCTGATGCAAAGCAGGAACTTGATGAAGCAACTGGGGCATACTATTGGTATTTGCAGTTGAGCTGGATATTATCTGCCGTTAGATACTATGATTGTGATGACGAACCTAAAAGAATGGTCAATAAATATATTTATGCTGGCATTGATGCTAATATAGATAATATCAATTTTGATGAAATTGATAATGATGAGGACTGATATATAAAGTATGAAGTGTAATTATAAGAGATCTTGGCAAGAAGCTCATAGTAAAATAATAGAAAAAGAGCAGCGCGAATATGATGCTTGGTTCAATAGTTTATCTAAGGAAGAGCAGGAAGCTGAACTTAAGCGCAGAGAAGAAGATCTTAAGTTTGCATTCGATACGTTAATGCTACAACATAAATTAGGAATACGTAATGATTATTCATTAAAGGATGGTAAACTATGATAAACGAAATTGAAGACATAATCACTATCTTATCTAATCAAATGCTAAACATATTAGATGAAATAGACGTAACGTCTGATTACACTAAGATTGAACAAACGCAGGAGATTAGGCAGAAGCTATACGATGTAGTTAGCACTATACAAAATTTATCTAATGCGAACTCCGTCTATTGTGATAAATTAAAGGCACTTATTAGAGACGTAAACACAGGAGCTAAATAGATAAAATGAAGACGTGCAATATTGAATTTAACATAGTTAACTTAGATAGAGATAATTATAGTAAGACAGTATTCTCTAAAAAGGCTATAGACAACATGTTTAATAGCGATAAATTTAAGGAGCTTAATCAGGCCAACCGTGTTCCTATAAAAGTACCTATTAAAGAATTAAATGATGATCTTACTATAGGTCACTGTCATTTAGACAACAAATATCCTAATATAAAGGGTAAAGGTATTGCTATCATACCCGATGAAAAAAATTGGTCAGATGTATATTTGGCTGATAGTCAGGCCAGTTTACGCGTTATTCTCAGGGATTTTGAAGTTGGATACAATGAAGACGGAACTGGGATGTTCATGGTTAATGACGATAGTTTTGTTGAGTGTATTGGTGTAGATTTAAAACCCGGCTGTTTTAATGAGGAGGAAATTAAAATGATTTCGTATATTACACAGCATAATTCAAATTTAAGATCATACGGTAAATTTCTAAATTATGAAATTCGCGAATGCTTAGCTATAAATGAGGAACAGGATCTATCTCATATGCCCTATAAATATGAATTAGTAATTTGGGCTAAACCTGATAACTGTTTTGCTATAGCTCATCTTACATATGATACAAAAGAAGGCGAATTTGAATTTAAGAGTGTAGGTCTCCGTTATCTTGATTATGAAACAGATGATTTAAGTAGCTGGCTCTTAACTTGGTGCAAAATGCAAACTATTGCTATTGAGAGAGAAATGAATAGTGCTGAGGAGGACAAAGATTAAGTATGTTATCGACACTGTTTTATGTAATAATTGCTTTAGGCGTTACAAACCTCATAAGTTTGGTGATTATGTTAGTAAGTCCGATTGATACTACTGAAGAAGGTTTTATTGATACTCTAATCTATAGACGAATATTTAATAGATTGAAGAATACAAATACGTTAGGTAAAACTCTACTGTGCATCATTATTACGCCGTTTACTATAGTAGCTCAGTTAATTATTTTAGTATTCTTTATTTTAGTAGCTATCGGATATTATGCTGTATTTGGATTAGCCTACGTATTCGCCATAGATAAGAATAAGGTTAAGTATGAATTTTTGAGTAGCGAATTTATTGATTGGTTGAATGAGCGTAATAAACGCCGTGAAGCTAAAAAGAATACGCCGAATAAAAAGGAGAATAAGAAATAATATGAGATCTATTATAATTGGTTATCCGGGTGTAGGTAAGTCTACATTAGCCGGCAATAATAACTACATTGACTTAGAGTCCAGTATGTTTAGAAATAGCTTAGGTGAGAAAATTGAAGATTGGGATTGCGCATATGTTAGTGTAGCTGAAGATTTAGCGAGACAGGGCTATAATGTATTTATAAGTTCTCATTCAGACGTGTATAATCATTTTAGTTATAATGTAGTTAAATCCTTACAATCTTTAGATGACATAAATGTATTAGCCGTTTATCCTTCATCTAGAGTGTTTAATGTTTGGGTTGATAAATTAGGTTCTAGGTATCGCAATGATCCTTCTACTAAGAATTTAGCTGCTTACACGAGAGCCCAAAATCATATAGTGTCTGATATAGAAGAATTGAAAGATTTTGCCAAACGTAATTCCATAACTACAGTTGAAATTGATAGCTTGGACTATAGTTTATCATCAATGATAATCTCCGCATTGAAAGATCAACAGTAAAATGAACACTAGTACAATTATTAAATCTATGGTTTTAGCTTGGTATGAAATGGGTGCACGTATCGATGATGTAAGATATGATCAAATTACAGGCGATCCTATTTTGTTTTTGTCTGTACCAGAACACTCTTATAACATACACACAAATGGTGTAGAAATGGCAGGTATGACTTTAGCTAAAAGGATACGTGACACTGGTATTAGTACGTTGAGCTGGGCTTTTGGTTTTAACGTCATATTTAAGGTTAAGGCTAAAATACGTAAAGGTGAAACTTGGACTAAATCTGATTGTGAAATAGCTAAGCGTGAAGGCTTACGAGCTATAAGGCAAATCGATATTTTAAACATGTTTGGAGATTTAAACTAATGCAGTTAATATTTAGAAACGGTAAATTTTATAAGTTGCCTAAATTCATAATTAGATCTATAGATTGCAAAGATTTAGTTACTGTGTATAAAGTAAACTTTATTAACCAATATGACATACATAATACAGCTGCAGTGTGGGTACATATAAATGAAGATAGTTTAATTCAGTATAATGATACTCTATGTTTTGTACAAAAATTTAATGCGTTTTGCGAAAACGTCTTACCGAATTGTAAATATATTACAGACATACATATTTTAGAAACTACTAAGGGTAAATTTAAGCCTTTTACAGATGTATCATATCATTATCGTATAGTTTTATGTAAAAATTTAAGTCAGTTTAATGATATTAAGCCGACTATGGAAGATATAGAAGTTTGTACATCTGAACCAATACGTACTATGGAAGATGTCGAAATAATTAAATGTTATTTTGGTGCTTTTGTTATATCTTGGAATAAATTGGAGTTGAACACAAAAACAGATGAGCAAGATAAAGCCACACGTTAAGGTTCTTGAAAATGGTGAGGGTCTAGAATTCACTGTCTATAAAGATCCTATTGAAGAAGACCAATACATATATAATAAGTCAAGGTTCTGGATTAAGCCGGGAGTAACTTGTCTTATAGGTTGTAATGGTTCTGGTAAAACCACTTTGTTTAATAGCATATATGTTATTATGCAAATGAATGATAACAAATCAGATGACGACAAAACTAAAATCAATAATGTTAAATACATTAGGTTTAATAACTATAGTAGTGGTTCTAAAGAACTTATGCAGCAAGCTTTATTTATTGGCGATATGTCTACAGTAATATCACAGGCTCAGTCTAGTGAAGGTGAGCAAATCGTAGGTTTGTTGTGCAAGTATGCGTCAAGCTTGGGTACTAATGTACGCTCGCTAGAAAAAGGAAGTCATTTGATAGTTTCATTTGATGCAATAGATTCTGGTTTATCTTATGATAATATTGTAGATGTTCGTAATCATTTATTTATGCCTATGTTAGACGATGCAAAAAAGAGAGGCATAAATTTATACATACTTGTTGCTACAAACACATACGCTTTATGTGATGATGTTAGCTATGATAAAATGTTCATACATAATTTTAAACATATAAAAGTTAATTCATACAAAAGTTTTGTTAAGTATGTAATTAAGAGTCGTGAAATTAAAGACAATAGATAATATATTAAAATTTAGTTTAAGTTGGTGTAAATTGTATGCCATATATTAGTGCAAGTATAAGAGGTAAATACTATACTGCTGGGTCAACCACATTTGTTCCACCTAGTGATCAATGGGATACTCGCGGTTGGACTGGGGCAAATCAAGGTTTACCTAGGACTAAAACATTTAATGAAATAAAAGATGAATATGGTGGAGTCTTTTTATTCGGCGGCTACTGGGAAGCCGGCGGATCATCACCTTACTTAATACTTAATCCTAAAACTAAAGGTCAATTAGGCTGTTTTACAGTAGACATATTCCCATATGCTACATATACTATTACATATAGATCTAGTAATAAAGATTCAGGCGTAAGTGGTTTACCTGGTAATACAACTAAAACTTGGGGTAGTTTAGCTTATGTTTCTACTACTAAACCAACAAAGACTGCATACACTGTAAGTTTTAATTCTAGCGGTGGGTCAGCTGTAAGTAATGTTACACGGCAAGCTATCTTTGACAGTTGGCGAACAAATGCAGACCAGTCAGGTACAAGATATGCTTCAGGCCAAGCTTTTGGTACCGACGCAGATACTACATTATATACTGTATTTAATAATCCTACTTTAGGCAGTGTATCATCTTCTAACAGAACTGGCTATACATTTAATGGTTGGTACTTAAACGGGAGTAAAACAAGCTCGAGCACAGTTATATCTGGCAGTTGTACATTAGTTGCAAATTGGACAATAAACAAATACAATGTTTATTATGATGCTGGTACTAACGGTGGTACAGTTAATAATAAATCAATAGACACTATTAGTTATGATTATAATACAAATGTTACATCATTACCTACAGCTTTCCGTAAGGGTTATAAATTTTTAGGTTGGTTTGATCAAGCCGTAGGTGGCAATCAAATAACTTCATTTACTATAGGTACATCAAATATAACATTATACGCTCAATTTAAAGTTGATGCTAGTGTAAAAATGGTTTTACCTAATGGCGAAGTTAAATCAGGTTCGGTCTATATTAAGGACAGTAAATCTAATATGTTTATCAAGGGTACAGCTTGGAGTAAAATTGATGACGGCTGGAAACGTGGAATAAGTTAAATTAAATCGTAATTATTATTTTCTCCTATTGAACTTAATGTTATAATGAGAGTAGTAATATGTATTTGGTAAATTAGAGTACACACTAATTACATCTTCATCATATAAAACTATAGTTTATGTTAAAGACACTTCTGGTAATTTGAAAGAAGCTCAAGGCGTATTCGCCAATAACGGTAGTTCTTGGAAAGAATCACAGTAATCCTTAATATTCAAATAAAATAAATAGTTTTGTTAATAGTAGCTAAGATCTATGTATGATGTTTAGCTACTATTTTTATCACTTGACTATTTACAAATGTAAATAGATGTGGTATAATATAATCAAGGTAAAACAAACAACAAAACATTAAAAATTAAGGAGTAAATCAAAATGTTGTATTATTCACACAAAGCAAGAAAGTCAGCAATTGAAAACATAGATAAGTGCATTGCAGCTATCTACGACACCACCGAAGACGAGCTTGAATTTAGCATAGCGATGGACACAATAAAACATCTTAAAGATCTTCGCGCAGTTATTACTGCAGAAGATAAAGAAGCTTAAGAGGTGAATGATTATGCTTACGTTTGAAGACATCTACGCTACTATCAAAGAGAGCGAGTCGACATATAACCGTTATAATGTAGAAGCTAAGCGACCAGGAAGTACTCTTCCCAATGATTATGTTATCGACGAGAACGAGAGTGTCAATTGGAACAGAGAACAAGTACACATTCATAATAAACAGATTGCTCTGCAGTGGAAGAAGTATCGTGAGGCATCTTTTCAAGGACGGTGTAACTTCTACTCTGATTTGAAAGAAGCAATTAGTAACGAATACGGATTTAGTGAGGACCAAGTTGATTGTATTAGAGAACAGCTTGAATCACCAGCAGATTTGTATGAGGTTGCCAATAAAGCAAAAGAGCTTTGTGAATTTCTTACAGACTTCCTGAGCAGATAATGTCCAAAAGAAGTCCTTCATATTGCTATTACTGCAGAGGACACTCAGTCTAAATAAAAATTTAAAGGAGATTTATAAAATGAATATCTGGGATCGTAAAGAAATTAACTCTAAAAAGCAGGTTGAACTTTGTTTACATGCTATGAATTCTAAGTTAGCTAACTGCACAGTTCGTTATTATGCGATTATATTCTTCAATGATTCAGTTAATGGCGGTGTGGCTCAGCGTCACATATATACTGATACTCGTGCAGAGGCTGTAACGTGGTTAGATTGTGTTGTGTCTATTTACGATACTGCAAATGTTGCATATACGGCATATCTTAATGGAGAACAGTATTGTACTAAAGGTACTCTCAAATATAACCGGTATGATTACTGTATAGATCAAAAGTATGATTACCTTGGTAACGTATATGAATGTGTAGTCTCTAATTACACTATGGATGATGGTAATGTTGTTGTATGTTTACAGAATGTGAATGATGATAGTTATATATTCATAAACGTAGACGAGTGGTTAGACTTTCATCATAAATATCTTATTAAAGAAAAGGAGAACAAAGATTAAAGATGTTCATTATTAAGTCAAAAGTAAATGCTAGCTATTTTACCGGAAATTTTGATAACGGCGAACCTAAATTCACTAATGATAAAAATGAAGCTATTACATATGACAGCAAAGGCGATGCTAAATTAACTATAAGACAGTTAAATCTCCGTAATGCTGAAGCCGTAAAATTTTAAATACATATACACCTAAAGTGTATATAATATTTATATGAGGAGATGATCTATAATATGGTAACATTAGTATCTATAGATGGTATACCTTTAACTGAAATGTCTATGCCAAAATCTGAAATATGTTATAGGTCATCTCGGTTAGGTCGGCAGTTCATTGATCATTTCAATAAAGTATTAAACGATTTGCAATCTGAAACAAATACTAGTTTAAGTCATCATTGTCAAGAGATGCAATCTTGGTGGGATTATGTTAGACATTTAACCTATAAGCATAATAAGAAATACGTTTCTGATAAAGATATGATTGAATGGTTTTTCAGCGGTGGCGGAAACTATGAAGACACTGTTGATAACGTAGCCGTATATGAACAGTTACTAAATTGTATGTTACACAATAGGGACAAATCTATAATATCTATTATTAAAGATATTTATCATAAGGATTGATTTATGTGGCAAAAGTAGTTAATGAACATACTGATAAGGTGTTAAATGCATTTAATATTCTTGTTGAAGAATTAGTAAACGAATGTAAATCACGTTGTGACTGCAGTTCGTGTTTATATGTCAGTACATGTAAAGATCATAAGTCTATAGAATATCCGTATACAGCACTTGCTTTGTTGCGAAATGATTACATTAGGCATTTACAAAACATTAAAACTAAGGAGAAATAATAAGATGAACATTGTAGAAAGAGTTTTATTTTATATAATTCTCACATTGTGTGAAATTTACATAGGTTATTCTATGGCTACAGCTAGTAGAAAAATACAAAAACAGTGGTTTATGAAAGTTAAGTGTATGTATAATACTTACTTTACTTATTCAGGTTCTGATAAATCTGTGGCAAGCTATTCATTTACATATAATGATATTTTAGTAATTGTTGATATTAAGTATTATGAAGATGACGGTCAAATCTTTAAATTTTACATAAACAAAAATTACGCATTCTCTATAAATATGATACATGATAATTTAACTTTTGAAGATGTTTATTACGTTAAGTTTAATGAAGAGTTTAATAGGTCACAGATAGTCAATATATTTAAAGCTGCATATTGCATAAGCAAGAAAGAGTACAAGCTGTCTAAAAATAGTAAATATAATCCTAAGTCTGGCTCTACTATATATGGTGAAACAGACATTACACAAACACATAAAGTTACAGGAGCTAAGAACAAATGATACACATATACATAACTCTCGTATTAGTCATTTTGTTAAACGTATTTGCTTTGTGCGTAAGCAGTGAACACAATGAGGACAAAAAGTATTATAGAATATATGACGCGATATTTGCGTATAATAAAGAAGGGTATGACGCTCATTTTCGTTTTGTATACCACTATAGTAAAACACAAGTATACAAAAATACTGATTTAAAAATTCAAATGTGCCGAGACTCCAGTAATTTTAACCAGAGAACATATTTGATTTACATAAATGATGTTTACTTAGGTACAGTCAAACAATCAGATAAGATGTACATTATTGATGATGACTTCAACGTATTTGAAGATACTTCTAAACATATGTTTTATGCATCGTCTTCTATAGATAGTAAATTATTCAAAGAAGTTACAAAGCAGGCATACAGGTCATTCAGACGATCGCTAAAGAACGCTAAAGGCTAACTAATTAGGTTAAATAATTTAGGAGATATTAACTATGAGTAATTCTAATGTTGATTTAGTAAGTACTGAGAAGATAGAACTACCTCAATATGTAGATACTATCATATCTGCATTTTATAGTGCAGGATATGAATGTTTTGCTGTAGGCGGTTATATTCGAGACGCTTTATTAAATAGGCCATCACATGATTGCGATTTATGCACTAATGCTAAGCCAGATGAAATAAAATCAATTTTAAGTAAGGCTTTGGGTAGTATTTATAAAATGCAATTTGTAGATACGGGTATTAAATACGGAACTGTGACTTTACTAATAGAAGATTGTTCATATGAAATAACTACATATAGAGTAGATGAAAATTATAGTGATCATCGTAAGCCTGACACAGTAACGTATACACAGAGTTTAATTACTGATTTATCAAGACGCGACTTTACTATGAATGCTATAGCATATAATAACGTAGTTGGTTTTGTAGATCCGTTTAATGGCATAAACGATATTATAATAGAAATGATTAGATGTGTAGGTGAACCTGAAAAAAGATTTACTGAAGATGCTTTACGTATTTTACGCGCAATGCGTTTTTCTGGTCAATTAAATTTTAATATAGCTTTAAGAACTCAATTAGGTATGGAAAAGTGTAAAGAATTCTTGGCTACATTAAGCAAAGAAAGAGTAGCTTCTGAATTAACTAAATTGTTAGCTAGTGAACACAGTTCAAAAGTTATAAAAGATTATCACAAAATGCTTTTCATAGTTTTACCACAATTAAAACTGTGTTATGATTTTGAACAGCACAATCCTCATCATATGTATGATGTATTTGAGCACTGCACTGCAACTGTAACATATGCGAAGTATTTTATTGACTACTTAAGATCTACTGATTGCAGTTTGTTAGACGATACAGGTGATACAGACTTATGTTTATACTGGGCTGCACTATTACATGATGTGGGTAAGCCTGATTGTTTTTCATTAGACGAAAACGGTATAGGTCATTTTTATCGTCATGCAAAAAGATCTGTTGAATTAGCTGATTATATGTTAACTACTTTAAAATTATCAAATAAAGATAGAGAAACAATATTGACTTTAATTAAGTATCACGATATTGTATTTGAGGCAAATAAGAAGTTTTGTAGAAAATGGATGTTGCGCTTAGGTACTCAGTTATTTGTTTATCTTTGTGCACTGCGCATAGCTGATGTTGAGGCGCAAAGATATAATGAAAACGATGACAGAGTTAAAACTGTTAAGCAGTGTTTAAAATTAGTCGAAGAGATAGTAGCTGAAGAATCTTTAATGAGCTTAAATAAACTGTGCATAACTGGCAAAACATTGATTACTTGGGGCTATAAGCCGGGACCTATATTCTCTACAATTTTAAATGATTGCATTGATAGTATAAATGACGAAAAACTAAATAAATATTATGAAGATGTTAAGTCCTATGTTTTAAATAAATACAATGTTGAGGAGTATAAATAATTATGGCTGGTAGAGTAAATAATAATATTCTAAAGTGGGCGCAAACATTGAGTGATGCTTTAGCCGACAAGTGTTGTTCTCAGCAATTACTGGACGATATAGTTCATAAGTTTAGGTCTAGCTTTAATTTTTTATATGATGATGCAATGCAGGCTGCTTATGTAGACACAAGTTTAACTTTGGAACAGAAGTGTGATAAGATAGTTTGTATGATGTTAAGTAGATCATTGAGAGAAGAGGCGTTAGATAAAATAGATGTTTGAGGCAAATAAAAATTTACCTGATAGTAAATATAAAATGATAAATGAAGGTGTGCGGTTATTAGACGATGGTACATTTGGTTTTGATTATACCTTAAATCTTCCAACTGATATAGTTAATTTACATTACCCTAAAATCGCATTGACCCAGTCTAAAATATCCAATAATGTATATTGGTTTGGTTATGAATTCAATCCGGATGCAGACTCTAAAACTAGAACTGAGTTTATTAACTACTTAAAGGGTACTAATACTGATAGTAAAAAGATTACAGCTAATGAAGTAATACAGTTTATTGAACTACCTTTAGGCGCACTGCATGAAAAAATAAATCTTTATAAGTTAGACTGTTTTATATATCCTAATTCAAAAAGAAGCAAACTTGTACAAACTATGATTGAAGTTATACTATCTATGACTGCACATGGTTTAAATTATTTACCTATCGAATTAGTTAAGCAAGCATCTACTGAAGTTCAATTTGATTGGGAGGCATTTAAACTTAAACATAGTCAATATACTAAAGGCGATTTTAAGAATGTTTATGATTATGTAAATAATGTTCTTTTACCTAAAATACATGATTTAGATTATTTTTCTTTAGCTAAAAACGTTAAACCAAAATACAGGCCTTATATTACAAATTATCTAACATTTAAAAATCCTGAAGATAGAGAAGTTATGTCTAAGCTCGAAGGTAAAAACATTTTAATTCTTGATGATATAAATACTTCAGGTTCAACTATAAATGAGATATTGAGAGTAATTGGTGAGATAAACGAAACTTGTAATATTTATATTTTTACTCTTATAGGTAAAGCTGATAAAGACGGAGGCGTTATTTCATATGTATAGTTCAGATGATTACATGAATACTACAGTGATACTTACATATAAAGGTTATACTGTATATAAATCATTAAAGACTAATTTCATTGCTATATATGATAAGAATAAAATTTTGCGCAAGTATATGCCTATGCGTAGCACATTAACATTAGATGTTATTAAAACTATCATAGACAATTATTTGGATAAAAAAGAAATTTTAAAAAGAGAGGCTGAAGATACAATTGGCTATTGATACTTATGTTAAATTAGACGGTCTTAGGAACCGCATACTTAAGCAGTCTAAAACTGGTAACGGTGAGGTTGGTAAAAAGTGGACTGATTTGCAAATTATGTCTGTAATTGATACATTGCCCAAGTATACTGATATTGTACCTCTTACAGAATATAATAGTCTATTAGCAAAGTATAGACGACTTAATACAAATATGCTTAGAGCTGGAATGATTATGCAAAGCTATCATAGTCAGTCTGAGTCATCAAGTAGTTTTATTTTCCCATGTAAAATAGGTTCTATTGTTTGGGCTAAGGTAAATCCTAATCATGATTATGCTGACCAGTGCATTGTTGATGAATTCAGAGTTGATAAAGATTTTGAATACATAGTTGTTCGTCGTGTGTCTGATGATAAGATGTCTAAAATTAGAATTGAGAACTTAGGCATAACTTGGTTTTTAATAAATCCTAACATAAACGAAACTGCTGATTTAGATAAGGAATGATGATTTTATATGTCACAGAAATATAGTATACTTGATCGTCTACGTGATGACAGCAAATTTTCAGATATTATTAAAGATGACAATGACTATTCATTTCTAGTTGATAATAAGCATCTTAACAAAAACATATGTATTATAGGTTTAGGCGGTTCATATGCTTATGGTACAAATGTAGAAACTTCTGATTTGGATATTAGAGGTGTAGCTACTAGAACCCGAGAAGATATATACACTGGTGCAGATTTTGAACAGATAGTTAATGTTAAAACAGATACAACTATATATTCATTTGACAAAATAGTAAAATTGTTGTATAAATGTAATCCTAATGTAATCGAAATGTTAGGATTGAAACCAGAACACTATTTGTATATGTCTAACTTAGGCCAGATGCTTTACCGTAATCGCGATATATTTTTATCCAAGCTAGCTATAAATTCTTTTGGTGGGTATGCAAATGCACAGTTGAGACGTCTTAATAATAAAGCTGCAAGAACAGTATCGCAGGAACAACAAATGCAGCATATTAAAAAGACTTTAGACATAACTATGATTGACATTAAAAACAAGTTTTCTCAATTACCCAATGATGCTAAGATTGATCTATATGTAGGTAAGTCTGAACGTGAAGATATGGACACAGAGCTATTTTGCAATATAGATTTAAAAGGCTATCCGCTTAAGGATTATTATGGCATAGTCCAATCTATAGGTGAAATAGTTAAATCTTATAATAAACTCGGTGCGCGTAACTCTAAAGCCATTGCTGCAAATAAGTTAGGTAAACACATGATGCATCTTATTCGATTATACTTGATGTGTTTTGATATTTGCGAAAGTGGCGAAATAATTACGTATAGAAAAAAAGAACATGATTTTCTAATGGACATACGTAATGGTAAATATTTAGATAGTAACAATCAGCCTACTAAAGACTTCAACGACATTGTAGATGAATATGAGATTAGATTAAGTCGGTTAAAATCAATAAGTTATTTACCTGATGAACCTGATATGGAGAAGATACGCCAGCTGCTATATAATGTTAATGATTATATATGTTTACATGCAGATGAGTATGTTAACTTTAATTGTACATCAGGAATTAAATAATACTAATTTATATTAAGAAAACATGGAGGTAAATTTTAGAGTATATTATGGCAAAACAGATTGATTTAGTAACTAAAGCATTACACTTGTTTAAGGGTTCATTCATAAACGAAAACAATGAACTAATATTAAATAAAGAGTTTAACATTTATATCATACTTAACAATGTAAACTCTGATTTTGATTTTATGGTTAAACTTTGTGAGTGGTTTAGTCGAGATTGTAGTTGTGCACTGCGCTATAAATCACAGTCACGTTTATTACAGTATTATGATGATAACATTAAAAAGTTTAATGAATTGTGCGGGACTGATTTTACACTTGGTGAAATGGATTTGATATATTGCGAATTAGGCGGTGGTATTAAACATCAATTAACTAAACAGTTTGTAAAGTCTGGTTTTGATTTATCTTTATTAGAGGAAGGTTGTGCTGCAGATGATTAAACATTTATATGATAAATTATTTAATGCTATGATATTAGCTGAGCGTAGTAAAAACTTTAGTGAAGCATTTAAAGATGAGCTCAGCAAAAATGAGCCAAAGATTGACATCTCTGTGGAAGATTATTTCCAGTTGTTGACTATCAAGTATTATTACGAAGCTTATAGAGACTTCGTCAATTTAGTGTTAGATGGTACTTCATTAGACTTATCAGCGGTAGCTAGTGTATTCACTGCAATTAAATCATATGATGCAGTTATTGATGAAGATACTAAACAAGTAATTATACCCATCAATTTAATTAGTGATGATGAAGAGCTGTACAATAAGGTTAAGCAGAACATTGATAAGAACAAAAATAAAAAGGAGACTTAATGTATGAAGTGTGTTAATTGCGAATGCTTAAATACAACTGTTGATCCTAATGGTCATATTGTATACAGATGTTTCGGTGTAAAAGAGCCATTCGTCATTTCATCTATATATAAAGAATGTACTGAGTACGATCGTGATTATTGGCGCAGTAGGTCGAATATATGTAAGTCAAATTCAGTTACAATTGAATTTGATGAGAAAAAGAAATACGTTTGGCATTATAACAGTAAAGGCGAATTGTGTTGTGAGAACTGTGGCTTTAAGCCTACATATAGTTTAAATAAAGATAATTCTATTTACTGTCCACACTGTGGTGTAAAA
>ERZ1034798.79-NODE-79-length-18270-cov-11.917595_pt1 | contig 18270 bp, 23 predicted proteins | sample MGYA00520690_ERZ1034798 | MGnify/ENA primary metagenome ERZ1034798 (study PRJEB33766, sample SAMN09781682) | gut metagenome | biome: gut microbiome | host: Homo sapiens | place: Madagascar | study: EMG produced TPA metagenomics assembly of the PRJNA485056 data set...
TGCCCGTATTTACGGCATTTGCGAGAATTTGTTGCTAATTTGTTACTAACCGATACCAATTAAAACCGACAAATTAAAGCACTTTTTTGAACGCCGCCCGTGTTGCGGGACCCACTTTTCCATCGGCTTTCAGTCCCAACACCGTCTGTGCCTGTTTGATAGCCGTCTCGTCTGCCTGTCCGATGTAGCCATTGATTCGCGCACCGTCCGGCTTGCCGTTTGCGTCCAACATCATACCAAATCTCCAAAGATGCCACAATACCCAATTTGCACCCTCTCCGGTGCTGCCTAGCTTGATGGTGATGATGGGCTCTTTATACGGACACTTGACTACGGGGATGTCAGCGGTAGAGGTCTGGGACTCTGTGTAGTACCAATCAGACAGATCCACCCTGCCATTGATGCCTGGAACCTGTCCACAGGATGTGAACTGCCAGCCGGCAATAGGCACTCCGGCGGGAAGATATTTGCCCGGCTCTCCGGGTGCTGTCTCAAGGACGCCGTATGTTTTGGTTTTGGGATAGCGTGCAAACCAGAACTCAATGCCTGCAAGCTGCTTAATGTAGGGCTTAAGGTAGGATGTATAAAAGGATGTGCCTGTGTAAATCCCGAACCCCATTCCAGCAGCCTGCGCCGCGGTCTGGTAGATTTTGATGATATCCACAATCCGGGAACCCAGCCCCATCATTACCTTATCTTCCAGGTCAAGCCACAGTTTGTCCACCATACCTTTGCCAGTACGGACAAATGCCGCTGCTGCGGTTTTGGCTTTCGCCGTGGTGTTGGCATAACAATAAGTATAGCCGCCGATTACCTTAAGCACAACCTCATCCACTCCTGCAGCCTTAACCGCTGGATAGCTTGTGACTGCGTTCCAGCCGGACAGGTCAATCACTCTCTTTTTCTGCATCGTTCTCCTCCTCTGTTCTGTCAATTAACTGTTTGAATAACTGATGTAACCCGGTGCTTGCCAGACCACTCGAAAGACCGCTTAACAGCACCGCCGGGGTTACATTCCACCCGCTCATCCAGATTGCCAGAATCACGCCCAGGATAGCGCACATAGTAGGGATGTATTTGTTGTCCACATCCTTAACCCACTTCTTAATCACATAGCCTACACACAGGCAGATGTTAACAATCACAGGCACCATGTACTCCGTCAAAAAATCCAAATTTACCATAACTACCTCTCTTTCTGCTTCAAGTGAAGCTGTTCAATCTCGTTTTTCATTTTTGTAACCATACCATTGCCACCTAGCTGATGATATGCATCGTACATTTCGCAGAAATTCTGATAGGCGTACGATGGTATTTCGCCGATTTTCATGTACTTGTCGTGGTACTCAATCAGTTGCACCCGAAGTAGTAGCATCGTTCCCAGGCTGTTGGCATCCCGGTCTGTTTTCTGCCGCTTCAATAGCCAGACAATGTACCCCATAAGTGCAGTCAGGACAATCGGTAATGCAATGGTGTAAGTGTTAATTAGAAACTCTCTCACTGGTTGCTCTCCTTTCTCTATATATTTATTGTAATTCCGTTTATTCCCGTTTTTGTGCCAAATAAAAAGAGCCGGTACACGGATTTTCTCCGCATATCGGCTCTTTGGCGCTCATGCTTACACTCTCATTATATTGTTGCTTTATGTTGGTGTCAATATAGCGAAAAATAATGATGTAAATGGTTATTATTTTTCGTATATGACGGTTATTGATATTGTAAGATTTTGCGGAAATGTACCATAATCACCTCTTTTGCTTGTATTAAGTGTTACTATATTACCAGATACGCTGTAGTCTGAAACAAATTGAGCCGTTCCAATACTACCGCCTGACCAAGTTATTTTTTTTATACCTAATACTGGATGAGAAAAAGTAAAATAAATTGTATCTCCGCCGGAATTAAGTCTGGCATAAGTCGCGGATTTTGTTTCCTCGGCAAAAGATGATTTAAAAGGGCTCCATGTATCAGCACCCCGTGAGCTCCATTCTGGTCTGCCCGTCTCATTATTGACCCGGATGTCGATACCGGATAAACTGTTGTTTAAATCATTATTTGCCTGCGAAATCCGCTCTTCCAAATCATTCATCGATGCAGCATTAAACGCATCACCCTCCTGTGATACGGTTCCCTCCGCACGGGCTACGGTTACCAGTTCGGTACTGCCGTCTGATTTGGTCAGTGTTCTCCGTGTGGGAAACTCTGTGATTCTGTCTTTCCATGTCTTTTTCTGAAATGCCATAATAATTTCCTCTCTTTCTTCCTATCATAATAGCAATCCGGTTTCATCACCGGCATAAATCTCGTTTCCTGCGTAGTAGCTGAACTGTGAACTCACTACCTCATGTACATCTTCCAGTATCTTTTCCATGTCATTGAACTTCTGAAAGGTGTTGTAAGGAGCATCTGGCACTTCTGGGGTGTATGCATGGACAAAATACCCTTCCCGGATTGCTGTTACATTGGCTTTGAGGTCTGCCATATAGGACGCAGTCGGTATCTCAGGTACTGCTCCCACATGGCTTTCCTTATCCAGTTCCAGTACATCAATCAGTATCTGGATATTATTCTCCATCCGCTCCAAATCGGTAGAATTTAAGCACCCTTTCAGTCCTGCCAGATACTCTGCTTTCTGCTCCTCAGTAAGACTGTACCACCCTGCAATCAATTCTTTTGCGTGGTCTACATCCTCTTGTGTCCGGTCTGTAACCGGCTCTATCCAGTCGTATGGATAACTGTATGTGCTAACCGCTGACCGGGCTTTCTTCCTTGCCACTGGTTTCCTCTTTTTGTAAAATGGATTGATAGGCTTTAAATTCATTATTAAATAATTCCCCCTCCTCCGGCGTACAACTCTGTTCCGGTGTAATAACAATCGGTTACCACCACAGAATAGCCACGGCTCTTACTGCTTGCCAGGTTTCCACCAGACAGGTCAATGGTCTGACTTACCATGCCGGTGGTAGCCACATATCCATTGGTGTCGGCAATGTTACACCAGACACCTACACCCTCTCCCTCGTTGATGTACTCCATTGTCACGATTTGCCGGAGTTGGAGATAATTGAGGATGCTGTCAGCCACTGTCCGCGCCTGCTCTGCATTAAGTAGAGTAAGGCCGGAATATTCCTTGATATTTGCTGTTTCACCCGCATCCAGGACTTCTACCGATGCCCTTACCACACAATCCGTAGCATCATAGGTGCGCCCATTTAATACACACCCCCCGGCATTTTCCATCAGAATATCGCAGTAATTTGTATGTGTGTTCTGTATGGTTCCTCCGGTGGCAGTCAATGAATCTGGCTTGTACGGCTCCGTGAATTCGATTCTGGTCACTCCTGCCGGTAATGTATCGTTGTAGATCTCTGCAAGATCCTCGTCCGTATTCAAAGCATATCGGCTGAAAGTAATTGCCACATCTGACACATAATCATTCAGTTCCATTTCTGCTCCCATGAATTGACGGTCAAGTCCGATGGTAGTAGACACGGCGCGAGCTGGAATGTAAATCCGAATCGTATCACTTCTGCTATCGTCTGCCACGGCTCCTGTAGCGAAACATACCTGATGCAATGCTTCTCTGTGGCTCTGAATGGCAAGGTGACCACTCAATGGGATGGCAGACACTTCCTCGTCCACCTGGTATTTCGTAAGGCCTGCGGACTGCATGATAGCGTCAATTATCTGCCCCGCCGATACCCCGCTATAGATTTGCCCATCGTAGAAATTGGTCTTATCCAACAGTCCAATGGAATCCACCAGCGAAAAAGTAATCTCGTTATCCTTACTTCTCCACTTACTCACAAAGAAGGAACCACACTCGATCGTTTTTCCCTCAATTTCCTCCACAATCCGTAGCTGCTGTTCAGCTTGAATGGAAATCCATGCTCCGTTCTGGTTCTGGAGGTCAAAATCATTTTCCTCGTCAATAATGGAAATCTCCGCAGTGTTAATGGACAGGGTTTCGTTGGTAACATCTATTTCCTCTGTCATTTTCGCACTGATAATCAAATCGTCTCCCCAGTCGATTTCCACACCGTATTTGATATATTGCAGCTTAATGTATCGCTCCGGGAAAGCCGTTTTCACAAATTCGATCTCGACTCTGCCGTAATTCTTGACCTGCAGCTTGCAAAAACAGTCCAACGCATCCGGGTAGTAGGTTCTTGCCTGCAATTTCTCTCCGTATAGGTCATACCAGGTTATCATTAGTTCAGCTGGGTAGCTGTCACAGAAAAACAGCTTGATTCCTGCGGAGGTATGAGGACTTGTGAATGTTACCGTCAATTTGGGATTGGAATTAAAACCACCATTCACATTCGACTTTTCCACAGAAAAGAAACCAAAACTATCCGGTGCATCCGGGAACTCTGCCCTGGAACCGTCCAGCACAAACTGATTCAGTTCCAGCGTGCCGTAACTGCCACCCTCCGTCCTGTCTTTGAACAGTGCCAGGTTCCCAAATTCCATATTGTCCGAAGTGGTTACTGTCGCATCCTCAATCGCCGTCACATCCACAAATTCCATGTGAACGGCGCAACTGCTATGTGGCATCGGTTATCACCTCTTTCTCGCTGGCTTTTTTGCTATGAATTTACAGGCAAGGTTACCAAAGTAGGAAACATTTTCCTCAATCTTTTTTGCCTCGTCTGACACGGAAGAAATATACCCCCGGAATGTGTACGTTCCCCGGATGTCCGGCACCTCAAAATCGTGGAATTCTACCGGCTCTGTCAGTTTTTTCCACAACTGTTCATAGACATCTAAATCATCAATGTCTCCAAAGGACATGGTATAATTCAGATACACCCCTATAAGGTTACGTTTCAAATCTCCATCACGCACACGTTTTGCGTACCGGTCAAGAAACTCCGCATTTCGTTTTAGGGAGATCAGTGGAATGTCAAAGTAAATGCCATCTATGTAGATGCCCTGTGTATATTTCTTTTCCAACTCCTATCCCCTCCCAAATGAATTACCTACACGGTTATTTTCCATCTCGATTACCGGGCGGAGTACCCGCCCCAGTTCTGCCAGAGAACCTTCAAAGCGAATTACTGGCGTTCCACCGCCTCCACGCTCGTCAAGTGCCTGGCGGAACGCATCCACCATTGTGTCAAGGGGAGTCTCGATATTGGTCTGTCCTTTTGGCTGGTCACCCAGGATTGCTGCAAAAGGCTGTCCGCCTCGAATTACGGCACCGTTTGCAAGTCTGGGTAAACTACAAGTTGCATCCCAGTGTGGAATCTTCGGAAAAGATTTTCCTCCGATAATAGGAACCCAGTCAGGAATGGTATCTGGCAACATGTTATTAACAGCATCAATAACCATATTCACCATTTTGATAAAACCATTGGCAATTCCTTCTGCAACGCTTATAAAGAAGTTACCGAATGACCTTCCACATTCTTTTAAGGATTCTAACGCTCCCTCAAAGTCTCCTGCGAATATCTTTTTTACGAAATCCCCTAATGCCTTAAACGCATCTTTCAGATGGTTAATAACCTCTCTACCATTTCCTCCTGCCTTTACAAGAACAGCAAAAATAGCAATAACAGCCATAATTCCAGCAACAATCATTGCCGCTGTAGAGCCAAACACAAGAAAGACACCGATTAAAAGCCCCACTACACTAATCATAAGCAACGTTACATTTTGCGCGTTCATTCCATTTTCGCTAATATCTTTCAGTGCCAGGATAATTCCCGCCGCACCAGCAACCAGAAGGGCGATTCCTGCTGCCATAGGACCGAATAGAACAAATAGTCCCGCAACCACCAATGATACCCCTGCGATATATCCAATCAAGCCTCCCCAATCTACTCCGTTTTTCCACATGTTAATGTAGTTATATACTGCGAGAACAAGTCCCACGATAATCATTAACGCCGCAGCAATTTTCCCTAACAGCGGATGGGTCTGCATCAGACCGGATAAAAAATTGATAATTGACCAGGTAAGCAGTCCAGCGCCAATCGTAAACACCAACGGAGCGATGATTTCCAGGATTTCCTTCACTTTTTCCAATGTCAGAAGAAACTCCGGGTCTATCTCTGCCTCCTCAAAAGCATCGGCTCCGGTAGCCTCTCCCCCTGCGGATGCTCCACCACCACTGTCCGTTTCTAATACATTTATTTCGTCAAAGGCTGCCAATGCTCCCTCTGCAGCGTCTGTGGCTGTCCCCAGGGACTTCGCATAGTCCACAACCTGTTTCTTTGCTTTGGTGTAAGTATTCTTTCCTCTGATTGCTGCCATAAACCGGGCAATCGCATCACAGGCAGTATTGAGTGCTGATACAAGCCGGGTAATGTACGGGAGTGCCATTGTTACAATCGGTGAAAATGCCGTAGCCAGTCCGTTCTTAAGCTGGGCACTGGAGGACTTCAAAGCAGACATCTGGGCGTTGTAATTCTTGGAATACTGGGCAAGGTTTTTGAAACCGTCTTTCATGGCTGTAACCATCGCATTGAATACACGGCTAATTTGATTAAAAATGAATACACCGAGAACCAGGTTTTTGAATCTGGATGCAAGACTTTTGACTTTTCCAGAGGTTCTCTCCGTTTTTTGCCCCAATTCTTCCTGCTTTTTCACTAACATTTTCAGTTCGGATTTTGCTAAGGAAAGGTTGTTTGCTGCTTTGTTTATCTCGTCAGAAGATGCACCAATCGTGAAATCTTTTCCTGTGTCAACTAAGTCCTGCAATTCTCCTTCCATGTAAGGAAGAGAATTTCGCAGTTCCTCAATTTCACTTTCCATATTGAGCCACTTGGTACTTCTCTTGCTCCCCTTAAACTTTTCCTTGTCCTCCAAAAGCTTGTTGAGTCGTGTTCGCGTTTCATCGATTTGCTTTTGAACATCAAGATATTCCTGTGTAGGTATCTTTTTATTCTTAAGTTCGTCATATTTTTTTGTAAGGGTATCTATCTTATTAACTGCTTTATCGATTTGGATTTGCAGTTTCTGCATCTGGCTGGTTTCAACCTTGGTAGATACCCTGATTTCTGCATCATAACTTGACACCTTGATTTCCTCCCAAAAAGAGAAAGGCTACGAATTTGCTTTTCTCAATTCTTCAAATCTCTTTATTGCATTTTCCCTTTCTTCCCTCTGCTCTGGTGTTTCTTCCTGTTCTGCCTGCTCCAAAGCGTAAATGGCTTTTGATTCTTCCAGGGCTTTGACTTCTTCCTTACTCATTTTGGAATTTTTCTTTCTTACTCGTATATCAATGACTCTCGTAAAAGCACATTCATCAAGTGTCGTAAGAAGTCCCATGAATTCCCAATAATGAAGTGAATCAATGGTATTTAGGTTAATTCCATATTGTGACCGGAACGCACTGTACAATCTCCATTGGTCAATGTCATAATCAAGTACCCTTACTGTGTCCTTTGACCTTTTATGTCGGTCATGGTTCCACGCCGTCATATACCATTCAAGCGCCTCTGCTTGTTCTTCCGGTGGCAATATGGCTCCTGGAAAGAGTAGTCTCCCTGCGTGCATGATTCTTTCCGTTTTGGAAAGTTCCCTATCCTCAAGGATTTGGTGGATTTGAATTCCGATACGAAAATCAGAATCAATGGCATACCCCATCCAGTCCGATGGTAAAGGGTCAAGCATTACATTGTTCATACGCTACTTCCCCATGTATTCCTTAATCAATTCTTCTCTGCTCCGATAGCGGCTCCTTTTGCCACCTTTACGCTCCCGATTGTATTTCAATTCGATGCGCTTTTCTCTTTCAGAAAACAACTCATTGAGAATCGGAGTCATTTCATCCAGAAAATCATAAATGCATTCATCGTCCGGTACGAAACCAGGATTGATTTCATAGAATTTGTGGAAATATTTACGAATGGTGTTCTCACCAAATATGCCATCAATCCGATTCACTACCTCTTTGCAAGTCTCGGTTCGCAGAGAACTGCACCGTAAAAATTCGTCCACATCAACATCGACAATATCACCGTTCTCGTCACGGACTGCATAATCTTTTCTGTTCTTTTCCTGCTCTCTAAGATCGGCTTCTTTCTTTTCCAACCACTGCAACAGTTCCGCGAATCGATCAAAAATAGTAGCGTCCTTGACATTGATGTAAATAAAATCATCCTCGCTATTAAGAAACACTTTTGCAAGACTATCCTCCGCTTTATTGGTTGTTCTGAATTCTCTGGACATGCTTTCCCTTTCTTCAAAAAGTTTTTAGGGGAATACTACTCTCAATATTCCCCTGCTGTTTTATGCTACTGTAAATACCTCTGCACCTTCTGTAATGTCAAAGGTTCCCTGGATGCCATCACCAACACCGCCTAATGTCATTGCACTCACCAGTTCAGATCCGGCATCACCACCGATGGAATCAAACTGATATGTGCATTTTCTTTTCACCGCCGGATATTTTCCACCAGTAGGAGTATCCAGCAAATTGATCCGCACATACTCACTGATCGCCTGGGATCCGGTGGGAAGAGTTTTGATCTTCTCATTCATCCACTTTTGCAGATCGTCGCTGATGTATTCCCGCTCCACACTGATGGAGGGAGTGTAAGATTTCAAGTTGGTTGTACCGTTCTTCTGATTGATGTACTGCTTTGTATCAGATTCCGGGTTGAATTCCTCTGTCAGGGAAGTGATTCCGTCCCCCAACAGTGCCCATTTGGGATCTTCTAATGTGCCAATATTGAAATAATGCCGAAGCACATCTCTCATTTCAGACATGCCTTAATCCTCCTTTTCATATTTAATTGCTACCGTCATCTGGTAGATGCTGTTGTTTGTTGTTGTGCTGCCGATACAGAACGGTGTCGTTACAGACACGCTCTGTACAATGGCGTTTTCTATCTCCGGAAATGCCTTTGCCTTGTCTTGCTCTTCCACCCATTTCTCCAGTGCTTCACCGAATCCATTGTTATCAATGCGATCTGTGTTAGACTGGCTGGCAAGACGGGCTTGGAGTGTGTAATGATCTGTGATTACCTGTTTCCCGGAAAGATATTTTTTTACATTCCGTATCGGCTCTTTGACTACTGCGTAGGACTCTACCTCTGCAGGTTGTATGTCGGTGTCTATTTTCTTCATCTTCCAGTAATCTGCAGGGTTGAATTTTTTCAACCATTTAATTACCGCTTCTGAAACCGTCATTTCTTTACAATCCTCCTTACCCCATCTTCAATTTCTTGCTGGCCGCCGTTCTGCATATACCGATCCGCCCAGTAACCGCCTCTTGTGGGTGCACCCTGGAAATTGTATTCCGGATGATAATAAAGACGCCTTGCATATGGAGTGTTCCATACCACATCCGTATCGTTCTCTATATGGCAGGCTGGAAAGCTCTTCAGTCTGCCAGGGTTCTCATATTTCCCAGCTTCATCAAACGGTACAAAAGGCTCCACATTCTTCATAAACTCATGAGTTACAAACTGCTGTACCCTGCCTTTTTCTTCAAGTCCGAGAGCCTTTATACAATCATCCAGATTAAATGTACAGCTATAATTACTCACTTCCCCACCACCTTAATAGTCTTAAGCCGAGGGCGGTTCCGGTTATCCGATACCGCCGTAACGGTGACCGCATACTGGAAATCGTTTTGCAGATCTGCAAGCCCGTACGCCCGGCTGATCTCCTGCTCCGTCTCTCCCAGAACAATCACATCCTGTCCGGCTTTTGGATTCAGCGTCCAGTATTCTCCTGTCTGCTCTGCTGTCAGCTTTGCGTACTGTGTAGGTGGCAGATAGGGCTTATTCCCATAGCTACGCTGGAAATCAATGGTGATGCTCTCCACCTTGGTTTCCGTCTGAACATTGCCGGAAGTAGTAACCTCGGTCTTGTTATGGCTCCACTGTACGCCTTTTACTACTGACCGGAGCCAGGTTTCTTTTTCGGTATCCGGATCCCGATGGTAGTTGTATACCGTCATGGCATCTGTAAAAAGTACACTCATAGCGCACCCGCCAATCCCGTACCGGACAGCCCGGAACGAATCACGGAGGTAAGCTGCACTTCTTTCTCCTGTGCTGTGGTAACCTTGTAGGATTCCGAATACCCATCATTACTGACGGATGCAATGCCTGTTCCCATGCCAGAGGACTCCTGCACGCTCATGGTGTTAACCAGCTGGCAGAAAGTGTCCTGTATCTGCATGTGGACTTGTTTCTGGAAGTCTGTAGCTGTGTCCTCGCTATAGGCATCCTTAAACCGCTTTGCCTTCATGTGGGTAATGGAATTCAGTTTGATTTCTGCCAGTTTGGAGAACCGATTAAATTCGGTTTCGTCTGTGATATTTGTGTAAAGGGAGCAATACTGCTCCCACGTTATGTAAGACATATTGCTCCCCCTTTTCCTACTCTGCTACGGGATCCTCTTCTACCTTGCCCTTTCTGGCAGACCGCTTGACCTTCAGCTCCGCGATCTCCTGCTTCAACTCGGCGTTCTCCGCTTTCAGCTCCGCGATCTCGGCAAGCAGCTTCTTGTCCTCCCCATTGTCGGGCATTGCGCCCATTCCGACTGATCTCATACGCTACCTCCTACGCCTGATGGCTTAAGTAAATACCGGCCACCTTATTTTTGTAGACATCCACAAGACCATATTTGCGGTACTTGATGATGTCAGCGTCCGCATCCGGGTTAGCCGATGCCGGGATCACGTTAGACACTACATGCTTATCGTGCTTGATGATGGCAGGCTTATGGATAATCATAAAGTTGATCGCCTTTGCGGCATCCTGCACCATCTCGTAGTAAGTGCCGATTGCGGATGTCTGTGGACTGTCCACCTTGCTGTATACACCGCTGCTCTCCGTGTAATAGGTCTTGCCGCTTACTACTGCGGTATCGGTGGTCTTTGCATACTTGGCTGTACCCTTGCGGTAATGACCTGCTTCCTCTCCTGCGGTTTTACCATCCAGCAGATCGATGGAAGTGTAAAATCTTCCCTGCGGTACGGCCTTTTTGATGGTATACGCCGCAAGGATCTCCTTGGACTTGTAAGTATCCATCATCATCAGAGAATTCAGCAGATTGGCTGTTGCATACAGAATTCTACCCTCTTCCGGTACTTCGTCGTTGTCCATCGTGTTCTTTGCTTCCAGCAGTTCTGCCAGAAACGCCTCTGCGGTGGCAATGGTCTTTGCTTCGCCCTGGGAAATACCTTTGATTCCTGCCAGTGTGGCAAAAGTGAATGCATCTGCTTCCGGTGCTACCTTGGTACGCATCAGTTCTGCTCCGGCCATGCCAAATGCAAGGTTGTAGGTTTCCTGGTTATCCATAGCATCTACGGACAGCTTGGCACCACGATCATAGTTGTATTCTGTAGATACCCATTTGAAATCTACAGTACCCTGGGTGTAACCGCTGTTACGGTCATAATCTCCCAGTCCAGTTACGGCAATCTGCGGATATACGATCTCCTTTGCATTTGCACCGGCTCTTGCCATTGCCGGATCACCAGTCAGATCACTGGTTACAGATTCTCTCTGGTATACCTCATCAAGCAGAGGTACATAGTTTTTTGCTAATACGATTGTGTTCGGCATTTATTTTCCTCCTTATTTTGTCTCACCTACAGGTGGAAGTCCCATAGCTGCTCTCATGGCAGCATCATCTGCACTGGGAGCATTCTTTCTCACCTGTCCGATCAAGTTTCCTGTTCCCACCGGATTGGGATCCGGCTCCCCGAAGAGCATCTTGCTGTCTTCTTTCTCTGTCAGTGCTTTCAGTGCTGCAGAAATATCCTCTTTCTGATTCTTGGATGTCTTTAAGGTGTCCACATCCAGCAGAGCGGTGATTGCCTTGGCATTCTTGCCTTTGACTGCTGCAATGCTTTCCTTCACAAGGTCGTCAAAGTCACGGTCTGCAATTTTGGCATCATAGTCCTTCTGGATATTCGCCTTTTCTGTTTCCAGATCCTTGATGCGCTGGTTAAGCCCGGACACATCCACATCCTTGAACTCATCAAGTTTGGTTTGCAGATCCTTCATAGCAGTGTCGTTGGCCTTAATCGTCTCGTTGGCTGCGTCCAGCTTCTCTTTCTGCTTGTCGTAGTCGGCTACCGGTTTATAATTCTCCGCTACCGCAGTATTAAGGCTCTCTTCCTTGTCTTTAGGCATCTCAATACCCAATTCTTTTAAAATGGTCAAAATGTTCTTCATACTCTCTCCTTAAATGATTTATTTACCGGACTTTCTCCGGTGTGGGAAATTGCGATGGGAGGAATCGAACCCCCGCCCCTCTGGCAATAACCAGATGATCTGCCACTGATCTGCTCCGCCTTGTGACAATAAAAAAGTGCCACGCAGTGATTCAATTAAGAATTCACTACTTGGCACTTAGGCTCTATTGTCAATACTGATTCAGTTTTACATCGTTTGCACCATCCTGGGAAATTTACCAACACGGTATCCCTTCGGACAACCTGCATGTGCGGATTTCCACAGTGAGGGCACTTCAACCAATAATGTCCTTTTGGTAGCATATTTAACCCTCCATAGGGATATTATATCAGAACTGGTGTTTTGTTTCAATACAATCCTCAAATTTTATACCATTTCCACAATCTTTCACTTCCCTTTTTGTGTTAGCCAACACCTCGCCTGGTACTCCCTCTGGATGAGCCGGACAAGATTTATTTTCAAAGCTATAATATTTGCACGAAAAACATACAGGAATTTTTATCATTTCTTCCAGACCTCCACATATCGGTTTACAAGCATAGCTGCATCTTTATTTACCCTACCTCCATTCCTTAGCTTCACAAAGGCTTCTGCTATTGTTTCTGTTCCATCTTTTGACTCCCAACTATACATGGAGACTCCATTTGTATATAAGGGATGTATGGTAGCTTCAAGTTCAAGGTATTCCTTTACTGTTTTGCATCCTTGAAATGTAATAACATGCGCCATTTCATGCCTTACGAAATCTTCGATAGTATTTCCGGCAAAATACCCGCTTGCCAATATTTTCTTTTGAAATTCCTTATCATACCAAAACGGTGAAGCATTGTTCAATATTAAACTGCTTCGATACATTTCACCGTCTTCCACAGCGTGAAAGAAAAGCGGTACATTAATGTATTTACTATCAACATAATTACCCACGCCAAAAGTGTCAAGTTTAATATCATACTCTTCCCCTAGCATAGATATTGTATCTTTAATTTTTTGAATATCCGCGCTGCTTATATGCGTGACATCTACATTCTTTTCAAACTTGACATTTTTTACCGAGCCAAAATCTATACGTTTTTCTTTTGGACTTTCTAAATTCTTGATTGGTGCAACCGATACTTCAAACCCGTTCCACGCCCTGGTCTTTTTCAAGTCCGCCGTGCCGCACTCATACCGCAGTCTGCTTGTCTTCTCCGGCACACCACAGGCATTGCAAAACTCTTTATACTCTGCCCTCTTGCTTTTGATTCTGGCATTTATCTCTCTGGTGTCCATTCCCAGGGTAGCAAGTGCCTCCTTCTCCCGTTTCAATGCCCGGATATTCCTCTCCATTGCCCTCATTTTCTGGGTCATGGCGTAATAATCGTAAGTCTTGCCATTGATGGTAACAGGCTTGGGTTCCGGGCTGTCTTTGGGAAAGCTGGACACTCCCTCAAACCACACATGATGATTGTGGCGGCAATTATAACCGTACAATCCAGTAGGGTCATTCTCGTGTGCTCCGTCCACACTGTAGCCCGTGGCTCTCCACAGTTCCGTGATGTAGTCCTGTCCGATGCGCTTTGCCTCCTCCCGGCAGTCCTCTCCCTCCTTTATGTAGTATACTCTGCCCTGCCACTGTTCATGGTTGGCATGACCAACTCCTGTGTTACGGGCTCCCCAGTGCTTGGACACATATACCAGATTCTCCCCGGTCTGCTCTATGTTTTGATCCTGCACCTTCCCGGCAAGCTGGTGGCATCCCGTACGCAATGCCCCGCGCACCGCTGTGTCAAGCTGCATACTGTACCCAGAGGCAAAGTCAACAGACCTCAAACCACTCTGGGAGAGGTCATGCACCACATCCCGCACAACCTTGTCCTGGGAAAATGTACCGGAGCATATCTTGACAACTGCCTTGTCTAATTCTCGGCGGTAGGCGTTCTCTATGCCCTCATATCCACTCATTACCTTAAAGCCGGTAGATTGTGTCATGTTCTTAAGTTCTCCAGCTGTTTGCACCGAAAACGCGGTCACAAGCTGCTGCAGAAAAGAGTTGTCAGTCAGGTCCTTTCCGGCACTCTTCCAGACAGACAAGTCGTCAATCCATGACATATTGCCAGCGTTGGCTACAATCTCGTCATTGGCTTTATAGGCTTCTTTGGTGATCTGATTGATTGTTTTTCTGATCTCACGCTTGTATTCCAATGTATTCTTCGCAACAGCCTTGCGGTACGCTGGATCACTGGTCAGCAGTTTCATTGCTTCCTTTCGGATTCTGGCCGGACTGTACCCCAGCTGTTCCATAGACATTGCCTGTAGTTCCGCAGTGCGTGTGTAAGTCAGTGTTTTGGCGATACGCCGTGCGATGTCCACGATGACCTCATGCTCCAGATATTGGAACAGTGGCGTTAAAGCATCCGCTATGATTTCTAACTGTTGTTCTGACAGCATTACTCATCACCCTCTCCATCGGTGTCCGGTTCTTCCTGCTCCTGTGTTGATTCCACCAGTTTCCGTGCCTCCTCCTCGGTAAGACTGTAGGCATCCATCAAGTACCACACGGTCAATTCTGGGATGTCAAAAGAAAGCGCATCGTTACGTTTCCGTTCCAGTTCTGCCTCGCGGTCTGTGATATAGGAATCATCGAAATCTACAAGAATCTCTTGCTCCAGATTAAACGCTTTTCCCTGGAAGGTGTTGGCGAACCACATCACCGCCCGGCAGATATCCTTGATATAAGCAATCGCCTCCTGCCGCTGGCGGTTCAACTCCTGCATCTGGTCTTGACGCTCGCCCACATACTCTGTTGCAGTGGTTATCTGTCCGTTTTCAAAACTGTACTTCTTGGTGCCATATCCGAAAGACATAGACAGTAAAGATAATGCCAATTCAAAGGATTTGGTAACCTGTTCAATTCGGATTTCCGGGTTGTACTCCTGTATCATGTTTTCTTTATTAGGTGTTTTCTCCCCCAAAAACACAAATAACTTTTTCTGTTCCGGGGTCAGTATTGGCTCGCCCTTCTCGTCATACTCACACAGTAACTCATTCACAAGGATAATCTTCTCTGCTTTGTCCAAATCAGAAAAGAGAACGTTATAACACAAGTCCACCGCTTTGAGTGCCGGGATTGCGTCCCACAGCTTTGGCAAACCGTACCCGGTCATGTTGTCCAGGTTGTTGACCTCGGCGTTCCGCATCACTGCAAAGGGCTTGACATCACCCAACTGTACAATCGTTTCCAGGTCTTTCAGTTCGTTCCCCTTATCGTCAAACACATGCGTCTCTGCGGTGTACAGTCCTGTATCTTCCCGTGTAAACAGCACAAGGGTAGTCTGTTTCTTTCCTTTTGACAGACTGCTCCCGGAAAATGCCGCCTCGGTCACAATGTCGTTTTCTACAGTCAATGGCATAAAAGCGTCTGCCTCCACATAATTCAGCTTGATGTTACCACCCTGCACAGAACCATTGTCCATGAAAGTTGCATTATCCAGACGGATATAGCACGCCGTTGTGCCGTCTGCGGAGGTCTTTTCCAACTGCTTGCGGTACTGTGTGTTGAACTTACTGCCATCCAACACGCCTGCCACATATTCAGCCTGCTCCCCGTCCCCGGCATTGATCTCCAACACCTCACACAGGTTCGCATCATCCGAGCAGCACCTCTTACCAAAATTCAACCGGTTCAATTCGTAGGGAATCCCGTTCAGTGTCTTGCGCTTGTGGAATTTTTCTATCACACGGTTGCTGTACCAATCATCACATGCCTGTATCACAGTCAACGCCTTATCATTTACTGTATATCCCTTTTTCTGCAAATACCCCTTAACACAACTTTCCATATCCTTCTCCTTATCTGTCCAGGTCTATATATTCCACAAAATCCAGCCATGTGTAACACTCTGCATCCCACCAGTCGTTACAGTTACCGATATTCTTATCCTCCGGCTGGTTCGGTTTCTTTTCATCCCACTTTAATGCGCCGATTGCTTTCCGCAGATGCTCGCACCTCCGGTTGATTTTCAGTCTGCCGGTATTCAGCAGCTTATCCATTGTTTTCGGACGGTCTGATATTTCATTCTTCCAGCACCCTGTAATATTCCGGTATGGAAGTCCTGCTTTCTTGGCAGCACTCCACAGACTGTTAATCATCGTTGTACTGGCACTGTCCGGAAACACCCAATCAACACGCCCGTACTTCTCGATGCACATACGGTAGAACTCCACAAACTTCTCACATATCATATCCGCGTCAATATTTTTGGATAGTGGCAGGTGTTCCTCCTCTGCTGTCCTCAAATCGTGATAGTGATTGAAATACAGTTTGAGAACAAATGTGGTCATAGAGTCGTTTCCTCCAAAGTCAATGCCCATCGTTACCTTAAATGGTGTCTTTTTCAGCCTATGTCTTACTTCCCCGTTCTCTGCATATTCCTCAAAGATATCTTCATCATCGTACAAATACGGCTCATTATTATCCGCAAACCGCTGGAAGATAGTTCCCTCTGCAACTGCCCGGTCTCCCCTAATGTCCCGGCTGTACCAGACGGTTCCCTTGTTGTATGTAAGCAGGACGGCTTTTATTTTTTCGTCCGACATACTCATGTTGTCTACCAAGGTAAAATGACCGTAGTTATATCCATAATTGCTCTGTAAAATCTGCTGTTCCTCATGAAACGCCAATATATCCGTATAGTACCAGTGTTCCTCCTCTTTTGGGTTGAGGTCGTGAAAAATCTTCCGGTCGGTACTGGAAACTGTACGGTCAAATACCTCTTTCAAAAATTTTGGGTGACACTCATTTGCCTCGGTCACATATGCCATTCCATATGTGTTACCCTTAATCAGTTTCTCGTCTCCATCCTTGCCACCACCGGACACAAGGACAACCTTTTCCCCAGTTTTAGTCTGAACATACACGCAATCGCGGTCTTTATACTTACCTTCCCGGCATCGACCCTCAAAATAGTTAAGCAGTCCATAGCCATCACAGTCCAATATATTTAATTTAGCTGTTGCGTTTGATACACCAGCTACCAGATGGATTTTATTCTGATGTGTTTCAAGTAGTGAACAGAAAATAAGCGTCTGCAGCACGTTCTTACCGCCACGCTTGCCTCCCTCTGCCACATTGAACCAGCTATGTAAGCACCGGAAGAAGTATTGATATTGCCGCTCACTGAACGGTGCCGGTTTATTCATCTGCTTTCTCCTCGAAATCTTCTATTTTCCTGTTGGCTACCGGATTTTGTAAAATGTCCGTTATCGTCCGCATATTGGCAAGAATCTGTTCAGCAGAATCATCTTTGACCTCGGCACGCTTACGCTCGTATTCTGCCTGATACTTGCTTCTGTCCATATCAACAGGCATTGCATATAGTTCTTTGATATTCCTCAACGCATTGGTAACCTGAGAAAGCCCCAATCTGTCTACTGGTCCCGTCTCCGTCCGAACACTTTCTTTCTCGTCTATTATTTCTTTCGTAGGCTTCCCGATCGCTGTCTTGTCTTTATATTCCACTGTTCGTACTTTCCTCTTATTCCGTACTACATAGCTTTCCAGTTCATTAAGCGCCTGCTCTGCTTTGTCTGTTGCCATGTCAGCAATCTGTAAAAGCCGTACAATGCGGTCTGCATCCTTATCTGAGGATTTTTCAATGGCTTTTCGTTGGATATTTTCCTTATACTGCTTTCTTTTCTCGCTCCATTCGTGCTGCATGGAGTATTTTTCAATGGTTCCAATGGCAATATTATGTTTTGCTGCCAGTTCTTCCAGTGTGCACGGCTTCTTTCGGATATCTGTCACATATTCATGCTCTATATTTACCCATGATACAGATTCCGAACGTTCGCTTTTCCTGTTCGTGTCACATTCCGAACGCTCGCTATCCCAGTTATGGGTACTTTTCCACCGCCGTACTGTCCCCGGAGGTACATCCAGTTCAGCAGCAATGTCCACCAGCTTCATACCGCTTCTATATAATTCATAAGCTTTATCGCTTAATGGGTTCTTTTTTGCTGCCAACTAATCATCTCCTTTCCAGGCAAAATAAAAAGGACATACCGTTATGGTACATCCTCATGATGCAAGTTGCCCGGAATTGCACCGGGCTCTCCGCTATGC
>ERZ1034798.83-NODE-83-length-17330-cov-4.019219_pt1 | contig 17330 bp, 15 predicted proteins | sample MGYA00520690_ERZ1034798 | MGnify/ENA primary metagenome ERZ1034798 (study PRJEB33766, sample SAMN09781682) | gut metagenome | biome: gut microbiome | host: Homo sapiens | place: Madagascar | study: EMG produced TPA metagenomics assembly of the PRJNA485056 data set...
CGGCACGATTACCGGCGGTATTTCCGTGGCCTGGCAGCTGCCCAGCTTTATTGTTTCGCTGGGCATGCTCGAAGCCGTGCGTGGCGGGGCCTATCTGGTGACGGATTCGCGCACCCAGTATGTGGGTGATGCCATGGGCGGTCTGGCGACCCCCTGGCTGGGCGGGCTGTCGGCCTCGTTCTTCATTGCCATCGTGGTGGTCATTGTTGGCCAGCTCATCCTCTCGCGCACCGTGTTTGGCCGCTATGTGGTGGGCATTGGCACGAACGAAGAAGCCATGCGTCTGGCCGGTGTGGACCCTCGTCCTATCCGCGTCATCGTGTTTGCGGCCATGGGCTTTCTGGCAGCGCTCGCAGGTCTGATGCAGTCGGCCCGTCTGGAAGCGGCAGACCCCAATGCAGGCGCTGGCATGGAGCTGCAGGTGATCGCAGCCGTGGTGATTGGCGGCACCAGCCTGATGGGTGGCCGTGGCTCGGTGATCAACACCTTCTTTGGTGTGCTCATCATTGCCGTGCTGGAAGCCGGTCTGGCCCAGATTGGTGCCAGCGAGCCCAGCAAGCGCATCATCACCGGCGTGGTGATCGTGGTCGCCGTGGTGGTGGATACCATCCGCCAGCGCCGCGCAGCGCGCAAGCACTAAGCAGGGGTGCCATGTCTTCCAACAAGACCCGTATCGTGGTGCTGGGCAGCCTGAACATGGACGTGGTGCTGCGCTGCGACACCATGCCCGCACGCGGTGAAACCGTGCATGCCCAGAGCCTGAGCTACATCCCCGGCGGCAAGGGCGGTAACCAGGCCGTGGCCTGTGCCCGCCACGGTGCACAGGTGGCGCTGGTTGGTGCTGTGGGCCGCGATGCCCATGGTGAGGAGTTGCGCAACGCGCTGGTGCTGGATGGCATCGATGTCTCGCATGTGGCCGTGCATGACGGCGTGGCGACAGGTTCTGCCGTGGTGATGGTGGAGCAGGATGGCAGCAACCGCATTGCCGTGATTCCCGGTGCGAATGCGCTGGCCGATCTGCCCGCCAGCTTTGCAGAAACTTTGAAAGCCAGCGACTTTCTGGTGGTGCAGTTTGAAACGCCGCTGGACGTGCTGGATCGCGCGATGGCTGTGGCGCATGCAGTGGGCTGCAAGGTGGTGCTCAACCCCTCGCCCGTGAAGGCTGTGCCCAGCGCATGGTGGCCCATGATCGACACCCTGGTGGCGAACGAGCATGAAGCGGCAGAACTGTCTGGCATGGCCGTGACCGATGCGCACAGCGCACTGGCTGCGGCGCAGCATTTCCTGAGCCAGGGTGTGCGTCGTGTGGTGGTCACTTTGGGCAGCCAGGGCGCACTGGCACTGGATGCATCAGGCCATAGCGTGCATCTTGCGCCCAAGGTACAGGTGGTGGATACCACCTCGGCGGGCGACACTTTCCTGGGCACCATGACCACCCGTCTGGGTGAAGGCTGCACGCTGGCGCAAGCCGTGGAATGGGCCATCCAGGCCGCTGCCCTGTGCATTGGCCGTGCCGGTGCACAGCCCTCCATTCCCCAGCGTAGCGAGGTCAAAGCCCCATGAAAAAAACCAAACTCCTGAACGCAGCCCTGTCGCACCTGGTGGCGCAGCTGGGCCATAACGACATGATTGTGGTGGGCGACGCAGGTCTGCCCGTGCCCCCCGGTGTGCCCTGCATTGACCTGGCCGTCATGCGTGGTCTGCCCCGTATCGACCTGGTGCTGGAAGCGCTGGAGAGCGAGATGCAGGTCGAGCGCATGGTGCTGGCCACCGAAACACTGGCTGCCACCGATGGTCAGATGCCTGCCTGGCTGCCTGCCGCCTGGCGCGATCTGCCGGTGGAAGCCGTATCGCACGAAGACTTCAAGCAGCGCAACGCACGGGCGCGTGCCGTCATTCGTACCGGCGAATGCACGCCTTATGCGAATGTGATGCTGGTGGCGGGCGTGGCTTTCTAGGCCCTCGCAACAGTTGTAAAAATATAGCTGCTTGCGCTTGTGTAGATTGGTTTTCGATATCTTTTGTTGTCGAAATGCAGTACTGACAAGCGCAAGCAGCTATTTTTATTTCCAAAGCGGTGCCACATTCTGTAGCCCGCAGCACTTGTGCCGGACAGGGTTTGGCCGTGCAATAGGCGCGTGCAGCCTCGACATTTCTGCGGGGTAGCGCTTGAAACCACCAAGTGCGCGTATGCTTGAACGCATCTTATGAATCAACTGCATCTGTTTTTACCCTGCGCCGCTGGCGTTGAGGGCTATCTGGCCGACGAAGTGCGTGCCATCACCGGCGTGGGCAATGACGACGTGCTCACCGGCCGAGGCGGCGTCATGGTGCGTGGCATGTGGCGCGATGCCATGCTGCTCAACCTCTACAGCCGCCTGGCGCAGCGCGTGCTGGTGGAGCTGTCGTACACCGAATACCGCAGCGAAAACGACCTGTACCGTGCCGCCAGCGAAGTGGCGTGGGAAATCTGGTTTACGCCCAAGGAAACCTTCAAGATTGAAGTGACGGCCCAGCACAGCCCGCTGACCAGCCTGAACTTTGCTGCCCTGCGCGTCAAGGACGCGATTGCTGACCGCTTCCGCGCCAAGCGCCATGGCGTGCGCCCCAGTGTGGAAACCAGCCGCCCCGACGTGCGCGTGCACATGCACCTGACCACGGACACCTGCACGCTGTACATCGACACCTCGGGCGAAGCGCTGTTCAAGCGCGGCTGGCGTGAAGACAAGGGCGATGCACCTTTGAAGGAAACGCTGGCTGCGGCCATGCTTGCCGCTACCGGCTGGGACCCACACGGCCCCAACCCTGAGCCGCTGTACGACCCCTGCTGTGGCTCTGGCACGGTGGTGATCGAAGCCGCACAGATTGCCCGCAAGATTCCCGCAGGCATCCTGCGCCGCTTTGCGTTTGAAAAGCTGGTGCCTTTCCAGCGCCACGTGTGGGAAGCGATTCTGGACGAAGCCGAATCCAAGATCCTGGACGAAAGCCCGGTGCCGATTTTTGGCTCGGACGTGTCGCACCGCATGGTGGACTTTGCCCAGCGCAATGCCGAGCGTGCCGGTGTGGCCGAGACCGTGCAGCTGCGCGGCGGCGATGCGCTGCAGCGCATGCCCCCTTGCGAGCAGCCCGGCATGATGCTGCTCAACCCCCCGTATGGCGAACGTATTGCCGCAGCCGGTAGTGCTGGCCGCAATGCACGTGAGCGCATGAACGTGGTGGAGCGTGCAGGCCGCGAGACCGCACAGACCGAAGACGGCGTGGAGTTCTTCAGCCAGCTGGCCAGCCACTGGAAGAAAAACTACAGCGGCTGGAGTGCCTGGATGCTCACGCCAGACCTGAAGCTGCCCGGCAAGATGCGCCTGAAGGAATCGCGCCGCACACCGATGTGGAACGGCCCCATCGAGTGCCGACTGTTTCGCTTCGACATGATCAAGGGTGCCGTCAAGCCCCGTAAAGATGAGAGCGCACAGCGCCCAGCTGACGAGGCCTGAGTCATGAAAATTGTCTTGAAGTGGCCTGCCTGCAATGCAGGCTACACCGGCCCTTTGCCACGCCCCATGGTGCTGGACACCAACGTGGTGCTGGACATGCTGATCTTTGATGACCCGCACATCCCGCCCATCCGCGAACTGGTCGCCCGGGGCGAAGTGCGCTGGATTGCCGACCAGGCCCAGCGCATTGAGCTGGAGCGTGTGCTGCACTACAGCCAGATTGCGCCGCGTGTGTCGTTCTACGGCAAGACGCCTGAAGGCGTGATGGCGGCTTTTGACGCCGCCGTGGAATACGTGGCCGAAGCGCCCAAGATCCGCTTTACCTGCACCGATCCGGATGACCAGCACTTTCTGGACCTGGCCAGCCAGCACCAGGCCCTGCTGGTGAGCAAGGACAAGGCCGTGCTCAAGCAGCGCAAGCGCGTGGCCCAGAACTATGGCGCGACCGTGGGCAATATCTTGCTGCTGGAAACTGCCGACGAGGCAGCAGCGGTGTAAAGCCCAACGGGCTGCCAGCGCCCATGGTGCAAGCGCTGGCAGCTACGAAAAATGCTGTCGTGCCCGGCTGACGCCGGGTTGGCCGCAGAGGGGGGACAATATCGTCCATGATTTCGCCTACCTACACCAAACCGGCGCAGCTTTCTACGCTGGACATGACCCGCATTGACGACACCCGCATCAAGGCGGTGCGTCCCCTGATTACCCCCGCCATCCTGCAGGAATGGCTGCCAGCGACCGAGCAGGCACATGCACTGGTGGAAAGCAGCCGCGATGCGGTATCGCGCGTGCTGCATGGGCAGGACGACCGGCTGGTGGTGGTGGTTGGCCCTTGCTCCATCCACGACCACGAGCAGGCCATGGACTACGCGCGCCAGTTGAAAGTGCATGCCGATGCGCTGTCGCAGGACCTGCTGATCATCATGCGGGTGTACTTCGAAAAGCCGCGCACCACCGTGGGCTGGAAGGGCTATATCAACGACCCGCGCCGCGACGGCAGCTTTGCCATCAACGAAGGGCTGGAGCTGGCGCGCAAGCTGCTGCTGGATGTGGTGGGGCTGGGCCTGCCCGTGGGCACGGAATTTCTGGACCTGCTCTCGCCCCAGTACATCAGCGATCTGGTCACCTGGGGCGCGATTGGCGCTCGCACCACGGAAAGCCAGAGCCACCGCCAGCTGACCAGCGGTTTGTCCTGCCCTGTGGGCTTCAAGAACGGCACGGACGGCGGCGTCAAGGTGGCTTGCGACGCGATTCTGGCCGCACAGGCACCCCATGCCTTCATGGGCATGACCAAGATGGGCCAGGCCGCGATTTTTGAAACCCGTGGCAACCAGGACTGCCACGTGATTCTGCGCGGTGGCAAGCAGCCCAACTACAGCGCGGCGGATGTGCAGTCTGCCTGCGACATGCTGGAGAAAAACGGTCTGCGCCCCCAGGTGATGATTGACCTGTCACACGCCAACAGCAGCAAGCAGCACCGCCGCCAGGTGGACGTGGCAGCTGATGTGGCGCAGCAGATTGCCGCAGGCGAAACACGCATCAGCGGTGTGATGATTGAAAGCCATCTGCACGAAGGCCGCCAGGACATCGTGGAGGGCCAGGCGCTGCAATACGGCGTGTCGCTGACCGATGCCTGCATCAGCATGGAGCAGACCATTCCTGTGCTGGAGCAGCTGGCGGCAGCTGTGCGTGCTCGCAGAAGCAAAAATGCATAGCGGCTTGCGCTGATAAAAAGCCACTTTCACGATGTTTTGTGTCTGAAAGTGGCTTTTATCAAGCGCTAAACGCTATCAATCTTTGAGTTTGATTTTCTTCTTCACCTGGGTGCTGGCTTTTTCTTCTTTTTTGCGGCGGTTGAAGACCTGCTGCATGTAGCGCAGGTCACCGGCTGAAAGATGCTTTTCAGCCGCCACAAACTGCTCCTGCTCTTCTTCTGCAATATGGTGCAGATACTCCTCGCGCAGGGCCGCAAAGCGCCGCAGCCAGCCAGGTGATGCCATGTCACGTGCGGCCAGATCGGCCAGCATGTCGTCAATCGCCTTGTGCTCGGCCACAGCGTGGCGTGCGTCGTCGGTGGTGGCGGGGTTGCGCATCACGCTGGACCACAGTGCCTGCTCTTCGGCAGCGGCGTGGCTTTTGAGCTCCAGTGTCAATTCTCTGAAAAGTTTTTTGCGGTCTGGCGACTTACCCGAGGTCTCGCCAATCATGGCCAGCAACGCGCGGTGGCGGTCATGGTCTTCGACCAGACGGCCAAACAGATCGGGGTTGCCGCGAAACTTGGTTTTGGGCGTGCTGCCAATGCGCGCAGCCACATGGGGTGCGGTGGCCTTGGCTTTGGCAATCGCTGCGCGCTTGGCGTCTGCTGGTTGGGCTGCCTTGGATGCAGCGGACTTGGCAGGGGGACGTGATGCAGTCGTTGGCATGGGGCTCACTTTGCAGAACATGGCGGATTGCCATGTCATGGGTTGTAGCAAAGCAGGGGCATGCAGCAGGTCAGCCATCAGGGGATGGAGGCTGTAGGAACTGCAGTCAGCACTGTGGCGTGACAACCACCCAGAGGCTTGCGGGGCATGTGGCAGGGCTGAGGGTGCAAAGTGGTGGCTGCCTACAATGGCTACTCCATCTGCAGTGCAACACTGCCCGGCACAGGACGACCTGCGCTGGTGATCTCTATCACGGGACGGCCCGCATCTTCGCAATGCAAGGAGTCTCGTATGGCATGGCTTTATCTGGTGGTCGCAGGGGTGCTGGAAGTGGTGTGGGCCTACACCATGAAGCAGTCGCATGGCTTCAGCCGCCTGGTTCCCAGTGTGATTACCTTCGTGACCATGGTCGCCAGCTTCGGCCTGCTGTCTCTGGCCATGCGCAGTCTGCCGCTGGGAACGGCCTATACGATCTGGACAGGCATTGGCGCGGTTGGCGCCTTCATCGTGGGCATTGCCGTGCTCGGCGAGCAGGTGAGTGCCATGCGTGTGCTGGCCGCGGTGCTGATCGTCAGCGGACTGGTGCTGATGAAGCTGTCTTCCCCGCAGGCCTGACTGCCGCAGCGGCATCTGTGGGACTGCCCCGCAAAACATTGCACATGCCAGCCAAGCGCCGGGGCAAAGACGACACACATGCGCCCATGTGCCTGAAACCTCGCAGGAGGACATCGTGCTGACGCTTGAATCTGCGCTGTATGTGCTGGTTTGCCACGGCAAGTGGCAAACGCGGGCGCAGCCCGAAGTTCTCAGATGCTGCGATTCAATTGTGTTTAACGCTCAAGAACCTGTTTGGCTTGGCGCTCAGGCAAACCACAGGCTTGGTGCAATCGGTGCGGCAACTGAACGGCCTTGCCTGGCCTGTGCCCAACTTCAGCACGCTGTGCCGGCGCCAGCTCGATTTGAATGTACAAGTGCCGTACACACGCAGCCAAGCTGGACTGCATTTGCTAGTTGATTCAACGGGAATCAAGTTCTTGGGTGAAGGCGAGTGGAAATGCAAAAAGCATGGCCCTGAGCGTCGTCGGCAATGGCGCAAGTTGCACATTGGCATTGATGCCCAGACGCTACAGGTCAGGGCTATCTGCGTGACATCCAACAACGTCAGTGATGCAGCAGTGATGCCGGATGTGCTGCAGCCATTGCCCGACGATGAGGTGCTGGAGAGCCTAACGGGCGATGGCGCTTACGACACCGCAAGCAGTCCATGAAGAAGTCCTCAAGCGAGGAGGTATCCCCATTATTCCTCCTCGCAAGAATGCTCGAATTGGAACCCAAGATGAACTGCATCAAACGATTGGGTGAGCGGCTGATGTCTCGTACCTTTGAGCGACAAGTGGGTGAACTGCACATTCGAGCAGCCATCTTGCATCGATTTACAGAGCTGGGGTCTGGGGGAGCTTGGCCTGAAATCGATTGATGCAACAACGCCGCCCTGCACATAAAAATGGCATGTGGTTTATACTTACGTCTACGGGTTATCACTTAGAGGTTATCCCGTAGCTGTGAGGTCGTTGAGATGCATCCTCACCAGCCAATGTGCAGGCATCTCGCAAATGAAAGACTGTCATGCTGAATGCTGTAAATGCCTTGATCAAGTTCATCCAAGAAGTACGTGCTGCTGACTTTGCCGTCGCCAAGCAGTAATTCGCCGATGCATGCAGCCGCTGTGGGCTGCCAAAACATTCACTGAGAAAAGTGCCCTTCAGCAACTGGCTGCAGGGCATTTTTGTTGCAAGCTTTTTGTTGCAAGCAAAGCGCAGCGCAGGCATGCGTGGCAGACTTCGCTCCCATGTCCTCGCCCTCATTGCTCGTCGCTGACGATCACCCCTTGTTCCGTGCTGCGGTGCTTCACGTTTTGCATGCGCGTTTTGCGCAGTACCAGACGTTGGAAGCTGCCAGTGCTGCCACCGTGAGCAGCATGCTGCAGGCGCACCCGGAGGTGGAGCTGGTGCTGCTGGACCTGACCATGCCCGGTGCCCGGGGCTTTTCCACGCTGCTGCATGTGCGTGGCGAGTATTCGGAAATTCCGGTGGTCATCATTTCGTCCAATGACCATCCGCGCGTGATTCGTCGTGCCCAGCAGTTTGGCGCGGCAGGCTTTATTCCGAAGTCGGCTTCTGCCGAAGAAATCGCCCAGGCCATTGAGGCCGTGCTGGCCGGGGACAGCTGGTTTCCGCCCATGGCGGCAGAGCGCTCGGAAGCGGACGCCGAGCTGGCCGCACGGCTGGCGCAGCTCACGCCGCAGCAGTTCCGCGTGCTGCTGTGCCTGGCCGACGGCCTGCTCAACAAGCAGATTGCGCATGAGCTGGGGCTGGCAGAGAACACGGTGAAAGTGCATGTCACCGCGATTTTGAAAAAGCTCGAATGCTATTCACGCACGCAGGCGGCCGTGCTGGTCAAGAGCCTGGAAAACGACAGTGACGCGGCCAGTATCAGCGCAGATGCCTTGTAAAAATTTCAGTAAAACTGGCCTCTAGGCCTTATTCAGCAAGCCAAAGCAGCTAGGAATTTATGAGCTTGCATAGGTGCTGGCTGCCAGCGCTGCCATGCCTGCGGAGAGCGCGGTCAGCTGCCACAGGTGCAGGCGCTTCCAGCTAGCCCGAGGGTGTTCCGTCCAGGCGTAGAGCACGGCCCCTGCTGCGATGGACAGGCCAATGGCCAGCAGCACACCGAGCGTGTTCATGGCCACGCTGTCCGGCCATAGCAGGTGCACGCAGGCGTTGACCAGCAGGCTGACGGGAAAGTGAATCAGAAAAATGGAGTACGAGCGCTGTCCGATCCAGGCCAGCGGCGCAAGCTGCATATCGCGCAGTGCAGTGGGCCAGCGCACTTGCCCGCCCATGGCCAGTACCAGTGCGGAGACTGTAGCCAGGGCAATACGATCGCGCCACGCCATCTGCAAGGCCACAGCGCCCAGCGCTGCAATGGCCAGCACCCACAGCCAGCGCTGGTTGCGCTGCGGGCTGTGTGCGGCCCACCAGGCCATCATGCCCAGGGCGTAGGCCCCCACAAAGTACAGGGCCCAGTTGTCCCAGCTGCTGTCCAGATTCCAGTGCCACAGGGACAGGGCGGCCAGCACCAGCACGCCGGCCTTGCCCAGCCAGGGCCATGCTGTGGCGCGGCTGCTGAGCCAGAACCACAGGACGCACAGGGCATAGAGCTGAAAGTCGATGGCCACGTACCAGACGCCTGCCGACAGTGCTTCCCAGCCCCCAATGCTTTGCACCAGTAGCAGGTGTGCCAGCACGCTGCTCCAGCTTGGGTTGGCAGACACCGATGCATGGTCAAAACCGGCATAGCGCACGCTTTCATTGACGAGGAGAGCCACGATCAGCGCTGCGCAGTACGGCAGACATAGACGCACAAAGCGCTTGCTCCAGAGCGTGTGCGGTGGTGTATCGCTGCCTTGGCCCTGCGGAGCGAGCGCAGCCGCGGCCAGATAGCCGCCCAGCACCAGAAACACCTGCACGGCCATGCGGCCATACACATCCAGCCATTGCAGCAGGGCGGGCAGCACGGGGCGCAGCACATCGGTCATCGGGCCGTAAAACGCCAGGTGGTGGCAGACAATGGTCAGGCAGGCGATGGCCTTGATGTGGTCCAGCGTGTGGTTACGGGCAGCAGGCATGAAAGCTCAGACAGGGAAGACGCCAGACACTGTAGAAGTGCAGCACCGGGTGGGCAAGCGCAAAGTGTTCTGGTTGTAAGTCTTTGTGTAACAGCGTCTGTAGCGATGCTGCATAAAAAAATATAGCTGCCAGCGCTTGTAAAACAAAGGTTTCAAATAGAAAACTATCTGAAATCCTTTGCAATCAAGCGGTGGCTGCTACTTTTTCTATAAGAATCAGGTGGTTAACCTTCACGAATGCGCAGCAGAGTCTGGCTCATCAGCGCACGCAGGGCAGGCGGGCGCACGGGCTTGGCCAGAAAGCCCCAGCCGCGTTCACCTGCCTGGCGGCGCAGCGAGGCATCGCGCTCGGCCGTGACCAGAATCACGGGCGGGGTCTGGCCCCATTTCTCGCACAGCTGCGGGTACAGGTCCGGGCCGTACAAGTCATTGCCCAGGTGCACGTCCAGCAGCAGCAGCTGTGGCACGTTGTCCGGATTGGCGCGTGCCAGCGCATCGTGCGGGCCGCCGGCATAGGGCACGGCGCAGCCCCAGCGCTCCAGCAGGGCGCGCGTGGCGGCACAGGTCTGTGGGTCGTCATCCACATACCAGGCCACGCCGCCTTGCAAGGGTGCATCGTCCTGGCGGGTCGGGGCGCTGGGCTGCACCGTAGGCTGCAAGGCCTGCACATTGCCCAGCGGCACTTTTACCCAGAACACGCTGCCCTTGCCGAGCGTGGAGTGCAGGCCGATTTCGTGGCCCAGCAGCTTGCCCAGACGTTCCACAATCGCCAGGCCCAGCCCGGTGCCACGGTCATCGGCATGGCCTTCGTCCAGGCGGCGGAATTCCTCGAAGATTTCCTTTTGCAGTGCCTTGGGAATGCCTGGCCCCTGGTCGTGGACTTCGATGCGTACATAGCGCCCCTGGCGGCGGCAGCCCACCACAATGCGCCCCTTGCGGGCGTAGCGGATGGCGTTGGAGACAAAGTTCTGGATGATGCGGCGCAGCAGCGCCTCGTCACTGCGCACCACATAGCTGCCAGCGCGGGTGCGCAACTGCAGGCCTTCGCTTTCGGCCAGCATGGCAAAGTTGTTGTGCACCACGTGCAGCAGCGAGTCGAGCGCGAAGTCGCGCACATGGGTTTCCAGCTGGCCGGACTCCATGCGCGCAATGTCGAGCATGCTGGTGAGGATGGCGTCCTGCGAGGTCAGCGCAGCATCAATGTTTTCCACCACGCGGCGGCCGGCCTCGTCATGCACATGGGTGGGCAGCAGGCTGGTGAACATGCGCGCGGCGTTCAGCGGCTGCAGCAGGTCATGCACAGCTGCGTTCACAAAGCGGGTCTTGTAGCGGTTGGCTTCTTCGGCCTCACGCTTGGCCGTGGCCAGGTCGCGCGTGCGCTCTTCGATGCGCTGCTCCAGCGCATCGGCCAGTGAGCGCAGTTCGCGCGCGGCGTTCTTGTAGCTGGTGATGTCGGCATAGCTGGTCACAAAGCCGCCATCGGGCAAGGGGTTGCCGCGAATTTCCAGCACCATGCCATGGCCTTTTTCGCTTTCGTGCAGGTGGGATTTGCCGCTGCGCAAATGGCTCAGGCGTCGCTGAATCGCTTCTTCCATCGGTGCCGGGCCGAGCAGGCCGCGCCGGGCGTTAAAGCGCAGCAGCGCCTCAATGGGGGTACCCACCTGCATCAACTCTGACGGATAGCGAAACAGCTCGACATAGCGCGAGTTCCAGGCCACCAGATTCAGATTGGCATCAATGATGACTACGCCCTGCGGCAGGTGCTCCAGACTGCGGGACAGGCCCATGTCGGCCTTTTGCGCGGCCTGCACGATGCCGTCCTGCGCGGTGCGTAGCTCCTGGGCATGCTGCTTGAGCACGGTCTCCAGCTCCTGGCGGCTGCGCAGACGTATGCGTGCAATGCGCTGGCGCTGGCGGACATAGAGCAGCAGCAGGCTGCCTGTGAGCCACAGCCCGCCGGCAGCGATGGCCGCCCACAGACTGGTGGTGACGCTGGAGCCCGTGTTGTGCAGCAGATGCATCTGCCAGTTGCTGTTGGGCAGTCTCACGCTTTGCAGCAGCATCTGATTGGGCACCTGCGGGTCCTGGATGTGCACCAGGCGGCTGCCATTGGGCAGGTGCTTGTAGACCTTGTAATCCAGCGGCGTGAGTATTTCGTCCTGGTACTGGCGGGTGCTTTGCAGCTCGGCAATGTCTGCTTCGGTCAGGCGGCGCAGCAGGCGGTAGCGCCAGTCTTCGCGGCTGGTCAGAAAAGTCACGCCATGGGCATCAGAAACCACCACGATGTCGGAGGTGCGCGGCCACTGGCGCTCCAGCTCCTGCAGGGCAATCTTGATGGCGATCAGCCCCAGCACCTGGCCTTCATCGTCATAGATGGCGCGGGACAGAAAGTAGCCGGGCTTGCCCGTGGTGGTGCCAATGCCGTAGAAGCGTCCGCTGCCGGTACGCAGGGCGTCTTGCACGTAGGGGCGGTAGCTGTAGTTCTCGCCCACATTGCTTTGCGGCTCCTGCCAGTTGCTGGCAGCCAGCGCCTGGCCGTTACGGTCAATCAGCGTCAGCGTGGAAGACTGGCTGGCCCCGTTGGCGCGTTCGAGCTTGCGGTTGAGCCGGTCTACATCGGCTGCGTTCAGGGGGCGGGAGAGAGCATCACGCAGCTCGGGGTCTAGCGACAGCACTTCGGGCAGGGTGCGAAAGCGGTCCACACGCTGGGTGAGGGCCTGGGCACGGACTTCCAGCTGGCGCTGGAACGATTCGCTCTCGTGGCGCAGCGACTGCCGCCAGGTGAGCCAGCCCACGATCAGCATGCTCAGCAGCGTGCCTGTGATCAGGATGCTGATGGTCCAGCGGGTGCGGCGGAGTTGGGAAAACATGGGTGCAGTGTGCCCGGATTGGCGGCGTGACGCCCCATGGCATTGCAATACCACCGCCTGATTCTGTTCGTATTTCTACGTATTTTGGGCCAATTTGGAGCCTAAAACCGGTCATCTAATACCAATGGGTTATCGGCAGCGTGGCGCTCCAGCAGTACAACCTCGACAGTTGCGCCGCACGGTGCATTTTTATTTGGACTTCTGGAAGACATAGCATGCACGCTATCCCCGCTGAAGCAGCTGCAGCCCCCAAGCTGCCGTTCTATCGCCAACTGTATTTCCAGGTGGTGTTCGCCATTGTGGTCGGTGTCTTGCTGGGCTACTTTGAGCCCGCATATGGCGCCGCCATGAAGCCGTTTGGTGATGCCTTCATCAAGCTGATCAAGATGATCATCGCGCCGGTGATTTTCCTGACCATCGTCACCGGCATCGCTGGCATGACGCACCTGAGCACCGTGGGCCGTGTGTTCGGCAAGGCCATGGCGTACTTCCTGACCTTCTCGACCCTGGCGCTGGTGGTAGGCCTGATCGTGGCCAATGTGTTCCAGCCTGGTGCAGGCATGAACATCAATGTGGCCGATCTGGACCAGAAGGCCGTGCAGGGCTATGTGGCCAAGTCGCACGACATGAGCATGACCGGCTTTGTGATGGACATCATCCCCAAGACGCTGGTCAGCCCTTTCATTGGTGACAACATCCTGCAGGTGCTGCTGGTGGCCGTGCTGTTTGGCGTGTCCCTGGCCATGACAGGTGAGGCTGGCAAGCCCATCCTGGACTTCCTGGAAGCGCTGCAAAAGCCCATTTTCAAGCTGGTGAACATTGTGATGAAGGCAGCTCCCATCGGTGCTTTCGGTGCCATGGCTTTCACCATCGGCAAGTTCGGTCTGGGCTCGCTGCTGAACCTGGTCGAGCTGGTGATGACCTTCTACATCACCTCTGCCATCTTCGTGCTGCTGGTGCTGGGTGCTGTGGCGCGTGCCTGCGGCTTCTCCGTGATCAAGCTGATCCGCTACCTGAAGGAAGAGCTGCTGCTGGTGCTGGGCACTTCCTCGTCTGAATCGGCACTGCCCAGCCTGATGCACAAGATGGAGCATGCAGGCTGCAAGAAGTCGGTCGTGGGCCTGGTGGTTCCTACCGGTTACTCCTTCAACCTGGACGGCACCAACATCTACATGACACTGGCTGCGCTGTTCATTGCGCAGGCGACCAATACCGAGCTGACGCTGGGTCACCAGATTGCGCTGCTGCTGGTTGCCATGCTGTCCTCCAAGGGCGCAGCGGGCGTGACCGGTGCAGGCTTTATCACCCTGGCAGCGACGCTGGCTGTGGTGCCTGAAGTGCCTGTGGCTGGCATGGCGCTGATCCTGGGCGTGGACCGCTTCATGTCCGAGTGCCGCTCGATCACCAACTTCATCGGCAATGCCGTGGCGACCGTGGTGGTTTCGCGCTGGGAAAAGGGCGTGGACATGCAGCGCCTGAATGCAGTGCTGGATGGCCAGAACGTGCCTCCACTGGAAGAGGCCCCTGCAGTGGCTGCCAAGGCGGCTTAAGCAGAGACGCTTTACCAGCGTAACCAAGGGTGCTACGGCACCCTTTTTTTATGGGAGGGTGGGCAGCGCAGTGCCGCCACGCGCACAATGCCTGCTTATGGATACTGCCTCTTCTTCTGCCCCTCACCCCTATGACGCACTGACCCCGGATTGCGTGCTGGATGCGCTCAGCAGCGTAGATCTGTGGCCCGATGGGCGTCTTCAGCCGCTGGGCTCGTATGAAAACCGTGTGTATCAGGCCTGTCTGGATGCGCCGGAGCAAGGCAGTGACAAGGTGGTGGCCAAGTTCTACCGGCCCGGTCGCTGGAGCGAAGCGCAGGTGCTGGAAGAGCATGCATTTGCGCAGGAGCTGCTGCAAGCTGAAGTGCCGGTGGTGGCCCCCTGGGTACTGCAGGGGCGCACGCTGCATCAGCATGCAGGTTTTGCCTTCAGCGTCAGCCCCTGGCGCGGTGGGCGCATGCCGGAGCTGGACGACTGGGACACGCTGGAATGGCTGGGCCGGTTTCTGGCACGTCTGCATGTAGTGGGTGCGCAGGGCCGTTTTGTGCACCGCAGTGTGCTCAATGCCCAGAGCATGGGCTACGAGCCTATGCAGTGGCTGCTGACGCATGCAGACATGCCGGCCCATGTGCGTGCACGCTGGCAGCCCGTGTGCGAACAGGCGCTGACGCAGGCGGCGCAGGTGCTGGAGGCCACGCCGTACCACGCCATCCGCCTGCATGGGGACTGCCATCCCGGCAACATCCTCTGGACACCGGTGGACGAAGAAGGGCGCGGCGGCCCGCATTTTGTGGACCTGGATGACGCCCGCATGGGGCCAGCCATACAAGACCTGTGGATGTGCATCTCTGGCGACCGCATGCAGCGCAGCCAGCAGCTGTCTACGCTGGTGGAGGGCTATGAGCAGATCCGGGACTTTGACCGCCGTGAGCTGGCCTTGATCGAGCCGCTGCGCACGCTGCGTCTCATCCACTACAGCGCCTGGCTGGCGCAGCGCCAGAGCGACCCTGCCTTTCAGCGCGCCTTCCCATGGTTTGGCACAGAGGCCTACTGGCTGGAGCAGACGGCGGTGCTGCAAGCGCAACTCGAGGCTATGCAGGAAGCGCCGCTGCAGATCTGAGGGGGCTGGCAGCGCAAACAAAAAGGCCCTGCGCATTGCACAGGGCCTTTTGTATTGGTTGCGAGGGCTGGATTTGAACCAACGACCTTTGGGTTATGAGCCCAACGAGCTACCAGACTGCTCCACCTCGCGGTAATTCTGGTGGTCGGCTGCTGCACTGCAACAACTGAACCGATGGGCGCAATCATACTGCGGTGTTCACGTGCCTGCACTTGTTTGGTGAGAAAGACATAAAAACTTGCGGGGTATATCAGCTTGAAGAGGTTTTTTTGGCTCTAGCGCTGATGCAGCAAGCGCTGGCAGCTATCTTTTTTTAGCTGCGTTATCGGTCAGCGCGGATCAGCTCAAAAGCCATGCGAATGCGCTGGCCGTCGCGGCCCAGCTTGCGGTCCATGGGCAGGCGACCGGCCCATGCCAGGCGGGCAATCGAGTGCTGCAGCACGTCACGGGTTTCAGGTGACAGCGTCTGCACCCAGGCCTTCCAGTGTTTGCGGCCTTCAGCCAGCGCGTCGGCCTTGGCCAGAATCCAGGCCGTGGAGTGGGCATAGCACAGCGCATCCCGTGCCTGGCAGATGGGCAGGGGCAGGTGGGCGGCCGGGTCGTCCTCAAAGTCGATATAGCCAATCACCCCATCGGGGCAGCGCACCAGGTTGCGCGCAAAGGCCTGACTGAGTGTGGAGCCTGCCCGGTGGACTTTGCTGATGGCCTGCAGACCCTGCTTCCACAGCGCCAGCACGGCATTGGGGCCCCGCGCGATGGCGTCTTCCATGGCATTGCCAAGGCTGGGAGTGTCTTCGCCGGGCTGGCCCAGGTGGCGCATGACAAAGCCATCCTCTGTAGATGCCAGCACCTGTGGCGCACGCAGGCCGCGTGCGGCAAAGTCCTGCAGGCGGCGCACCTCGGTGGCGACGGCGACTTTGCCGCCGGGGTTGGGCACGGGGCTGAGCACTGGCATCTTGAAGACGCGGGCCAAGGCCCCGAGCACGCGGTAGCGCCACTGCGGGTTGAGTGCGCCTGCGCGTTTGACCCACAGGCTTTCTTCTCCCTCGTCATAGCGCATGACGCTGTGCGGCTGGCTGCGCACATGGGCTTGAAGAAAAGCGAGGTAATCCATGGAAGAGTGGGTAGCTGGCACAGGCACGGTCGGGCAGAGCAAACAGGGCATGAGCGCGAGCGCCAGGCAGGCGTGCGCTCCAAGGTCTAGCCGGTGATTGTGCCTTGTTCTTTGGGGGCAGCAGCCGAGGGCTGCAGCGGTGGGGGCGCAATCTGGAAGCTTTGCGCGCTGGCACGGGGCCAGTAGTTTTTGAACACATTGTGCTGTTCGTCCAGCGGGCCCAGCAGGGCACCGGGCTGTACGCGCAAGATGGTGTTGGCCAGCTGGTGGACTTGCGAGTCGCTGGTGCGGCGCACGATGTGGTGGGCCGTGATTTCGTTGGGGTGGTGCAGCCCGGCAGCCTGTACCAGCTCCTTGAGCGCATGCATGGTGTTGCGGTGAAAGTTGGCCACGCGTGTGGCCTTGTCGGGCACCACCAGCGCTTTCTGGCGCAGTGGGTCCTGTGTGGTGACGCCCGTGGGGCAGTGACCGGTATGGCAGGTCTGGGCCTGGATGCAGCCCAGCGCCAGCATGAAACCGCGCCCTGCATTGCACCAGTCGGCGCCCAGCGCCATCATGCGGGCAATGTCAAACGCCGTAATCACCTTGGCTGCGGCTCCGAGCTTGATGCGGTGGCGCAGGTTCACGCCGATCAGCGTGTTGTGCACCAGCAGCAGGCCTTCCTGCAGCGGCACGCCTACGTGGTCGGTGAATTCGACAGGGGCTGCACCCGTGCCGCCTTCGGCACCGTCCACCACGATGAAGTCGGGCGTGATGTCGGTTTCCATCATGGCCTTGACCATGGCAAACCATTCCCAGGGGTGGCCTACGCAGAGCTTGATGCCCACAGGCTTGCCACCGGACAGGCGGCGCAGCCTGCCCAGAAACTGCATCAGCTCCAGTGGCGTATGAAACGCGCTGTGGGTGCTGGGGCTGATGCAGTCCTGCCCCACGGGAATGCCGCGTGCAGCAGCAATTTCCGGCGTGACCTTGGCGCCCAGCAGCATGCCACCGTGGCCGGGCTTGGCGCCTTGGCTGAGCTTGAGCTCAATCATCTTGACTTGCGGGTCACGTGCGTTTTCGATGAAGCGTTCTTCG
>ERZ1034798.87-NODE-87-length-17040-cov-14.255637_pt1 | contig 17040 bp, 29 predicted proteins | sample MGYA00520690_ERZ1034798 | MGnify/ENA primary metagenome ERZ1034798 (study PRJEB33766, sample SAMN09781682) | gut metagenome | biome: gut microbiome | host: Homo sapiens | place: Madagascar | study: EMG produced TPA metagenomics assembly of the PRJNA485056 data set...
CACCCACTGCCACGGCGACCACCCTTGACGCGGGAACCCCCGCTACTGTAGAGGTGACAGCTTCCGGCGCAGATACCGCAAAGGTGTTCACCTTTAAGTTCGGCATCCCGCAAGGCGAAAAAGGCGCGACGGGCGAAAAAGGCGCGACAGGCGACCCCGGCGCGAAGGGCGATACGGGTGAGCAAGGCCCGCAGGGTATCCAAGGCCCCAAGGGCGCGGACGGCGCGAAGGGCGACACCGGCCCGTATTTTACCCCCGCCGTCTCTGCCGAGGGCGTAATCTCATGGAGCAACAACGGCGGGCTGGATAACCCCGCAAGCGTTGACCTCGCCACAGCGGTAATAAACGCGCTGCCCAATGCAGACAGCACGACATATTAGGAGGCTATATGTGGGCTAAAACAAACACGACCAATTATGCAAATATAGCGGCGGCGATACGCGAAAAAAACGGCGCGACCGACCAATACACCCCCGCGCAGATGCCCGCCGCCATTATGGCCATACAGACCGGCGGCGACCTGTCCGATGTTACCCTCTGGATAGCGGATTTTTCGACCTGGGACGGCGTGACCGTCACAGAAGGGGACAAGGATACCGATGGACGCGAAATCACAGCGTAAGGACTTCCGGGCAGCCGCGCATACATCAAACAGGGCGACACAGGGGCTGTCATAGCCAAGCTGGACGCCCTATTTTTAGATATCTTCAAGGAGGATAAAGAATTAAATGGCCTTAATATCGAGCAAGCCCTTAAGAACCTTAATAAGGGTGGCGGACAGTGACGGCGGCGATGACACGGCGAACTATGAAATAGCCGACATAAACAACCTCGTTCCCGGCGGCGTGGTGCTGGTCAGAAAAAACATCTATTCCAACTCGGCGTTCGGCTCAAACACAAATTACCCCAACGGCACGCTGGATAACCTAATAAAAACCACTATCTACAACAAAATGCCCCAGAAGCTTCGGGATAAAATGATGGACGTATCGTTCAATCTTTACGGCTCCGGGGATATAACCCGCAAAATGTTCGCTCTGACCTACACCATGGCGGGCTTCGGCAATAACAACGGAGTTGCGGAGGGCAAGGCGCTCCAATTATACACGAGCAACGCCAGCAGGATTAAAACCCTTAACGGTTCGGCAGCCCGCTGGTGGCTTTCCTCGCAGGCCTCCACTATCAACGCACGGTACGTCAACATGAACGGCTCCGCCGAAGGCGACTTCGGCCCGGCGAACACGTTCGGGGCTGTCCTCGCTTTTGCAATCCCCCAATCGGTAATGCTGGAGGACAGCACAAACACGGACGGAAGCTACAATATCAAGTACACAGAAAAAATATCTTGTACTGTAAACATGGGTAGCGCGGAAGAACAGCCCAAGGAGGCGTTGCCTATAATATCCTGCAACGGCAATTTGACGCTGAAAATATGCAACAATGCGAACGACGCAAATCCGGCATGGGAAACCGCCACGAATGAGACCGTACACAATTTTACCAACACGACAAAGACCGCCGCGCAATGGGCCATAGGGCTGGAAATAGACATAACCCGCACGGCGGGCGAAAGCCTGTTTTTGAACGAGCCTGTCGTGCTGACGATGTAAGGAGAGGAAGATGAAGATAAACGAATACCAGACCAACCGCCACGCCGAGGCAGTACGCCGCAGAGAGGAACGGGAACAGGCCGCATACGATGCGCACAAGGCTGCCGCTGAACTGGCGGAGGCACACGCCGAACTGGAGCAGTTGTTAGCGGATGCCCGCGCCGGCCTTACCCCCACCCCCACCCAGGGCGCACCGTGGGACGCTGAGACCCGCTATATAGCCGGGGATACAGTTGAGGGCGGATATGTCGCCCTCAAATACAGCCGCAACAAGCCCCCTGCCGAAAACCTCGGCACATATTGGGCAGTGCAGACCGTGACCTATCCCGCGTGGGGTGACATCGAGGACGGCGCGGTGATTGAGGTAAACACCATAGTTACCTACAACGGCAAAACGTGGCAATGCACCGAGCAGCACATCAAGTCCACCGTCTACAAGCCCAAGGCGGGCAGTACCAAGTGGACGGAAGTCGCAAGTTAGCCGCAAGTTATAAGCAAGTTAAAAAAGCAAGGCAGCGTCTAACTGTTCGGAATTTCCGAACAATCCCCGGCAAGTTAAATTGGTTCAAAAATTGTACCAATACGGTACTAAAATTCGTACCGATACGGTACTAAAAATAAAAAATAGAAAGGATAAATCAAAATGAAGAAACTCACTTGTATCCTCGCGGTTATGCTCATGCTGTGCCTCTGCACCGTAGCCTACGCCGCAGACCCCGTAACTCTGGATATAACCGCGCTGGACTACCAGACCGGCAAGGCGGTATCCAAGACCTACGTCAACAACGAGCTGTTTTTGCTCAAGGTTGACCTGGGCATACCCCGGTTTTTCGACCTGACCGACATGGAGCTTATAATCGAGCTGGACGGCGTAAAGCTGGACACAAACGACCTGAGACTGGAGGCTGGAACATATTACCTGAGCGGCATAGTTACCGACCAGCCCGCCGCCCTCCGCGTCACCGTCAAGGACAAGGCCTACGACAACGCCACCACCGCCGAAGAACTCTACAACGCCATGCAGAAAAACAGGACTGTAAGCAAAACCTACTATTTTAACGCCGCACAGCCCGCCGAACAGCCCATTGCAAAAAATCCCGTGGTGATACCCAAGACCGGCGGCGCCTCCGTCCTCGCGTATGCGGTATCCATAGCCCTGATAGGGTTCGGCCTCGCGGTAGCAGGTAAACGCAAATGAGCAGAGTAACAGGCTTCATAGAATACCTCGAAAGTCATGTCGGGGACATGTACGTCTGGGGTGCGCAGGGGCAGCAGGTTGACAGCATGAGCGACCCCTACGCATGGATAGAACGGCGCGAAACCAGCGACGTCAATTACAACCGCGCCACATATTTCATGGAGAAGGCCGAAAAACGGCCTCTCTACGCGTTCGACTGTTCCGGCCTCATCGTACACTACATCAGCGACATAAAGCACTGGATGAAGGGCGACACCAACGCCCAGGGGCTTTACCGTATGTGCGGCGAAAACAGGGGCTACGCCGGGAAAACCCCCATGTTGGCGGGCGACCTCGTATTCAAGTACAGCGAAAGCAGCAAGAAAATGGTTCACGTCGGCGTATACGTCGGCGACGGCTACACCATAGAGGCGAAAGGCCGCGACGATGGCGTATGTAAGCGCAAGCTGTCCGATGGCAACTGGACGCACTGGGGGCGGCTTGCCATGCTCCAGCAGGAGGAAGAAAAGGAGGAGGTAAAGGCGCGGAAGATCATAACCCTGACGAGCCCCATGATGCGGGGAGACGACATCAAAGCATTGCAGACCGCCCTTAACTCACTGGGCTATGACGCGGGGGACCCTGACGGCATAGCCGGTAAAAACACCGTTGCGGCCATACGGGCGTTTTGCCAGGCACACAGCATGGCGCCGACAGAGCTGCCGGGCATATTACAGGCTACTGTATCCGTGGACGGCAAAATCTATGTAGGCACACTAAAAAAATAAGGAGGAGCACCCATGACCAAAGAATGGATATGGGCAATCGTAACGGGACTGAGCGGCATTTTGCTGGGCTGGCTGGCTCACATAAAGACCGCACGGAAGGACGCGGTTGATGCGGCTACACACGACACCGCCGTTGACACCGCGCTTAAATCGGACGTGGACTACATCAAGCGCGGCGTGGACGATATCAAACTCGATATGCGGGCGCAGGCCAGCAAGGTCGAGGGCATAGACCGCCGCGTGACGCGAGTGGAGGAAAGCGCGAAAAGCGCCCACCACCGGCTGGACAGGCTTGAAGCACACAACAATTAAAGGAGGAAAAACATGAAACTCTCGAACAAGGTATACGACATTCTCAAGGCAATCGCCCTGATCTGGCTCCCCGCCATAGGCACCCTCTATTTCGCCCTCGCGGGTATCTGGAATCTCCCCTATCCTGAGGAGATAGTCGGCACTATCACCGCCGTTGACACGTTCCTCGGCGCGGTACTGGGTATCGCCTCAGCCAACTATAACAAACAGTAGCCCCCGGACGGGATTCCCTTTCAATAGCCCCCCTTAATTGGGGGGCGTATTTTTATAAAGGAGGTATAGGCTTTTGGAGAAGCGGGCCCCTTTGAAATGGATAAAGCATTGCTTAATTCCCGTTCACGCACGGAATGGGAAGCACTCATACACGAATGGATACATAACGAAAAAGACCGCTGGCTGATAACCCGCCGCCTTTTAGACGGGATACCATACGACGCTTTGACGGGCGAGTACCAGCTTAAATTTGAAATACCCCTTGAATATGACCAGATACGAAGGCGGTGCAAGGCTGCCGAAAAACAACTGAAAACGCACTGTAAATAGCCGATAAATAGCCGATGGGAGCAATCCTGTCGGCTCTTTTTTTATGCCAAAATTCAGGTAGAAGGGTACCCAAAATAAAAACAAAGGAGAATTATTTGTATGGCAGAATATGCTTCTCAGGGCGTTGGTAACGCCGGACTTGTAACTGGTATAGTAGGTTCCGCCGGTTGGCTGCTGAACGGCGGCCTTAACAACCTCTTTGGAGGTAGAAACGGGATTGATATGTCGTCTGCTGCTATGGCTGCCATTGCCGCCACAGCCTTGAAGGACGGGGACAATAAGCCCGTAAGCCGGTATGAAATGACCTTGCAGCAGGAGCTTGCGGCTGAAAAGTCCCGCAGTGCGCTGCTCGAAGCGGACAACAACACCGACAAAAAACTTGTAGATGTATACAAGGATATAAACGCCAAGGTCAATGAAGTCACCGAAAAGCTTTACGCTATGCGCGAGGAGCAGAACAAGATCAACTCCGCGCAGGCCGTTACCAATGGAGTGACTACCGCAACATTGCAGTGTATGCAGAACAACATAGCTACCCTTATGGGCCTTACAAAAGTGGTGATACCCAACGGGAACGTTTGCCCCGGCTGGGGAAATGTCACCGTCAAAGTTAGCCCGGAAACGGCTACAACCTAATAATAAAAAAACGGGGCGGGCAACCGCCCCTAAAAAGAGGAGGAGAAAATGATAACGATACAGCGCTTGAAAAACGGGCTTGCGAAATATGCTGATAATGAGCTTGTCCCTAAACTGGCAGGGTGGCAGAAAATAGCATTTGGAACCGCTGTCTCTCTCCTGCTTATGTCACCTGACGATAAGCTTCTAAATCTGCTTCACACTCCCGCTGTTTCCATGTTAGGAGTGAGCGACGATGCGGATAATATAGACATTGATGCGCTTTATCAGGCGGTCGCCCCGCAATTTGAAACGCGGCAAAGGCTTCCACTCCCGTTGGTCGGTGACTTCACTTTCGACAGAAACGACATAGAAACGCTATATCGTTACATTGTAGAATGATATGAGCTTTAAGGAGATCATAAACCTAATATCCGAACGACACGGCGACATGACGGAAGTGACCGACGCGCTCTCTGATATGATGCACACGATAAAGGACCGTCTGCCGGAGTTGTACAGAGAAACAATGTATTGCCTCGAAGAAATAGCATATCGGATAACTCCCGAAGAGGCGCGGCAGATAGTCAAGGGTATGCGCCCATACGGTCAAAAATGGGACTATGATACCATCAAGGCGTTTCTGACGACGAAAGGCATAACGGCGGTATGCAAATACTATCTGTGCATGAATATGTACTACAACGATAGCCATGATACCGCCGAAATGGTAGGCAGGGGAGAAGACCCGGAGTTTTATTTCAGCCTTGCAAAAGATTTCATTAACGATATAGACGGTAAGGATTTCAAGGTTGAAAAATATTTTACTGCGTAACTGGCAACTTTCCGGCAACTTTCTGGCAACCTTTTATTTCAAGCCCTAAAACGAGCGTAAACGAAAAATATAGATAAACAGCCGCTTTTTACGGACGAGAAACTGCAAGGAACTGAATAAAAAACGGGTAGCCGCCGGATACCAAAGAAGAACACCATGCAGCGCATGGTGTTCTTCTTTGGTCTTTGACGAGTAGTTATTTTAGGGCCAGATCAAACAGCCAACGGCTACAGTGGCTTTTCATATCAGCTATAAATGGTATTTCCACCGGGAACTACTTATTATAACTGACGAAGGGTAAAGGAAAACGAACTGTCGGGATGTACGGTAATGCTCTTGATTGTACGGCTCCAGAATTCCTTCTTTCCCGGCTTGTCAAGCTGATTGTACAGCTCTAACACTGCCCGCGCCTGCGCTACGTCTATAGGGCGCTCATCTACGCGTGATGCTGCCGACAGGGCTGCTTGCAGTTCTCTGTATTCACGCTCATACTTTTCGCGGCTAATCAGGTCTGCTATATAAATGTCCGTAAGCTTATCCATTTTACGCTTGATGGCGGCTGTATCAATGGGCGCTTGCCGTCTTGCATGCAACTCCGCATTGTACTCTTCTACTCGTATTAGAAAATGATCCAGTAGATAACGTTCCACTTTTTCCTCACGGATGTGAGAAGCAAAGTTACAGTCCCCTACGGATAAGCGGCGAGCGCAACGGTAATAATAATAATCCTTACACACATATGCGTTCATCCGATAACCGCAACAGCCACACACCAACAGGCCGCTGAAAAGATAGACCCTGCCGGTCTGCGCGTTGCGCTGAGATCTTGTATTGAGAATCTCCTGCGCTACATCGAATACCTCCGCGTCTATAACGAGCCCGCGGTATTTTTTATTGCACAGCAGTTTGCGAAAGGTTGTAGTATCACGGAGAACGTTGTATTTCTGCGCCATATATCTTTGAGCGGCATAGATGGAGCGCACGGCAATAAACTCCCTGAAAATATCTCTCATCATGCTGGCTCCTGGTTCCACCGCCTCGAGGTGTTTGTCTGCCGTGATGGCTATACCGGGCGGCACGGATCCACTGCAAACTTCGCCCCGCGCCCTCTTGGCGTCAAATACCGCCTTTATACGTTCGGTGGCTCGCTGCGCCTCGTTCTGGTTCACGGATAACATGATATTTACCTTAAACTCGCCGCTTGGCGTTTCTGTCTCGTAGTCCTCCAGTATAGCTCGCCACGGCACCTTGCGCTTATCAAGCACGTCCTGCGCCTTGTAGTACTCTTTTACTTTGCGGCTCCAACGGTCAAGTTTGGTGAAGAGAACTATATCAACTTTACCTGCCTGCACATCGGCCAAAAGCCGCTGCAACGCCGGGCGCTTGCTTATAGGCTTCTGGCCGGACACCCCTGCGTCTGTGTAGTGACCGACGATAAGCATGCTGCGCTCTTTGGCGTATGCTTCGAGCGCTTCTTTTTGCGCTTCTAGCGATAAGCCGTGCATTTTCTGCTCCTCGGTGGAAACGCGTTCATATAATGCGGCTCGCATGGTTTACAATATCCTCCATATATGATAGAATCGGAGGCGGAGAAGCACCCACCTCTGATCCCCTTTGCGCTGCGCCGACAGCCGGGGGATTATTTTATTTTATCAAGCAGAATAGCCTTTTTCTCTTCAAACTCCTCGTTACTCAGAATACCGCTATCTCGCAAATCGCCGAGTTTGCGAATTTGGTCAACGGCATCGATGGAAAGCGCGGACTGCACGCTTGGGCCGTATATTCTGTCGCGCTGCTTGTTAGAAAGAATTACGGCGCCATCACCGTCCGTGAAAGTGCCACTGGCTATACTGCACAAGTCCGCAAAAGTTCCAAGGCCAAAACAGCCTGCCGTAAGTAACCAAAGAAGAGCTGTGAACGGCTTATCGACATAGAACCTGTGTATTCCTAAACCGCCTAAAAATATACATAAAAGCAGAGTGGTTAGCCAACTCTTTTCAGACACATCATGGTTGTGACCTTCGACACCATCCACACTTTCGGTCACGTCCATTTTTTCTGGTTCAACATTCACACGCTCCTCTTCCGAAGAGGGCGAAACGATCATTGCCCCCTCGCGTCTTGCTCGTTCCGCCTTATTCTTTTTTATACATTCCTCACAGTGCCCAAGGTTGTTGAGCGGCAAGAACAACCCCTTTTTCCCACACTGAGAGCACTGATGTATCATACCCATTGACCAAACCCTCCTATTTTAACCTTTTCCATTCTTTTATGCTGATGTATATGAGAAAGCCTGCGAATATCGCGAAAACCAGCATTATACCCCCTGCTATTGTCGATAAATGCTTAGTTTCGGGGCGTATCAGCCCCATGCTCGGATATCTGCTATCTATGATAAATATTCCGCTTAAAACCACCATCAATAACACGGAAACACCTGACAACAGGGGCAATTGAATGTTTTTACGCCGCCCTTCGGCTACCAGATCGTTTATACGCTCCTTGTTAGTGGCGATAAGTTCTTCGTATAAATCCTCTTTACTATATCCTTGCGGAACTCTCACAAAGTCAGAATCTATATCCCGCAGACTTTTGCCAATGGTATTTAATATCCTTATCAGCGTATCTACGCCGGGATTTGATGTTTGCCCGTGAAGCACCTTTTTGACAGTAGCGAGCGACAGCCCGCATTCGTCCGCGATCTCCTGCTGCGTCTTACCGGATTGCCGCACAAGCTCCTGTAATCGCTCAAAGTCCATTATTTTACCCCCCATTTAAACAATTTTTACCCTGAAAGGATACTATTTGTGGCTTTAAAAAACCAAGGGAACGAGATATGCTTAATTCAGACCGGGGCGGCTCCCACGAAGCTTCTCCGCCGTTCTGGCCGAGGCGGAGGTGAGCGGCTCCCGCTCCCTCTGCCGGTTAAAGGCGAATCTGAGGCACGATTTGTGCAACATCGTTGAGCACAGTCCCGTTTATGGTACTTTCATACAAATTCCCCCTTTTTTGCTTATTGTGAGTATGCTATTATCAAAAAAACAGAACAAATGTTTGGAGGTGGAAACAAATGACGAAAAAAGAAGAATTAAAGGAAATCATAGATGGAATGACGATAGAGGAAATCACTTTGGCATTTTTGCTGCTTGCCAAGTCGCCAGAAACAGAGCGGCTTGTTCTTCGGTCATGCTGTCAACGACCGCCTTTAGCATAGCTTTACTGGAGGTGGTTTCTTCTGGGATATCTTCCCAGCCCATTAGATAGGCCGGCGTAGTATGCAAAGCAACTGCAAGGGCGGGAATACGTTCATACCTCAAATTCTTAATCTTACCGCTTTCCCATCGCTGCACGGTGGCCTCTGAGACACCAACTGCCTTTGCAATATCGGCGAGGGTTAAATCCAATTCTTTCCTGCGATTCCTCATTCTTTCTTCCAAAACCATTTTACTATCCTCCTCGTAAGCCTATAATACACTTCTTTATTTTGAAATGCAATAAAAATTACTCAAAATGCAAAAAAACTTTCGCGCCACGTATTGACTTTTGGGCGCGACGGGGCTATTATAAACTTACGTAATACGTAAGAAACGGAGGCGGAAAGGTTGTACGAAATCAATGTCCCCAAACTTAGGGGGAAAATGACCGAAAAGAATTATACGATATCATCATTGGCGAATACACTGGGGATAGACCGAAATACTCTGGCGAAATACCTATCGATACCGAGTAAAATACCGTATGATGTGATGGTCAAAATTGCCGAATGCGTATGTGACAGCAGACAAGAAGCGACGGACATTTTTTTTGCAAACCAACTTACGCAAAACGTAAGGACAAACGAACAAACCGCATAGGAGGTGAGCGGCACCATTCGAACGGCACAGGAGGGGAACATGAAATATGAAATTAACTTCTGCGATAAATCCGGGGCTGACGTGGTCGTAAAAGTATCAATGAGTGTAGCGGAGTGGCAAGAGTACAAAAAACTATGTGTAATAAACCGAATAGAAGAACTCGCCCTCAAAAAAGCGGAGGAAAGAGAGAAAATGATGGCTTGTTTTGTAGGGCCGAAAGGGGATATTTAATCCCCGAGAACGAGAGATGTAAAAGCCTTCTTTTCCCCATAAGGTAAAGCGGATGCGAACCAATTGATTCCGTCATCAAACACCGTGTTCTCTGAAATCTCACACAGAGCAGGAACACGACGCCAGAAGGCGGGAGTAAGGATGGGTGTAAGAGCCTCGGCGATGGCACCGTTGATATCCCTCCGATATTGATCCTGATCGACGAGAACGAGAACACTCCTTATATAGGCGGCAACAGACTTGCCTTCCGGAATCATGGCGTTTCCGGACAGTATGTCATTGATATATTGCGTACAAGACGCACCATAGATACATCGTAGTGCACTCATAGAGGCACAGCGGCAGATTGTTTCTTCGAACCATTTGAACCGCTGCGTAACATTGCCGGGAATTAACAAATGGCAAAGCTCGTGAGCAAATTGATATACGGCCATATTTGGATTATGCAAAGTATCGGAAGTAAGAAAAACTGTGCCTGTGGTTTTAAAACATTGAGGATAATCTTGCGCACCCATGATCACCGAAACGGGACTGCGAAGGGAGGCAGGTTCCACGCCAAACCAATCATTAAAGACGTTATATACATTATTCAAGGCTGAAACACAGTTGCAAGCAATGCCTTGTTCCACTGTGTCAGAAGTAAAAAGAAGCCAATCGTTGCCAGCGATACGCCATGAAAGCACGAGAATACCACCTTATTAAATATTTAGACCATTATACCACGGATCACCGAATAAACATATTACGACAAAACGCGGAAGGAGGCCCAATATGAGTGAGATCAGCAAGGAACAGGCGTACAAGATGCTTGAGATTCTGGCCGAGATATATGGGCGCCAACATAACTGCGAGGTTGTAATAGTCAAAAAAGAAACCCCCAAAACTGCTTCGAGATAAGGGCGGGAGCGGGCAATGCCAAAACGCTAACCCCTGGGCCTGAACGGGACAGGCCTAAAGCTTCATTGTGAATCTCCTTTTCAGTGATATTGAGGATGCCGAAATAACGCCCGCTCCTGCCCTTATCCCGAAGTTTACCCCCTCAGGAGGTGATGCCCTTGGGCACCTGCGGCTGATAATCACACGCTCCAAATAACCACGCACGTTAGCAACTCGACCGGGCGAGTATAAACAGGATTCAGGCCCGGTGCGTCTCCTGCGGACGGGTTTGCCGATAGCCGCGCCGCCGGAGGGTATCAGATCATAGGGAGGACATAAAAAAATGAAATTAGGAGAACTACCATTCGGGGCAAACATCAAAATCCCCGAGCGCCGCGAGGGTGGAACCTACGAGCTGGCTGACTACACCCTTGGTTGCCTCAATAATTTTGGCGTAGGCACCGCAGGGCTTATCCGCAAAGATATTCATAGCTTTTGCCGGTTCGGCGGTAACACAAAATACGCCGGATCAGACCTGGATGAACGCATGACGAAAATATACAACAGTTACCCCGACGAGCTTAAAGAACTGATTATCCCCAGCACGATCCCGCTGTATAACGGCAGCGGCGCCGAGGATATAACCCGCAAGGTGTTTGCTCCCACGTTGACCATGGTAGGCGGCGGCGACAATGAAGGAGCGGGCGAGGGCTTAACATGGCCTATATTCACTGGCCGGAATAACCGCAAAAAGACCTTTAACGGCTCGGCTGCTGCCTGGTGGCTTTCCTCACAGTACTCCTCTGTCAACGCGTGGTACGTCCTCACGGACGGCTCCGCCTTCATCAGCAACCCCTCGTACTCGGATGGGGTTGTCCCCGCTTTTATACTCCCTCAATCGGTGCAGATTGACGACACACCGGATAATGACGGCAGCTACAGATTGACGGTGCTGCCAAGCTATTGCTCGTAAAAAGCCATGAAAAGCAAACGCACAAAGGCATGTGAGATACCGCAAAAGGTCAAACGGTGGGTATGGGAGAGGGATCATCATTGCTGCGTCCTGTGCGGCAGACCCGGCAACCCTGACGCGCATTTTATTCCGCGCTCCCATAATGGCAAGGGAATAGAAGAGAACATCGTCACCCTATGCCCCGAGTGCCACAGGGATTACGACAATTCAGAACGCAGGCCGGAGATCAGAAAGGCTCTTAGAGCGTACCTCATGGCCAAATACCCGGATTGGGACGAGGAAAAGCTGGGATACCGTAAGTGGAGGAGTGATTACATATGCAAGTAAGGGAGCTTTTACCCATGATCGCCCTGCTGAAAACACAGCGGGTACGACTGTACCACTCGCCGGACGGGGCGCTGATCGGAGACTTCAGGAGGGAGGATATTCTTCCCGCCGTCTGCGACAGAACGGTAGCCGCCCTGCTCGATGCGTCCCTGCTGTGCATGGACGCCAACAACAACTACATCAATTTATACGTTGCAACGGGAAAGGACAATTGAAATGTGGGGAGCATTTTTTAGCTGGGGAGTGCCGATGTTTGTGATCGGCATAATGACGGGCTTTGCCTTCGCACCCCGCAAAAGGAGATAGATATGGAAGCGTGCATAACCGGACAAACCCTATGCTGGCGTTGCCAGAGGGCGACCAACGCGCCGGGCATGGGCTGCAGTTGGTCTCGCCGCGCCGATCCCGAACCCGTTGAGGGCTGGGAGGCAAGGGAGACAACGCTGAAGGGCAGCAACTATTACCACGGCAAAAACTACACGACAATTATACAGTCCTACGTCATCCACGCCTGCCCGCTGTTTTTACCGGACGAGAAAAGTGAGCCGCCGCGTATATACAGGAAGTGGATCGTCGAAGTGGACGGCGAGTGGCTGACAACGCAGGAGACGAGGGAGCGGCTGGGCATCGACAGACACGAAATATACAAGCTGATTGAGTGCGGCAAGCTCAACGCCAGACAAGTAGAGCGAACGAGTTAAATAACATATCAGAGGAGGACGCAAAACATGAAATTAGGAGAACTACCATTCGGAACCAACATCAAAATCCCCGAGCGCCGCGAGGGTGGAACCTACGAGCTGGCTGACTACACCCTGGGCTTCTTCGGCGCAGGCGTAGCCGCGTTTATTCGCAAAGAGATACACAGCCGGTGCTGGTTTGGCGACAGCACGGAGTACGCCGATTCCGACCTGGACAAACGCATGACCGAAATATACGACAGCTACCCCGACGAGCTTAAGGAGCTGATTATCCCCAGCACGATCCCGCTATATAACGGCAGCGGCGCTGAGGATATAACACGGAAAGTGTTCGCCCCCACGTTGACCATGGTAGGCTGCGGCGACAACCACGGTGTGGACGAGGGCTTCACATGGCCTATATTCACGGGAAGGAATAGCCGAATAAAGACATATGACGGCTCGGCAGCTTTCTGGTGGCTTTCCTCGCGGAAATTCTCTGGCGACGCCTGGTGCGTCTACGCGGACGGCTCCGCCCACGACTTCGACTCGTGTTTCACGTTTGGTGTTGTCTCCGCTTTTATAATCCCTCAATCGGTACAGATTGACGATACGCCGGACAAGGACGGCAGTTACAGATTGACAGTGCTGGAAAGCTATTGCTCGTAAAAGACTGCGAAAAAACATATCAAAGGAGGACAAAAAAGTGGAAACAACTGAAAAGACATTCGGCGTTTGCCGCTACTGCGGGCAACTGCTCAATATCAAGAGCTATTTAGCCCTACACCCAAACATCGACGACCCGGACGAGGACGCGATAGCTACCCTCATATGCGACTGCAAGGAGGCCAGACGCGACCGCGACACTCATGAGGCTGCCCTTCGGGGGGAGAGTGACCGCATTGAGGCCCTGCAAAAAGCAGAGGACGTGATCGAGGAGCTTTTTGCAGGCAACCCGCACCAGAAGCGCGTGGCCGTGGACGAGCAGACGCGGGAGATATTGCAGCAGCTTGCCGAGCGGGTGTACGGCGGATTTGTGGATAAAGCGGTCATTACCACCACGGACGGAGTTAAGGCCACCATAAAAAGCACCGGCTCCGCCGCTATCGGCATAGCCATAGAGCGCAGCGAAACGAAAAGGGAGAAGAAGGAGATATAACCGTGGAAAGCCGGGAGATATACGACATGCTCCTGCGCGCCATAGGGGAGCACGTGGACACAAAAGGCCGGGCCGCTGTCAGCATCAACGGCAGGCCCGCCCTGATAGTAACGATAAACCGGGAGACCGGAGAGGTTACCGCCCGCAATGCGATCACTGACACGACCGCCGCCGACGCGGTAATAGACTACCTCAACACTGTTGCCGGGACGAAATATCAAAAAACGCCGAAAAACCGCAGCTATATCAACGCCCGCATTGCGGAGGACCATACGCCGGAGGACTGCCGCCGGGTAATAGACAGCCGCTGGGCAATGTGGAAGGGGACAAGCATGCAGGAGTATATGCGCCCCTGCACCCTGTTTAACAGCGAGAAATTTGAGGGCTACCTGTCGGCAGCGAAAACCAACGTCAAAAAAAACGCTGGGAGTTATTTTATGAACCACATTCAGCGTCAATACTCCGCCGACGAGCTGGCGAAAATAGGCGTTGATCTAATCGGGGATTTGGGGGAGGACTGAAAAATGCCAAAAAAGAAAAAGGAAGCGCTGCCCACCTACACCGTCCTGATCCGCACGCCCGCCGGGACGCAGACCATTATTGAGACCAACGACTTTGCGAAAGCCAGACGGACATATGCCCAGTACAAGGGCTCATGCCGCCTGTGCATCGACGGGCGGGAGCTGAGGATGCTCGAAGCGGACGAGTTGATGGACGACCACAGCGACAAAGTGATAGAGCAGATATTTATCCCGCGCCGCACGAAGAAAACCGAGGACATACACGCATTAAAGCCTGCCCGGTAACACGGGCAGGACTTGACCTTTTGCCGGGTGCGGCAATCACCCGGTCCTCCATTATGATAGGGTGGCGGCAGGTGCGGCCAACGGGGAAACGCCCGCACTGCAAACCACCGCCCCCGGCAAAGGGCCAAGACATGATTATTAAAAAAAAGGAGGCCGCCATGCAGCGGGTACGGCGTGATATATATTCCGGCGTGGTGCTGGAGCGGATCATATACTCCGTGGGAGACAGGACACAAAAACCCTACCGCCCGCGAAAACCGAGGTTTAAGACTGACGAGGAACGGGCGCGGTTTAACTCTGAGGTAGCCCGCCGGGCCCATACCCGGCTGGTCAACGAAAATTTTACCCCGGCCTCACTATACAGCACACTCACCCAGGACGACGAGCACGAGGTACACGATTTTAAGGATTTCCGCCGCCTCTGCGTCAACTTCCGGCGCCGGCTGCTCTACGCCTACCCGGAGGCAAAAATCGTTATCTACATGGGGCGCGGCAAAAATACCCACCGCATACATGCCCACATGCTGACGGACGGAGTGCCTGAGGAGGCCATACGCAAACAATGGACGCTGGGCAGCGTCAATCGCTGCGAGCACCTCCGGGCGCACATCCACTATGACGGCATAGATCACGGCCCGGACTATACGGGGCTGGCCAATTACTTGTTTAGTCACTGGACGCCGGAGCAGGGCGGGCACCATTACATGGCAACCCGCAACCTTGCCCCCTGCGGCAGGGAGCAGACAAAACCCATAAAACGCAACTACACGCCGGCCAAACCGCCGCATACACCGAAGGACTATATCCTCGTCGAGAGCGGCGCGACAGAGTTCGGCTTTACCTATTTCAAATATGTCAAAATCCCGTCCAAGCGGCGGTGTTAAGCGGCGCAAAGCACAAGGCTTTTACCGGGGCCTTGTAAATGCGTCGAATTTTACGACGATATCAAAAAGGAGGTAAAAACAATTGCTGAAGGATTACACCATGACCCCCAACCGGGCGGGTATACCCGTATGGCGACCTGCCCAGCCGGTAATAGGCAGGGAGGACGAGCACCAGACCGCCCTGACCAACTGGGCGCGAATGATGCGGACGCAGTATCCGGCCCTGACACTCTATCACCACATACCCAACGGCGGTCTGCGCGATAAGCGCACCGCTGCGCGGCTGATAGGGCAGGGGGTACATTCCGGCGTACCCGATGTATTTATCCCTGCCGCCCGGGGCGGCTACCATGGCATATACATCGAGCTCAAAACTGGCGCCAATAATCCGACCCCAAACCAAAACGAGTTTATGAGCGGCGCTATGGCCGAGGGCTACTATTGCGCGGTCTGCTACGGCTGGCCCTGCGCGGCCGCGGTGATTGAGAAGTATTTGAAAGGAGACACTGAGCTGTGAACAGTAAAAACACAATGAAAATTCTGCGCAGAGCCATCGAGAAATACGGCGAACCCATCCAGACCATAGTCGCCATCGAGGAATGTGCAGAGCTACAAAAAGAACTGACCAAAGCTTTGCGTGGCAAGCCGAACTCTGACCATCTTGCAGAGGAAATGGCTGACGTACAGATAATGCTGTGGCAGCTCTGCTGCATATTCAACGTAGGCGGGCAGGTGGCAGAGTGGATTACCAAGAAGATTGAGCGGCTCAATAAGCGCATTGAGGCGGCAGAAACAGGAGGCAAGGAAAATGACTAATTTCACCACTATGTTTTTGAGCGACAAGGACTATTGGGAAACGCCGCAAAGAAAGAGTGAGGTAGAGCAATGAAAAAGTACACGCAAGCGGATTTTGACAACTTTAAAGTAGACAAGTATGGCCACAAGATATGCCCTGCTGGGGATTATACCGCGATAAAAGGCTTTGGCGCGCAGTGCAGCTTTGGTGAGCAGTGCAGCTTTGGCGCGCAGTGCAGCTTTGGTGAGCAGTGCAGCTTTGGCAAGTGGTGCAGCTTTGGCAAGTGGTGCAGCTTTGGCAAGGGGTGCAGCTTTGGCGCGCTGTGCAGCTTTGGTGTGAGTTGCATCTTTGGTGTGAGTTGCAGCTTTGGCAAGGGGTGCAACTTTAGCGAGGAGTGCAGCTTTAGTGAGGAGTGCAGCTTTGGTGAGCAGTGCAGCTTTGGTGAGCAGTGCAGCTTTGGCGCGCAGTGCAGCTTTGGCAAGTGGTGCAGCTTTGGCAAGTGGTGCAGCTTTGGCAAGGGGTGCAGCTTTGGCAAGGGGTGCAGCTTTGGCGCGCTGTGCAGCTTTGGTGTGAG
>ERZ1034798.96-NODE-96-length-16188-cov-3.939751_pt1 | contig 16188 bp, 26 predicted proteins | sample MGYA00520690_ERZ1034798 | MGnify/ENA primary metagenome ERZ1034798 (study PRJEB33766, sample SAMN09781682) | gut metagenome | biome: gut microbiome | host: Homo sapiens | place: Madagascar | study: EMG produced TPA metagenomics assembly of the PRJNA485056 data set...
GCTTTAGCAGTTGCTGTGTGAGTGGTGTTTGTTCCATATCTTTTCTATTGTTTATTTTTACGATTTACTGATAGTGAATGCCATGTCGTTGAGGGTTTTACACCAATTTATCTTGCCTTCTGCGCATAACTCGTTGATGGCTTGGTATGGCTGGTGGCATCCTCTGTTGATGATTTCAGATGTGAGGACGTGGGGCGGCACGATGTGAGCAGCTTCACGCTCTGCCTGAATCTCAGCGATGATGGCTAGGATTTTTTCTTTCTCTGTCTTCATGAGGTGAAGGTAAGAATGAAACTTGGGTGACTAAAGACTGATACATAAGGATTTCCTTATTTCCGTTTATGTCCATGCAGCACCATTTTCCATCTATCATGGTTCCGATGATAGGCTTGTCTTTGTACCACATGATAAGGGTCTTTCCTTCAAAGAGAAGGCGGTGGGCTTTGCTTACTCGCTTGCCTACCTTGATATAGCCGAATATGTTCATGCTAGAAGAGGGATAGCTGACCAGTCTTGTCATGATAGTGATTTCCTGAAGGGAATATCAGTTCCTCGAACATGGCGGTCAGGCAGTTGGTTACTATTGAGTTTCCTGCCAGTGCATAGAGTTTGCTCTTGCAGATGATGAGTTGACCAGTCTTCTCCTTGCTCAGGAGTTTGTCTATGTCAGCTTCGTGGACTCCCATCAATCGGAAACAATCTCTTGGAGTGTACTTCCTGATTTGGATGGAGTATCGCTTTCCGTTGGGAGCGGTATGGATGATTTCTTTACTAATCATTGTTACGAATGTCATTGATGATGAATCTATTGTTGTTAGCATGGTTGGGGCGATGCCTTGATATACTTGCTGATTATATAAGTCTAAGACTTGCCCCCCCATATCAGGCTTCACCTTCCCTGAAAGGAGCAGGGATTTCATTCTCTTTCCTCCTGTTATCATATCTCCTTTACTATTAAGAATAGTGGGATGCAGTTACCTCCGTGACCCATTGCAGAATTGAGAGTAGGGGAGATTCCCTTGGTGGAATAGACTCTGGTCTGCTGCTCTATTCTGCCTTTGGTTTGGAGGTTTGCTAGCTTTATAATTTTGTCGCACATTATAATTTCTTGATGATTAAGACTCCACCCTTAGGATAATGACCAGTGTCTAGCATATTCATTACGCTGGTCATTGAAAAACTGGAAGTGACAGCAACAGAGCAGCCATCAGCAGTTTTCGGTATTGAAATCTTCGGGGTAGAGTTTTTCGATTGATTCATTGATGTCTGCTTTACAGAGATACTTTTCTATGAGTGGCTGAGACATGAAATATTCAGGAGAAACATCGTCTTCCAAAATGTCCTCAACCGTAGTTTCTAGCTTGATAGGCGAAGGGAAGTGATACTCTGGGTTCGGCTCGTCTTCTGTGCGTAGGATGGATATTACGAAGATACGCTCACGATTCTGAGGGATTCCGTAATCTTTTGCATTCAATACTTTGTAGAAAGAAGTGTAGCCGTATGAGTCAAGGTCTCGGATATACTGGAAGAAGTACTTTCTCATTGACTTTGAGAGAAGACCTTTCACGTTTTCGAGCATCACATATTTAGGATGCTTAGCTTCTAACATTCTCCTTTCTTGGAAAATAAGGGAAGAACGTGTACCGCTACCTTCCTCTGCTCCCTTGCGAAGTCCTGCGTTAGAGAAGTCTTGGCAAGGTGAAGACCAACTGATGAAGTCGAAGTCGGGAACCTCATTCCAGTCAAGAAGGGCGATGTTGCCGAAGTTAGGGATTTCCCTGCCATGAAGAAGTCTGTAGGCTTGGATGGCAGAAGGTTCTATTTCGGAAAAACCAACAACATTGAAGTCGAACTCAGGATGCTTTTCTTTGAGGTATTTGAAGGCTAGGCTCTGACTGCCATATCCTGCAAAAGCCTCAAAGATTCGGAGGGGATGCTGCTTGTTGTACTTGCTAATTTGTATCATTGTGGTAAACGGTTTCGTAGATGTTACGGATTCCACTGGATGCCCAAGCGTTCCATTGTTCCGTTGTCACGATATATCTCCAATGGGATTCTACATGAACTTTGTGGGTCGTTCTTTAGGACTTCAATCATTCCGCATATTCGCTTGCGAAGTTTATTGTCCTGTGCTTCTTCTGTAAGATTCTGCAATTCGACTTTTGTTCTAGCGATGAGCTGACTCATTTCAGAAGGCTTTTCATTTATGGCTGCTGGCGGTGGTGTTGCTCCGATAAGTTCGTCTTCCCATCCTCGCTGGTTAAGGAAGGTTTGGAAGTTCTTTCTATACTGCTTGTCGGGTTGGGAGATTACATAGAGAGGAATATACTCTATAGCTGCCTTGCGGTCTTTCAGGCTCATAGAGTTCCACTTCTTTTCGAGTTTGGCTTTGCAGCCAACCTTCTTTTCGTAAAGGTTCCATGCTCGTTCAAAGGTATATTCGTCTTTGACTTGCTTTGGAGGTGGTGTTACCTTGTAACCTTTGGATTCCAAGATAGAGATTATTTTTTTCGTTAACTCTTCTTCTTGGTTTTCTTTGAACTCTTCAATAAATCTATCTATTAAGTTCTCACCATGAACAAGTGGTGGCATTAATTGCATTTGAAATTGTTTCATAGTTCACCATTTAAATAATTGTCGATTGCTTGGATAAATTCATCTAAAGAACGAATGATGATGTACTTGCCACCATGTCGTTCTACTTCATACTGGAATACCTTCTGTTCGGGTTCCTGTCTGCCTTTTGTTGTCTTGTTTTCGATGCAGAGGAAACCGTACTGGGAGGTGCGCTTCAGGAGCAGCATATCAGATACTCCTGCCTTCATGCCTTCTTCTTTTAACCATGCGGCTTGTCGGGAAGTTCGCTTGCCACCATTAGGAACGGCAAAGAAGACTCCTTCGAGGTCAGGATATACCCCACGGATATACCTGACCTCTGCGGCTTGCAAGTTGTGCTCATCGTAGGATGAACGCTTGCGTATCTTCTTGCCTTCCTGCTGTAGCTTTTCTTTGATTTCAGCGTAGCTTGCCATTACCAGCCAGTTGAGAAAAGGTCGTCCAAAGATTCTCTGCCCATCAAACGGAAGGCTTCCCATGCAAGTTCTTCTGTTTTGAAGTAAACTGAACCACTATTGAATATGTCTGACCAGAATATTTTATAATTATCAACGCCTTCTCTATTGATGTACCAATTTTTATTTCCGTACTCAAAGTTAGGTTTCCAACCATCATTGAGATACTTTGCGATATTCTGCAACTTATTGAAAGCTATCATGCGTTTAGCTTGTGCTTTAGATGTGCAGTTATCTAAGTCTCTATAATTTGATAAAGTTTGCACCCATGAGTCAATCGTGTCGTGATTAAGAAACCACGCATCCTTGTTAAAGAACAATTCTCTGCAAATATCATCGTATGTGATAGGCTTGCCTTCCCCTGCATCAGTAGGTTTCTCGTCTCCTTCAATCTTCTTGCGAATCATCGGCTTGCCATCCTCGCCGATGAAGACTTGAAGGTTGTCGGGAATAGGAAGTTCTACGGCTGTACCATCCGTTGGGATGGTGCATTTGGTGAGACTCGCCTTTCCGTTATTGATGTTGGTAACGTCCTGATTGCTGATGCCTTCTGCATGAATATCAGGAGTCTCTTCCTCGGCATTCCCTGCCATCTTTTTTGCAATCATATCTACTCCTTTGCCAAGGAGTGCTCCGAAAAGCATTGATGCAAACTCTGGTAACTCTGGGTTGTTGCGCTGACGATTACGTCTGTTGTTGCGCTTGTCGTTTCTACGTGTCATATCAACTATAATTTTGTAAAATGTTATTGAACTCGTCTTCTGTAATACCATTAGCCATGAGAATGGTTAGGATGGTATCAAGACATCTACTATATACTTCATTGAAGGCTGGCTCATCCATCTTGGCGAAGGAGATAGACTTTGCTCTCTCCAAGAACTTCTGCCCGTTGAGGTCGTAGAGCGGTTCACAGAATCCTGACGTTATCAGAAACTCTTCACGGAATGTGTCTATCGAGCGTAGGTTTGTGCGCTGCTGCTCTGTAAGACAATCCCATGCTGCTCTGATAAGGGCGAAGAACTTACGATGAAACTTCACGTTGCGTGGTCGGACGATATTCGCCTTGACGATGGAACCAACCTTTATCTTTTTCATTTCCTCGTAATCATCATCCGTGTAGGGGCGAAGACCAGTGGAGGTTCTTACTAGATGGATTTCCATACCTTATATATTAATGATTAAAATGGGAGACCACTTTTCTGCTGACCACCTGCATATTGAGCGTTCTGCTGAATAGGTTGACCGCTTGCATTAACCTGAGGGGGAAAAGTCTGCATCTGCTGCTGAATAGGTGCTGGCTGCGGTGGATAGTTGGCTGCTTGCTGCTGAGGAACCTGACCTATCTGACTCTGTACCATCTGTCCCTGCTGCTGGGCATTTGGTCGCTCTACCTTCCAGCAGTCCAACTGATTGAACCAACGTCCGTCTCTAGACTGATGTGCCTTCAATCCGATGTTTGCGGTGATGATTTCACCAACCTGAATGCCGAACTGCTGAATCTTGTCAGAACCGTAAACTTGGATAACGGCTCTTGAAGGGTACTGCTGATTCAGTTCCTCAATAACATACTCTTGGGAACTCCATTGGGTTCCGTTTTGGGAAGTTCCCATTTGAACTTGCCCTGCTGCAATAATCTTGCCTGTAAACTTTACATTCATATTGTTACTTAATTAAGTTTGATTCTTATTGACGGCTTTGTGGTCGTTTCCTTTAGATAGTGCTCATAGTGGTCAGGCTCCGTGTCCTTGAATAACTTCGTGTCGAAGGTCTTCTTGGTGCTGGCTGCTACATAAGAGTAAGAACCGATGTTGGTCTTGATGGATTTTTGCTTGTTGGCTTCCATCATCTTCATCATCTGCTCCTTCAAATCATCCTGCTTGATTTTCAGGGCATCCATACGAGCGGAAACTAGTCTGTACTCCTGCTCTAGTGCCGAGAACTGCTCAGGAATCTCTACTTTATATTGATACTCTGCATCATCAGCGAGATAAGCGTTGATTAAATCGTCAATCTGCCAACCTGCTACTCTTGGTAGCGGCTGGAACTTGCTCTGTCCGTTCTTGAACCACATGCAAACAATCTCCTTCACCTTCAAGTCAGGATTCTGCTCCTCGAACCATTTTGCATAGATGGATAGCTGGAGCGATACATTGTCGTAGTGGAGGGTGGCGGTGGTCTTGTAATCTACCAGATAGATGTTGCCTTCGCTATCTGAGAAGACTCCATCAATGGCAGATGCAAAGTTCTCGCCATCTGTAACTAGATACTCGGATGCCACATAATGTAAATCGTATGCGACTAACATACTATGGAAGGCAAGAAGCTCTTCCGTAGGGTTCGGGTATTGTTTGAGGTCTGCATCGAAGATGGAGCAGAAGGTTTCAAAAGTGTTGTGGATAAGTCCTCCTCGTTCTGCTGCCTTCATCAATACCGATTCAGGAATGTTATTGTAGGTGTCGGGGAAGGCTTTCTTGATGAGCGTTCCAGTTACACCTTTCAGTTCCTTCTTGCCGATGAAGTACTGATGAGATTCCTCAATGAACGTGACTCTTGGCACATTCAGGGTTATTTTCTTTGTTTCTGCTGTCATATTATTGTAATCCTAATTCTTTCTTCTTAGCTGATACTGCTTGCATGAACTGAGGGCTGGCGGTGAGCGGCTTGTATGTCTGAACTACCCATACTAGATTGTCCTTGTTGACACATCTGCTAAGGTACGCCAATCCTTCGTTCAAGTCATTGGTGTGATACTGGGGTGTTGCTGGCTGCTGTACGGCTTGTGCTGCCTGAGCGGTTGGATGCTGACTCTGTGTCTGCTGCTGCGCTGCCTGATGTTGCACATCGTTGGTTGCATCTGAATCAGCATTATCATCAATGGCAAAGAGACCGTTGAGGGCATACTTTCGAGCGTAAGAGGAGGATGCTCCAGTAATCTGACTGCCATCCATACCTTTCTTGGATTCCTCTTCTCTAGCCCAACCAGTGGTTGTTTCACACTCGCCCTTCTCGTTCTTGATAATGGCGGTTGCCTTCACGTAGATGCGGTTGCCTATCAAAACTACATCATCGGTGATGATGAGCGTACATTTCTGTTTGGCGAGTAAAGGCTTGACAGCTTCTAAGATGTCCTCAGCCTTGCGGTACTTGTAGCCACCGAATCTGTTGAATTGACTCTTCGGGGCTTTCAGTTCCGACTGAATTGCGATAAGTTCTTTCATATCTTATATGTATTTAAGTTGTTATTGATACTTCCATTCATAATGGCTGCATCTGTAGCCGCCATCAGGGTTCTTATTCGGATTGTCACACATGGTCAAGAAGATACAATCGTGACAACTATTTGCTTTATATCTCATATCTTGTTGTTTTGATGTTCAAAATAAAACCCCACGGTTCTCACGAATGGTGGGGGCGAGTGTTCGTTATTTTAATATAACCTGAGCGGTCGCTACCGTCTCACAATGTAATTTGTATGGTAAATTCAACATGTCAATATTTGCAATTTCCTTTAGAAAAGGAGGGGCAGTAAAATGAATATGATTAAAACTGCCACCTCCGTGGAGCGACATCTATACAATCTTGCCGGATGCTGAATCGCTCCTTGGCTCCCTTCTGCATTTATGGAGGCTTAGGACTCCCAGCACTAGTAATCGCACACATTTTGATATATCTAAATTTTTACGAACCATTAACCTATTTACCTAACTGGAACAAAAGAAAGTATTCGTGCTGGCTGCATTAAAACCGATTTGTAGTTGTGCGCTTCTACCTTTCTGCTACCTTATCTTTAAGGGTCACGGCATGAGGTCTGCATCTTCACAAGTGAACTCCAAGCGTTCCAAATTCCACCCAGTGGGTGTATGTATTAGCTTGCCACTTCCACGTCTAAGCATTATCTGTGGTTAATAATGCTCCTTTTGGGTACGTGTACCTCTCTAGGAAGGTTTATCCTATCCGATATAAAGCCTTGGAATCGGGCTATATGGGGCGCAAGGTGGGACTCGAACCCACGACACGTGACATTTCACACTCTACCATCTGAGTTACTTGCGCTTTCAATCAATAATCTAACTAACTTAAAAACATAGTGAGTAAAAATGGCTATTACTTACCCTTGTATCTACTTGCTCACTTCCTTGAAGTATGAGCGGATTTCCTTTATTAAGAGGACAAACATGGCAATAGATGCCACTAACATAATATCTGCGAACATAAGTTTATCTGTTTAATGGGTTACACAATAGGCTGCTGCCTCTGATTCTATCTCTGCCATACTCTTGCTGCGGTTCTGCATCATCCAGTCTTCCAACTCGCTCTTCTTGAAGTAGAGTAGGTTGATATTTGGCTTGTAGCAGGGGAGTATGTGCTTTCTGACGTTTTCTCTCACTCCTCGAACCGTCATGCCTAGTATGATTGCAGCTTCCTTAATGTTGAGCACATTCTTTGCAGCAATCAGCGAATACTGCTCGATGCGGTCTAGCTGCTCCTTAATCTCTGGGTCTATCATATCAGCTGAATTTGAGGGTTTGTTGACTGGCACTAGCTGCCTTGGCTGGCTCTGTTCCACCAGTGCCCTTATCGCTGGGAGTGTTCTCCTGCTCTATTAAGGGGAGAATGCCCTTCGCTTTGAGTGATTCATATAGGAAGATTCTTCCCTTGGTTGTCCACTCGGTGTTGTACTTCACATCGTGCCGACCATCACTTCTCAGTATATCTACCGCTCTGCTGTGAACGTAGCCGCCAGTGAGGAACTTCCCGTACAATATCCACTGACCTCGAACCTTATGCTGAATCTTCATTGCTTCCAGTTCTTTATTCAGCTTCATGGCACTCATTCCGTAATCCTGAGCAATCTGGGTGACGGTCATGGTGGCTGTACTCTGCAAGATTTGGTCGTAGTAGCTGACCTTTGGCAGCATTTCGGTAATCTTGTTACCCAGTTCCATGTTCTCCTTGCTGATAGTGAGGATTGTTGCTTGCTGCTGCTTGTTCTCCAAAGCTAGTTGTTGTTTCTCCTCCTCAGCCTTGACAAGAGATTTGAGAGCTTCGAGATAGGTCTGTGGAACGGATGGCTTTTGATGTTGCTCCTCCAGTTCCTTCCATCGTTTAATCAACTTGGCTCTCGCTTCATCGTTGAACTTGGTGGCGATGTAAAGACACTCTTCCTTGTTGAGGGAGTAGTAAGGTCTCATCTTGTGACCACCATTACTAATTTCAATCTCTTCTTGCATCAGCGCAAATTTGCGCTCTTGCACCTTTTCCCAAGCTGGCTCCATATTTCGGATGGCTCTCATTATATCTTTGTGAGCCTTGCCAGTAATCTCTGCAATCTGTAGTGATGTCATTCTGTCACCATCTACAATAGTTGAAATTTCATTCATAGGATTCCTCCTTCTTTATTATTAGTAGAACACGACCTTGTCCGTCTCAACTCCTCCGAACTCATTCAAAGCAACCTGCCTGATGTCTTCGGATTGCTTGCTCTGACTCCTAAAACTTAGAGCGTTGTAGATTGTTTCCCTTCGGCAACCATACCGCTCAGCAAGTTTTTTACCCATTTTTGGTGGAATCTTGATAATTTTTATCTTTTTTACTTGCATAACTTAATTTTTTGTTGTACTTTTGCTTTTAAATATATAGCAACTTGTTATTAACGAGTGCAAAGGTATGCAAATATGTTTAGACTACCAAACATTTCTGCATATTTCTTTAGTCGATTATGTTTATTTAAGTATCGTTTAAAAATGTAAAATGTATGGAAAGTGTTGTGGCACAGAGAATTAAGTCTGTTTTAGAGTCTAAACAGATAAGTATATCTGCATTCTCGAAAATGATAGGAATGCAGCAAGTAACTTGTAATCGCCAAATTCGTGGCGACCAAGCGGTATCACTTGGACTCATTGAAGGATTCCTGAAAGAGTTTGATGAGATTTCAGCCGAGTGGCTTCTTCGTGGCAAGGGAAATCAGGTGAATGAGGAACCATCGTTCTTGGTGGCAGAACCAACTCCTGAGTATCGTGAAGACAAAAACGACATACTAGTCGATTCTGTATGGAAGGCGAAGTACGAAGAGTTAGAAAAACGCTACGACCAGCTATTGTCTATCTTAGGCGGGGGCATGAGAAAAGCAAATGTAGGATAATTAAAATGTGGTAGATATGAAACTGATTATAACAAATTTATATACGTTGTTCATTTTAGCGGTGTGTGATGCGATAGTCCTCTTGTCTGTGAAGTGGGCTATTAACATTGATGTTATTTATATAGTGTTGTTGATGATAGGAACATTACCATTTATGGTGGTATCTAACTTATTTGATAAGTCGATAACGTTCTTCCCATATTATTTCATCAGATTAAGACAGGTTGATGTTTATAGTTCCTTTTTCCTATATATGCTTGGCTTTGCTTTCGGAACGTTCTATTTATGGCATACGTTTTGGCAGCATGATGGTCATTGGATATTAGGATGTATCTTTGGTACAATACTGAACTGGATATTGGTGGCTATGAAAGGAAATGATTTGGTGTTGGTTCATAAAAGAATGGGGGTGATGTGATGGAAGTATTTATAGGTATAATGTTGCTTTTGGCTATTATTGCTGTAATATTTATCCAGAGAATAATAAGTGTGAATCGTGAGTTAAGCGATAAGAAAGCAAAGGAAATGATGGAAAGGCTGAGGAAAGATTGCTCTGAGCACCATTCAATATGTGTTACTATTGATGGGTGTAAAATTATGCTAAGAGAAGACTTCATAAAGAAGGAGTGGAATAAGACTGGAGAAGGAGGAATACCTATCCGTGGTCAATATGAATCAGCAACGCATTTCCTGAAACGTGTTGACGAATATCGCAAAATGAAGGCTGAGCAGAAAAGGCGTTATGATGAGTTAACTCGTAAGCAGCAGTCAATACTGGATAAAAACAAGCGAACTCCATTACCGAAGTCCGAGTATGAAGCTGATGAAATAAAGAAGAACTACAATGGAGAAAAATAATTTTCCCAACTAGGAAAAAATATTTTCCCAACTATAAAAATAAAATTATGCCAAAAGAAATTATTTATGTGTTTGTGGCATTCATAGTAATAGCTGCAATTTATTTTATGTATTCCTCATTGAGGGTTAACCGAAAAGAAGGTGATTCTTCAAGTGTTAAGGATGATAGCAAGAAGGTTGCTAAGATGGTATTTAGATATGTTGCCATTGCGATTGCCTTTGTTGTCTGTATGGTTGTGTTGATTGCTATTGAATCCCAGTTCGTAGAGCCAAATAAAGGGTTTATCTGTGGTGATTTTGTTGTGTCTGCCATCGCTGCTAGCTTTGTTGGTAGCTTTCTGAAAAAGAAACTTGGTTTATAATGGCAGAAATAACTAACGAACAGAAGTTGTATGTGCTGCTGGACAACATTCGAGACAAGTCCGAGTATGAGCAGGAGATATGGGGTATCATTTACGACCACGTATCTCCTGATGATGCTTGGAAAGAGAGTGTTGCGGAATTGCTAGTAAAGAGCGCATACCTTGACCGTGGGTATGCCTATAGCAATCAAGAATCTAGGGTGGTGTATAGCATCACCAAGCAGGGAAGGAGGCAGATACCAATCCTTTGGAATGGTAGTGTGTTAAAGAAGGAGTTTGAGGAGGAAGTTGATAAATTCAAAGAAGAATCTAAGTTTAGGAATAGACACAAAAATATAGCCGAGATTATCAAGCTAATCTTGGCAGCTTGTGTAGGTGCTTTAGCTGAAAAGATTGCCGACTTTCTGTTTTAAAACAATTCAGCAATTATTATCCCAAGCAGAAAGCATACAACAAGCTCAAAAGGGTCTGTATCTTTGAATATGTTGAATATCTTCATGGAGGCAAAGTTACGCTTTTCTCCTGAGAATCAGAAGTAAATTACATAGTTTAACTTTTAATCTTTGCAAAGTTTGCAGCAAACATTGCAAACTTTGCAGAGACTAAGAGTTGGTACGGAGCGGGTCTAGTCCTTGTCGAAGAACTTATCAATGAGTCCCATTGCATCATTCTTCTTCTTGTCTATAATCTTGGCATAAATCTCGGTTGTGGCGATTCTAGTGTGCCCCATTAACTTGCTTGTGGTGTAGATGTCTGCTCCCAGTGTAAGCATCATGGTTCCAAAGGTATGCCTTGCAGTATGGAAGGTGATGTCTTTTTTGATGCCAGCGTTTGCTGCCCATACCTTGATATGAGTGAGAACCGTCTGTTCGCATCCCATACCATTGAAGATGAACTCGTTTCCGTCCTGCTCAGGCAACCATTCTATAGCCTTTCCTGACAGATTGTATGAAACCATCTTGTTGGTCTTCTTCTGTATGATAGACAGATGCCATGACTTGGTTCCATCCTCGTTGGTCACTTCCCTGATGTCTGACCATTTCAGTCTCCTGATGTCGGAGATACGCAAACCGCAAAAGCAGGAGAACATAAATGCCTGCTTGATAACTGGAACCTTGCATTCTGTTTCTGCCAGTTTCTTCACCTCCTCAATATCCAAGAAGACCCTGCTCGTTTCGGGTTTCTTCGGCTTCTCACGTTTATCCACCTCACTGAATGGATTCTTGTATATCATCCCACCTTTCACGGCTCTGCTGAGCATTTCATTGAGGTGGTTGCAGTACATAATCTTAGTATAGCTGGAAAGCGGCTCGCCATTGCTCTTCTTGGTATTGTTCAGGAACTCAATGAATGCCACACAATACTTCTTGTCAATGCTGGATAGCTTGATATTCTTTCCCTTGTAGGCGATGAGTTGCTTTCGGGTGCATTCTATCTGTGCTGCGATGCGGCTTGGAGACTGCGATGTCTTCATCTTATAAGTCTTGAAGTTGTCTATCCAATCCATGAGCTTCATCTTGCTCTTGACTGATATGATGCCCGAAATGCTGTTTTTGATGTCCAGTACTCTCTGAGCCTTGATAACATTGGCGGTAGCCATTGTTTCAGCATTCTTTCTTCTTGCCTCTGCCTTACCTCTACCAACCTCTGGTACGATGTAGAGTTTCAGAAACTCATAGGTTCTCTTGCCATCCTTGTAGATGTCCAGATATACACTCTTGTTTCCATTGGCACGTTCCTTGAATCTGATAGTGACAGGTTCCTTTTCGATTGTTTTCTTCCTTCCCATAAGCCTTTGTTTTATAAATCTGCTGCAAAGATAAGCATTTTTTTTGTTACTCGCAAGTTTTGGGTAACAAAATAGTAACAAAACTAACACGTACCTGATGTATAGGTAATGTATATCTATCTTTCGGAAAATTAATTTTCTGAAAAGGCAATATATTGATAACTAACTATTTAGATGTACATTTGATATACATTTGGTAACAGATGACTAAAACATGGCTATCTACTATCTTTATTATTCCAATATGATTTATTCCGCTAGTTAAATATCTGATTTGTAGATAGTTATGAATTTCTTTGCTTTTGACGAGTAACAAAATAGCAACAATGAAGTGTTAATCTTTGCAAAGTAACTAACTTGCCCACAACAAAGATACGAATTAAATCTTATTCACAATTAGTTTTCGAAAAGACTTTAACTTAGATTAACATTGTATCATTTCGTATATCTAATGTATATCTATTTCCCTAAAAATCCAATTTCATTTACATTCAACAAATTTTAGCATTTGGCGGTTCCAAAAAATGTTTCTATCTTTGCATCGTCAAAGTTGCGATTGACACATACAGATTTGTCCTCCTTTCAGGCTTTAAGCCTACGAGATATGGAATCCCTTGGTTAGCGCAACATGACCTTGGGATTCCTCTTTTTTATCCCAGAGTTTTTGACAAGACATACGAGGTTCAATCCGTGCAGTCCTCTTCGGAGTTATCGACCGATATATAAAACTGCTCAGTCTAGTAGAATATATCCATGTAGGTAAACCCTGCTCTGTCCCATCCATTGACAACAGGTGCCCATCTGCCGAAAGGCACTACCCCTACATAGATGAATCAAACAAAGTGGGTAACTTTGTTCTATGTAGGCTTTGGTAGGGAATAATCTACTGCTTATAGTAGTTGATAATTAAATAAAGATTATCCTTGCTGCTGCCCTCTCCATTAGGGGATGGGTAAAGAATGGATAGTATATATTGTTGAACTAGTAAAATTTGGGCTTATGGAAAAGGAAGAAAGAGTCATAGTAGATTATGATAAATATCAGGAGTTGCTTGCAAAAGCAAACCTGAATGAAAAATATATCGAAGATATAAAGTCTAAACTTTCGAAAGAGTACGAAAATAAAATTCGTGATTTTGAAAATCAGTCACATAAATCTTTTGAAGAAGGTTTACATGCAGGAATATCTTTGTCCCATAGTGAAGCTGCACGAACGATACGTAAAAAATTGTTGGAGAATTTGGATTCTATTCTTGAAAATGTTCCTGCTTTGTCTTTTTGGAGTTATATTACTGGTGAAGCAAATAGTCTTTTCTGTTTAAGATTACGAGAGGGGATTGATGAGACTATAAAAAATAGTATCAGAAATATGTGTAGATAATGAAGATAGAGTCAATCAGTTGTCAGGTCAGAACTGCTCGCAAGCAGCATGTATGTGAGTTGTGCCTTTGCCCTATTCATAAGGGTGAGGGGTATGGGTATGAGGTCTTGAAGGTAGATGGCAAGATAGAAGCTCATAAGCGGCATTTGGAGTGTGACGAGTTGACCGCCAAGGATGAGTTCCAAACGGAAGACTACGGCTTGCGCTACACTTCCGAGACCTTCTATAGAGCAGTGTATGACTATATCCATCAGCATCATAATGGGGATGATAGCTGGGCTGGCTCAATGTTTAGCAGAGTGATTAAGATATTAAATGAAGTTAATAATTAAAATTTTGGCTTATGGAACTTGATATGTTGATTAGAAGTGCCCTGAGTGATGCAAATTGGTTAATTGCTAAGGGTGGAACGGATAGGGCAGAAACCCTGAATCGTGTGCTGGGTAAGATTGATAATGTCCTGAAGGAACTGGATGGGGCAGACCTCATTGACCTCAACAAGGTGTGGCATCAGGCGAAAGATGTTATGCCGCCAAGCATTTATGGCGGCAATCATGCAGACTTGCTGTGTGTGCATCAGTTCAAGCCTAATTCTCATCCTCATCTTACTCACGAAGAGAACTGCCCAATTTTTGAAGAGTATCTTAAAGCGAGTCCGAATGACTGGTGGTGTAGAACTGGTGATTTGTTGAAGAAGGAACATCGTGAACTTTATTGGAGATAGATATACAATTTAAATTATTTTGTTTATGGAAGATTTTAAAGAAAGAATGTGCCAAGAGCATAGTGAGTTGAGTGAGCGTTTAGGCAAACTTAACGTTGCCTTGTGCAAGGCTGGTTTCCGTGAGAAAGTCGGTGACTATCAGTTTAAGTTAATGAAGGAGCAAGCATTAGGTATGGAGAAGTACTATCTTGCTTTGACTGCACGTTTGGTAGATATGGGCTTATTTCCGAATGACGAAGGAAAATCATTTGCTTTCACTGGAATGGGTATTGCTGGGGCTGTTAATGCTCTGAAATTAGGTCTTGCGGTTAGACGTAAGGGCTGGAATGGAAAGGGTTTGTTTGTTGTTAAGCAGATTCCTTCACATATCACTAGTGACATCATCCCTAATATGCAGTCTCTTCCTCAGTCTGCTAAGAACATCTTGATGAGTCGTGAGAATCCTCACATTGACTACACCAACCAGATGCTTATCATCAACCCAGATGGCAGAGCAGATTCTTGGGTTCCTTCTGTATCTGATATTTTTGCTGATGATTGGGAGATAGCCAATGACTAGTTCTTCTGCTGAATACTATAGAACGCACCCAGTAGCTAGGGCACGGAAGGCGGCTTACGATACAAAGTTTGAGTCTTCTCCTGCTCAGAAGGCTAAGCGTAGGGAGTTGGCTCGTCACAACGCTGCCCACGACAAGAAGTATGGGGCAGCTTCTCGCAAGGGCATGGATGCCAGCCACACGAAATCAGGAATTAGGTATAAGCCATCATCGGTGAATCGTGGTTCCAAGACGGATATGGCTGGAGATAGAAGGGCTAGAGGCGTTCGCTGATAGTGAATAAAAGAATAGGGAGTGCTCACGCATTCCCTATTCTATTATCCTAACAATCTTAAAACCTATAAACCAAAAACCTATGAAAAAAATCGTCTTTTTTATGATTTCATGAACAATTCAACCTTCTTCTTCTGACATCTGTCTTAACTTCTCGGTGAGGGCATTGTGAACCTCACGCTTATCGTCAAGAGTGACGGTCTGTAGCTTAGGGCAATTAAACTCCAGTATCTTGATAAATGTTGCTACCTTATCCTTAGGTTCGCACTTATACCAAGCAGCCATGAAGTCTTCCCAAGCCTGTCTAGAAAAGTCAGCACACAACTCACGAAACTCCTTTGTGATAGGAGACTCGTACCCTTTCTGCTTTCCTCCAGTCTTCGGTCTTCCTTTCTCGAACTGACCTTTTGAATTTCTGTCTGCTGCCATATCTAAAATATTTTGGTGCAAAGATATACAAAATAGTTGAAGGTGAAGTTTTATCCGTTAACTTACCTACCTAAATAAACGGATAAAATACGATTCTCGGATGTTATCAGTATCTTTGTACCATTATTAATAATTTAAATTTCATATATATGATAGGTGCATTAATAGGTGCTGGGCTTAGCGTTGCAAGCAGTATCGCTGGCGGTATAGCTAACCGCAAGGCGAGACGTAAGCAGGAGCAGATGATTGCCCAGCAGCAGAAAGAAAATCAGGCATGGTATGATAGGAAGTATAACGAAGACCCTACCAAACGTGCTGATACGGTTCGCTTGCTCACTCAGATGCAGGAGCAGATAAAGAACAGAAACAAGGCTGCAAAGGGAAGACAAGCCGTGATGGGTGGTACAGAAGACTCCACTACTGCGGTTAAGGAGACTAACAACAAGACTCTTGCTGATACTACCTCACAGATTGTGGCTGCAAATGAGTCTCGCAAGGATAATATCGAGCAGCAGTATATGAACAGAAAGAACCAGTTACAGAACCAGCAGATGGGTATTGACGCTGAGAAGGCTGCTGATACTGCCAATGCGGTGGCTGGTG
>ERZ1034798.101-NODE-101-length-15755-cov-98.820000_pt1 | contig 15755 bp, 34 predicted proteins | sample MGYA00520690_ERZ1034798 | MGnify/ENA primary metagenome ERZ1034798 (study PRJEB33766, sample SAMN09781682) | gut metagenome | biome: gut microbiome | host: Homo sapiens | place: Madagascar | study: EMG produced TPA metagenomics assembly of the PRJNA485056 data...
TTCGCCAAGATCGGCAGCAGCGGCGACTCCGCCCAGATCGGCAGCAGCGGCGACTTCGCCCAGATCGGCAGCAGCGGCGACTCCGCCCAGATCGGCAGCAGCGGCGACTTCGCCAAGATCGAAAGCGCGGGAGAAGACTCGGTTATTTGTTGTTCGGGAGACGCATCCATCGTTAAGGGAAAACTCGGCAGCTGGATAACGCTTGCCGAATGGAAATATTCAATAGAGAAAAATCGAATGGTTCCACAATTTGTAAAAACCGAGTTTGTTGATGGCGAAAAAATAAAGGCAGATACATGGTACAAGCTTTTCAACGGCGAATTTACCGAGGTGTCGCCATGACAAACGATGCTTTGCGTTTGCTGTCTGCTCTCGGCGAGGGCGAGGACAATGCTATGACGCGCGGCGCCCTATGCGCCCTGCTCGGCTTGCCGGACCGCACCGTGCGCAAGCTCATCGAAGAAGCGCGGCGAGAGGAAACGGAGGACGGCCCCTTTATCGTCAACGCCTGCGAGGGCAAGGGCTACTTCCTCGCCCGCAATGCGGACGAGATCGAGCGTCACTACCGCGGCGAATACTCCCGCGCGATGGCGATCTTGGTGCGAACGAAGGGCGAGCGGAAATTTTTGAAGAAAGCGGGTCGGCTATGATGTATCAATGCGAGAGCTGTCACGCGATCTTTACGGAGCCATACACCTACATGGAGCGTGAAAACCTCGATGGGGAAAACGGCTGGTATTACGCCGAGCGGGCGGCCTGCCCGTTCTGCGGTGAGGAATGGTTTACGGAGGTGGAAGACGATGCCGAATCTGGATGACGGCACTTCCGGCTACCTGAAAGGCACGGCGTCGGTAACGACCTATTTTCCAATCGACCGCAAAGGCACGGCATACATAGCCTGCGAAGCCTGCCGGTTTTACAGACGGTCAAGCAAGCGCTGCGGGCTGACGGATGAAGTCATTCCGTGGCCGGACAAATACACCGGGCGAAACTGCCCGCTTACTTTGGAGGAAGAAGAAAATGGAGAACCTTGGAATCTATGAAAGCGTGCGGCAAGTCCCGCCGTCTGCCCAGCGCGAAATCCAAGCGGGGAGACTGAAAGGCAAGACCGACATTAACCCCATGTGGCGCATTAAGGCGCTGACGGAGCAGTTCGGCCCCTGCGGGATTGGCTGGAAGTACGTTATCACGGATAAGCGGTTGGAGCAGGGCGCGAACAACGAGGTTTCCGCATTTGTGGACATCGATCTTTACATCAAGGTTGATGGCGCGTGGTCAGATGCGATCCCCGGAACAGGCGGCAGCGCGTTTGTTGCTAGTGAACGAAACGGCCTTTACACCTCTGACGAGTGCTTCAAAATGGCGCTGACCGATGCTATCTCCGTTGCCTGCAAGGCGCTCGGTTTTGGCGCGGATGTGTATTGGGCGAAGGACGCGACCAAGTACACGCCAAGAACCGCAGAGCAGAAGCCGAGCAAGGAAGAAATGCAGTCCTTCAACCAAGCGTACAAGGAACAGTTCGACTCCACCTGCCAAGACTGCAAGCAACCGATCACACCGCAGTCCTTTAACGGCAAGCTCTATCGTGTGAGCGACATCTCCAAAGGCGCGATGACGAAATACGGTGTGCCGCTCTGCTGGGCTTGCATGGAAAAGAGGAAAGCCAATGAATGACCTTGTGAACGAGATCAAGGACCGCAGCCGCTTGCTCGATGTTGCGGTTTTGGAATGCAAAAAGCGTGGCATGAAATACGCCGAGACCGAGCGGGATTACCGCGTTGCGCTTGCCAAGAAATACCTTGCCGAGCGCGACAGAGGAACGCCGGTCACGATTATCTCCGACGTCTGCCGCGGCAGCGCCGAGATTGCAGGGCTTCGATTTGAGAGGGACTGTGCCGAGGTCTTTTATAAATCCGCGCAGGAAGCCGTGAACTCTATGAAACTGCAATTACGCCTGCTGGACAATCAGCTCGAACGGGAATGGGGCGGCGCAAAAAATGCATAAGCAGACAAAGGCAACCTCCATCCCCAAAAGCGTCAAGGAGATCGTATACGAGCGCGACGGACGGCGCTGCATCCTATGCGGGCGGAACAACGGAGAGCCTGTAGCGCACGTTATACGGCGCTCACAGGGCGGCAGAGGCATCGAGCAGAACATTGTGACGCTCTGCCCCTCCTGCCACCGAGCCTTTGACGAGGGTCCGCAGAGGACGGCGCTATACGCCTGCATCGTCGGCTATCTCAAAGCGAAATATCCCGGCTGGACACGGGAGAACATGATTTACAGAAAAAACAGGGAGGAATAGAAATGGCAAAATACTCGGAAGATGTTGCAAAGAAAATTGCCGAATTAGAAGCGCAAATTGAAGCGCTGAAAGTTGGAAATTCAAGAACATTGATTTCTCGCAAAAAGTTGATCGAGTTATCTGGAAAAACCTGTTACTACGACACCCAAATTCAATCGTTATTGTCAAGGACTTTAAGATCAATTGCAACAGGCCCAGACCGCCAGTCTCGGAAACTTGGCGAGACCAAAATAAAAAAAGTCGAAGAATTTACAGATCAAGAATTTTTTGTGCTTAGAAATGCCGCGGATAGGATTTTGGATATTCTGATTGAAGCAGCAGAGGAGGTGCACAAATGAGCATGAATCGAGTTTGCATTATGGGTCGCCTGACGCGCGACCCCGAGCTGCGCCGCACACAGAGCGGAACGGCTGTCACATCTTTTACGCTTGCCGTTGACGATGATTTCAAGGACAAGCAGAGCGGCGAGCGCAAGACGTATTTCATTGACGTCGTTGCATGGCGGCAGAGCGCTGAATTTGTCAGCCAGTATTTCGCAAAAGGTCGCATGGCTATCGTAGATGGGCGCTTGCAGTCTCGTAAATGGGAGGACAAGGACGGAAACAAGCGCACAGCCATCGAGGTGGTCGCCGACAGCGTATACTTCGGCGACAGCAAGCGGCAAGAGGGTAACGATAGCCCTGCATCATACAGTACCGCAGAGAGCACGCCAGACGGCTTTGCCGAGCTTGAGGACGATGGCGATCTTCCGTTTTGATGGAGGTGCAGCATGAGATACGAGGTGCATATCGTTTCACCGCACGATAAGGCGGTCATTGTCTTGCCAGAAGTGTCCGAGAGCGACGCGACCGATATCGCAGAGGTCATGACGCGATACGGCGCGACGGTTTCTTTGCTGGCAAAGCCGAAGGAGTAAAGCGATGGAGCGAAATCAATTCACTTTCTACCGAAGTTACAGGGACGCGCTACGAGCGCTCAACGCAAAAGATTTCAAGGCCGTTGTGCTGGCAATCTGCGATTATGCGCTTGATGAAAGCGAGCCATGTCTTTCTGGAGTTCCCTGCGCTGTTTTCACTTTGATTCGCCCAACGCTGGACAGTGGTCGAAACAAAGCGGCGAATAGGAAGAACAAAACAAAAACAAACGAAGAACAAAACGAAAACAAATCGGAACAAACACGTAAGGAGAAAGAGGGGGAGAAAGAGGAAGAGGGGGAGAGAGAGAAAGAGAACGATAGTTCTCTCTCTGTATCTCTCTCACCGGTGAAAGGCCCAACGTTTGACGAAGTCGCAGATTATGCCAAGCTGCGCGGTGGGCTTATTGACCCGAAACCGTTTTACGAATTTTATTCCGTTGCCGGTTGGCGCGATACGGAGGGGAAACCGGTATTTAACTGGCAGCAGAAATTCCTGATTTGGGAAAAACGCGAGCTGGAGAAGAAGGGGGGCGCGATGGATGGACATGGTCACGATACTGGAAGAGATACGAAAAAATGGAACGTCCCCGGCTCCGTCAATCTCTGACGAATGCCCACTCTGCGGCGGCGTTGGATACACCGTGCGAAGGGCAGCAGACGGAAACGCGGAGTACCGAGAGTGCGAATGCTCCATCCGCAAAAGGAATCTGCAACGCATCGAAAAGAGCGGGCTCAAGGAGCTTTTAAAGCGCTGCACGATGGAGGACTACCATACGACCGAGCCGTGGCAGGAGCAGGCCAAAGAGGCGGCGAAACGCTATCTCGCCGATTGGCGCGGAAAATGGTTTTACGCCGGAGGAAGCCCCGGCAGCGGGAAAACGCATCTTTGCACGGCAATGTGCGGGAAGCTCATGGATGCCGGATTACCGGTACGCTATGTCCAATGGCGGGCAGACATCCCTGCCATCAAAGCAAAGGTCAACGATGCCGAGGCATATCAAGACGCCATTGCTCCGCTGAAAAGCGTCAAGGTTCTGTACATCGACGATTTTCTCAAGGGAACGGCGACAGAGGCCGATCGCAACATTGCGTTTGATCTGCTCAATGCGCGGTATATCAAGCCAAGCCTTGTGACAATCATCAGCTCCGAGTGGACGATCTCGCGCGTGCTGGACTGGGACGAGGCGATAGGCTCGCGCATTGCGGAGCGGTCGAAAGGCTGCGTGCTGAATATTACCGGAGCCAAAAACTACCGGCTGAAATGAAAGAATACCTGTGAGGAGGAAAGCATGAAACTATTGATCGGCGGAAGCCCCTGCACGCACTGGAGACCAATTTCGGGGTATGAAGGATTCTACGATGTTTCGGATAATGGAGAGGTACGAAATTCAAGAACGGGTCGGATCCTAAAACAAAAAGTTGAGCGAAACGGCTATGTTCGAGTGCATCTATCTAAAGACGGAACTGCAAGAAGTCTGCTTCTACATAGGGTGGTTGCAAATACTTTTATACCAAATCCGAACGGACTTCTTACTGTAAACCACCTGGATGAAGATAAGACAAATAACAGATTGTCAAATCTGGAATGGGCTAATATGTCCCGTCAAAACTCCTATGGGCAAGGAGCAAGGGCACGAAACAAAGCGAAGGAGCGCCCCGTATGGCAGTTATCTATGGACGGGGAGCCAATTCACCTGTGGAGCAGCATAAAAGAGGCTGCTATAGCGCTGGGGGTAAACCCATCTACGGTCGTTTGCGTTTGCAAGGGGAAACGCCGTTATAAATCGACCGGCGGATATAAATTTAGGTATTCGGAGGAGGTGGTTTTGCATGGTTAAACTGCTTATCGGCGGGTCTCCATGCACTTAGCTCACTGGAGCATCGCGCAGACCAAGAACCGCGAAACCGAAGCCAGCGGCATAGGCTGGGAACTGTTCTTGAATTACCGTATCGCCCGCGACAAATACAAACCGGACTATTTTCTCTACGAGAACAACAAGTCCATGTCGCCCGCTATCCGGACGCAAATCACGGCGGAGCTGGGCGTGGATCCCGTGCTTATCAACTCCGCACTGGTATCGGCGCAGACCCGCCAGCGCCTGTATTGGGTGGGCAGACGGAACCCCGACGGCACATACAGCCAAGTGCCGGTGGAGCAGCCGGTGGACAGGGGTATTCTGTTGCGCGATATTTTGGAGACAGGCATCTGTTGGCGTGAGAAAGGCTATGCACTAACAGCATCAAGCCATAGTGCCACAGCGGAAGATATGTTCGCAAGACGGCAACGGAATGGAGTTGCAGAGCCGATTGACGCTTGTTGCGTCGCCCAACGCGGGAGATACATCGGAGAGGGAGGAAAGGTGGCGCAACACTTCGAGGCAAGGACGGACGGAAAAACAAACACGCTGACCACCGTGGAGAAAGACAATCTGGTTGCAGAGCCTATCCGCATCGGGACCATCGAGAATGACGCGAAGAACCCGGACCATGACAGCCAGCAATACCGCGTCTATTCGCCGGACGGAAAGAGCGTGACCCTCTGCGGCAACGGCGGGGGGCTGGGAGCCAAGACGGGCCTTTATGCAACGCCGGCCGGCGGCCCGGATGGGAAAGCGTGGCTCGTATACGAAGTCCGCGACGGCTTTATCACCATTAAGGGCAAGCGATACCCGATTAAGCTGCGAGACGGCTTTTACATCATCCGCAAGCTGACGGTCCGTGAGTGTATGCGCCTCCAGACCGTGCCGGAGGAGTATGTTTTCCCGGTGAGCAACAGCCAAGCCTACAAGATGCTGGGCAACGGCTGGACGGTGGATGTGATTGCGCATATTATGAGCCACTTTGAGGGGCTGACCACGGAGCCGGTGGAAGTGCTGTCGATGTACGACGGTATGAGCTGCGGCCATATCGCGCTGGACAAGCTGGGCGCGGAGATCACCGCCTACTATGCGACCGAGATCGACAAATACGCCATCCAGACCAAGCAGCACAATTTCCCCGAGGCCATCCAGCTTGGCGACGCATTTCAGGTGCGGAACGATGATTGGAGGGTTGAGGAATGAACGAAAGGAACGCGAAGGACATGAGAGATCAAAACCTCGTAAATGCGCTGCGTGAGCACGCTGAATGGGCGGAGGGGAACCAATGGGAAACGCCCATTACCCTGTGCGACGATCTGGCGGAAGCCGCTGCCCAAATCGAAGCGCAGGCGAAAGAAATTGACGCACTGCGGAATGAACTGTGCCTGAAATGCGGAAACTACACGCTGGCCCATGAGGGGGCCTGTAACGGATGTCGGTGGAGGAGGTAAGAAGATGGAAGCGTTAGAATTTTTGAAAGAGCGTAAACGGCTGTGCGAAGTTTACTTTGAAAAGACCGAATGCAAAGAGTGCCCTTTGGAAAATATGGGTTGTTGGACAGCTGACTTTTGTGCAGATGATTCTTGTGCAGATGATTCTTGCGAAAAGGTTATCGCCATCGTTGAGCAGTGGTCGAAGGAGCACCCGCGCAAGACGCGGCAGAGCGTGTTTTTGGAGCAGTGGCCGGAGGCGGAGTTGTATCCTGATGGTGTGCTTGGACTATGCCCGAAAAAAGTCTCTGTTGCTTATAGAAACGGCAATAGTTGTGCAAAAACTATTGCTTGCGGTGACTGCTGCCGCAAGTTCTGGATGCAGGAGGTAGAGTGATGGAACGACTGACGAAGCGAAGCCCCGACACAACGAAAGAGAACGGCGTGTGCTGCACGCACTTCCACAGTCCTGAGTGCTTCATGGTCGAAGGTAACTGCTCCGCAGGATGCAAGTGGGAAGAAGCTGCATGGGAGCGTCTGGCGGACTACGAGGATACGCACATGATGCCATCCGATGTAACTTCGATGCGCATGGATATGGCTATCATTGCGGCGCTGTTCAACGGCGTCGATGTAGACAGGATGAAAGAGCTGGCCGAGGCCGACAAGGACGGTCGGCTGGTGGTGCTGCCGTGCAAGGTTGGAACCGCGACATATTATATCCATTATCCGATTGCGGTTTACCCAGATGAAAGCGAACCGGAAATTAAGAGGGGTATCTTTACTTTGTGCGATTTGGATCGTGTTGGGCACTCCGTTTTCCTCACCCGCGAGGAGGCGGAGAAAGCATTGGAGGCGAAGAAGGATGAGTAAAGCCGTACTTATCAGCATCCGCCCCAAGTGGGTGGAAAAGATCGCCAACGGCGAAAAGACTATCGAAGTCCGCAAGACCAAGCCGAAGCTGAACACGCCGTTTAAGTGCTATATCTACTGCACGCTGCCAAAATATCCGCACGAGGACTTCATCGCGACGAACTATCCAATGCCACAGTTTTACGGCGGCGGCAAGGTCGTCGGGGAGTTTACCTGTGAGCGGATCGCCCCGATCACATACGATGGCGGCAGGCTATGGTGTCCGACAAATGCCGCCTTTTCCCCTGCGACGTGCTTATCTCAGGCAGAAATTATAGCTTATATCGGCGATAAGGGGCGTTGTTACGGTTGGCATATCTCCGACCTGCGCATTTATGATACGCCGAAAGAATTGAGCGAGTTCCAGCGTGCAACTGACCCGTGCGATTCTTGCCATGCAGAATACACATGGGAATGCACAGACTGCAAAAAATGGGGCGGTGACATTAAGCGCCCGCCCCAGAGCTGGTGCTATGTGGAGGAGGGCTGACAATGGCAACTGTTAAGTGCGCTTTGGGCAAGAGAGGGCGCCCGTCCCACGAATGGAACGATGGCGAGAAAGACCGTATCTACTGCCTCGGATGGGTTGACCCCATGACGGATGCCCCGTTGCCGGAATGCTTGGCTTGCCCCGATTTTGTTGACAAGGCACAGGATGACTTAGAGGCGTTTTATGGGAGGGAGGAAAGAACATGATGGCTACAATGGCTGAATACATTGAGCGTGAAAAAACGGTTAAACTGCTCAGAAGTCTCGGTAATAGAGAATACCGCAAAGAAAAGGGAACTATTCAGGATGCAATCAAGATGATTTCCTACCCAGAGTATACGCCCACCGCCGACGTGGCCCCGGTGGTGCGGTGCAAGGACTGCAAGCACAGCACATTGCCGTCAGAGCTTACCCAGCGGTATGGGAAGCCGGGTACGCTGACCTGTCACAATATGCACGCACCAAGCAATAGACGCAATGTTGGCAGCAACGATTTTTGCTCCTACGGCGAGAGAAAGGACGGAGGTGACGAAAATGTCTGAATATATGAAGCGAGAAGCGGCACTTATGAAACTAATGCAGGACGGGTGCAGCGCAAAAAACTTGCAATCCATCTCGGATATCCCCGGTGCCGACGTTGCGCCGGTGGTGCATGGACATAGGGTTGACGACGGTGGATTCTACGCCAGATGCTCTCAATGCGACGGGGTCCTGCCTCTTTGTGCCAACTATTGCCCAAACTGCGGAGCGAAGATGGACGGTGAGCCATGATCCGCATTATCATCGACATCGAAGACCACGGCGACAAGCTGGCCACGAAGGAATCCGTCGCAATGGCACTTGAGCAGTTCGGCAAGGTTCGCGTTGTCCTCGTATCGGACGGGAGGGGAAAATGAGCCTGACGGCATCTGATCTTGCACGTCTTGGGCCTGCGGCACAAAAACAGGTGGTTGAAAAGGTACTTGCTCAAAAAACGGGCAAGTACCACAACCGCAAAACCGTGCGGCATGGCATCACGTTTGACAGCAAGCACGAGGCCGACCGCTATGATGAGCTGCGGCTGCTGCTGAAAGCGAGGGAAATACACGATTTGAAGCTACAGCAGACGTACAAGCTCGTGGGGGCGCAGAGAACGCCCACAGGAGCCGCTATGAGGGCAGTTACATACATAGCCGACTTCGTGTATACCCGAGATGGAAAAACGATTGTAGAGGACGCAAAGGGCTTCAAGACAAAGGATTATATCATCAAGAAAAAACTGATGCTGGAGCGATTCGGCATATGGGTGGAGGAAGTATAAATGGCAGAACAAAGTTCTACGCTGTGTTGGTCGTGCAAATACGCCTGCGGGAAATGCCCTTGGTCGGAATGCGACAAGGAAACGCGGAAACTGAAGTGGAAGCCGGTCGAGGGGTGGCACGCGATCAGAACAAAGGTTTTGATGAATTCTTGCGGCGGTGCTCGCAGGCATTACGAAACAAGCTACATTGTCACGGCATGCCCGCAGTACGAGGTAGGATGATATGAGCTGCTTTAACTGTCAGGAGCGGCATGTCGGCTGTCATTCGACCTGTGAGCGATACGCTGCGTGGCTACAAGAAAAGAAAGAGGCAAAAAGCAACGAAACGGCCAGCATAGCCGAAGAAAGCGCGATGATCAATTACATTCAGAGGTCAAAAGACCGGTACAAACGGAGGGTGGGGAGAAAATGATCGAATTTCCCTATTGCGTCTATCCGGCGCTGAAAAAGGTTTTCTGCGAGCGGCAGTACACGCGCCGCCAGATTGCCGATGCGGTAGGCATTTCTAAAAGCAACGTCTGGTGGTGGCTGTCGGGCAACAATCAGCATACCATCGACGTGATCAAAGGCATCCTCAGAGAGAGCGGCCTGACCTTTGAGCAAGCGTTCGGAGGTGCGGAATGAAAGTAGGCGACAAGGTGCGGGCGCAGTTTATGACGGTGCCGGAGGAGTTTCCGGGAAAAGCGCGCGGCGAAAAGCTGTACCCGCTCCGCACCGGCGTGGTGACGTACATCCATCCGAAGAGGCGCTATGTGACCGTGGCGATCATGGTAGACGGCAAGGAGATCAAAGAGAGTTTCCGACCGGAGGAGGTGCTGGCATGAACGCGTTTCCCGAGCGCTTGAAGCGCTTACGGGAGAGAAAGAGAATAAAGCAATATGTCCTATCTGAACTGTGCGGTCTGCACCGTGACGCGGTGAGGCGGTACGAGGCGGGGGAGGCTACGCCCACAACGGACGCATTGGAAAGCATCGCCGATAAATTCGGGGTATCGGTCGATTATCTGCTCGGAAGGACGGATAATCCGATGACCGTGGACGATTATCTAAAAAAATTTTGAAAATTCCCCTTTTAAGGGGAAAAATAAGAAAAACCTATGCAAAAATAAAGGCGTGATGGGGCGAGGCTCTTCACGCCTCTGCTTTTTCATCCGTTTCCTCCTCCCTTGATAGCCCGCCCTTCGGGGCGGGCAGTTGAGGGCAATATGCGGCATAGGTACCCCGTAAGGGGAGACCACAGCGAGTGACGGGGACTTTCCCCGAAGCGCTAAAGCAGGGCAGGACTGCAATGCCGTACCATCCCGGCCAGCGGGCGAGGAAGCGTAAAAAGCTAAGTATCAGGCGGCTGGTATAATTGCCAAGTTCCTGATGGCTGGTAGGAAGACACAGCGCAGCCGGGAACCGATAAAAAAGATCTTGCGCACCATGTTTGGCTCGGGAAGAGCCGGATACGCAAGATGTGTATGCCCCTCGGGGCGGGTAAAGTCTGCTATGTAAGGCCAAGGGGCGGGGGCTGGTAGCAAAAATAATTTGACAACGCTGCGGACGTGTAGCGTCTGTCTCGCCGCTCCAAAAGGAGAATGCATTATGGCAAATCTGCGCGGCATAGCCGCAAAACTACAAACGGCGCTTTGCCATGAAGGCGTTTATATCAAAATCAATCAAGTACAAACGTACTCCGAAAAAAGTGAAAGGATGGTAACAAAGTACATGCTTATCAAAACTGAGAAAATTGCTGGCAGAAATAAGAATACGACCATCCTTGAAACATATCAGCTTGCCGAGGTTGTAAAATGCCTGGCTGGCATGTATGGTGGTGGTTGATGTGGCGCTTACGCAAAAACAGAAACGATTTTGCGAGGAGTATATTAAAACGGCAAACGCATCGGCTTCTGCGGTTGCTGCTGGATACAGCAAAAAGACAGCGGGAGCGATTGGAGCTGAAAACTTAAAGAAACCTCAAATAACCGCTTATATCAAAAAGCGAATTGATGAGCAGGACGCAACTTTGGTCGCGGATTCGAATGAAATCTTAAAATTTTACACCGCTGTGATGCGCGGCGAGGTAAAAGACCAGTTTGGATTAGATTCATCGCTGACAGATCGGCTAAAGGCTGCTGACAGCCTCGCAAAGAGGCTTGCGGCTGCGGAACTAAAGCCAAACGTGGACGATGCAATTCGGGTGATAATTGATGTCTGACATTCGCCTGTCTGAAAAAATTGGCTCGGCTTTTTACGATGTGGCTCACGATGTGTTCCATCATGGGCACACGCATTACGATTTCAGCGGCGGTCGAGGTTCGCTAAAGTCTTCGACGGTATCTATCCTTGTCCCGCTGATTCTGATGCAGAAGCAGAACCGAAATTGTCATGCTCTTGTTCTCCGCAAGGTGGCAAATACTATTCGAGACAGCGTTTATGCGCAGTACATTTGGGCGATTGGCGAGTTGGGCGCGGCTCAGTATTGGGAAGCTAAGGTTTCCCCGATGGAGCTGATCTATAAGCCGACAGGACAGAAGATCATGTTCCGTGGCACTGACGACCCCATGAAGATCAAGTCCATCAAGGTGCCGTTTGGCTATATTGCCGTGACGCACTTTGAAGAGAAAGACCAGTTTGCCGGTCGTGCCGAGATACGAACGATTTTACAGTCCACAATGCGCGGCGGCTCGGTGTTTTGGAATTTTGAAAGCTATAACCCGCCGATCAGCCGAGACAACTGGGCAAACAAAGACAGTTTGGAAGAACGTGCTGACCGTTTGTGTCACAAGTCAACGTATCTGCAAGCACCGCCTGAGTGGCTGGGAGAACAGTTTCTTGCAGAAGCGGAATACCTCAAAGAGACGGACGAGCGTGCATATCAGCATGAATACCTCGGCATTCCGGTCGGCACGGGTGGCAATGTGTTTGAAAATTTGGAGCTGCGAGAGATTACCGACGAGGAAATGTCGCAGTTCGACCGCATTTATAACGGTGTTGACTGGGGATATTTCCCCGATCCGTGGGCATTCAACCGTTGCTATTACGACGCTGCAAGGCGCACGTTATATATTTTTGCGGAAATGACCGCAAACAAGAAGCGGAACAAAGAAACGGCGGATATGTTGCTTGATTATGGCCTGACACGCGATGACCTCATCACAGCAGACGGCGCAGAGCCTAAGAGCGTTGCGGACTATCAAAAATTCGGCTTACGATGCATTAGCGCAAGAAAAGGGCCGGGAAGTATTGATCGCTCTATGCAGTGGTTGCAGGGATTATCAAGCATTGTAATTGACCGCACGAGATGCCCTAAAACGGCAGAAGAATTTATTTCCTATGAGTACGAGCGGAACCGCGAAGGAGAAATCATCAGCGGTTATCCTGACGCAAATAACCACCATATTGATGCGTGCCGATATGCGACGGAATCGATATGGAGAATGCCCGGCCAAAAGGGCAAGAGCGATTATACCCCCATTTGGAACAGATAGGACGGTGAGCGGCTATCAAAACATATAACGACCTCGTGGCGGTCGGTGAAAACGAGCAGGCGCGCATTGAGTTTGTCCGCAGCACGATCAATGAACACCGCGAGAGCACGGCTTATAAAACGGCGGTGGATGCGGAGGCGTACTATGACGGCTTGAATCCGACCATTAACCGCTACGAGAAGATCATCTACGATATGCAGGGGCGCAGCCACACGGATATGTGGACGGCAAACCATAAGCTCGCGAGCCGATTCTTTGGTCTTGCGGTGGATCAGGAGGTTTCGTATCTGCTGGGAAACGGCGTGACCTTTGCGGAGAAGGAAACACCGAAAAAGCTTTGCCCGGACTTCGACCAGGAAGTCATGGACGCGGCGCGTGAGGCGAAAATCGCAGGCGTATCCTTCGGCTTTTGGGATCTGACGCATCTTCGGGTATTCTCCCTGCTTGAGTTCGTTCCCCTCTATGATGAAGAGGACGGCGCGATGAAAGCCGGTATCCGGTTCTGGCAGGTGGCGCAGGACAAGCCGCTGAGAGCGACGCTGTACGAGATCGACGGCTTTACCGAGTATTTCCAGCCAAAAAACAAGAGCATGGAAATAATGCAGCCGAAGCGCAGCTATAAGCTGATCGAGCGCAAGGCCGAAGTCGGCGGGACAGAGATTTACGACGGCGGCAATTATCCGAGTTTCCCCATCGTGCCGCTGAAAAACAACAAGCGGTGTCTCTCCGAGATCGTCGGAAAGCGCAACACCATTGACGCGCTCGATCTTGCGTCCTCGAATATGGTAAACAACGTGGACGAGGGCAATCTGATCTATTGGGTGCTGTCTAACTGCAACGGTATGGATGATTTGGACGATGCCCGATTTATCGAGCGGCTGAAAACCACCCATGTCGCCCACGCCAACGGCGACGATGGCGCGAAGGTGGAGAGCAAAACCATCGAGGCGCCGTATGAGGGAACGAGTAGCACCATTGATATGCTCAAGAAAAAGCTGTACGAGGATTTCCAGAACTTTGACGCTGCGGCGGTATCTGCCGGAAACCAGACGGCGACGGCAATCAAGGCCAGCTATGTGCCGCTGGATCTGAAAACGGATAAGTTTGAATCCGAGGTCACGCGGTTTATCGTGGAGATTCTGCGTTTGGCAGGTATTGAGGATCAGCCGAGTTACACGCGCAATCAGATCATCAACAAGAGCGAGGAAACGCAGAACATCCTTTTGGGCGCGGCGTATTATGATGATGAGTACATCACGAAGAAGCTGCTGACCATCAACGGCGACATTGACCAGTACGAGGACATGGCAAAGCGGAAGGCGGCAGAAGAGATTGACCGGAGTTTTGCGGAACCGGATGCGCCGGAGGTGAACGGCGATGGCGACCAGTGACCTCGGCCATAAGCTGACTGACGCGGAGCTTGCGAAACTGGAACGGCGCATTGCGAAGCTATACCGCGAGGCGGGGGAAGAACTGCAAGCTACCATCGACGCATACTTTGAGCAATTCAAAAAGCGCGACGAGGAAATGAAAGCTCTGATTGGCACCGTGCAGAACGGGAAGGAATGGACGGAGGCCGACTATAAGCAATGGCGGCTAAATCAGATCGGGCGCGGGGAACGCTATCAGGCCATGCGTGATAAGGTGGCGCACCGCGTGACCGACGCAAACGCTGTAGCGGTGTCTTATACCAATGATGCGACGCCCGGTATCTACTCTCTTAACCGCAATTATGCGGCGTATACCATTGAGAGCGTGGCCGGAAATGTTGGCTTTGACCTGTGGGACGAGCAGACGGTCAAACGGCTCATGTTAGAGCAACCAGATTTAATGCCATACTACCCGCCGAAACGAGCATTAAAGCGTGGCATTGACCTCGCATATGGTAAGAAGCAGATCACGGCAAGCGTCACCAGCTCTATCTTGCAGGGCTTGAGCATCAAGAACATGGCGGATGACCTGCAAAAGCGGATCACCACCATGAGCCGCAATTCCGCCATCCGCACCGCCCGTACAGCCGTGACCGGCGCGCAGAACGCCGGACGCATGGACAGCTACGCGGCGGCGGAAAAGATGGGGGTAAAGCTTAAAAAACGTTGGTTGGCTACGCTGGACGCGCGTACACGCCACTCTCACGCCATGCTTGACGGCAAACAAGTGGCGCAGGATAAGAAATTTTCCAACGGCTGCCGTTTTCCCGGCGACCCCCAAGGGCCACCGTGGGAGATATATAACTGCCGCTGTACGCTGATTGCCGCCGTGGAAGGCGTAGATACCTCTACTGCGCAGAGACGCGCTAGAAACGCCGCTACGGGGCAAACAGAGGTTATTTCGAATATGACCTATGCGGAATGGGAGCGGCAGAAACGCGGAGAGGGGTATTTGCAGCGATGAGCATTACAATCCAAGACCACAGCGCGGAGGTTTCTGCCGAGATCAAGGCGGCGCTGCTGCGGGGGCTTGAAAAGGTCGGGCTGGTGGCAGAGGGATATGCAAAAAAGCTGTGCCCTGTTGACACTGGCAATCTGCGCAACAGCATCACCCATGTGGTAGACGAGCAGGAACCGGCGGCAATCATTGGAACGGATTCCGAGTACGGTGCGTATGTGGAATTAGGCACAGGCATTTACGCCGAAGGTGGCGGCGGACGGCCTACACCGTGGGTGTATCAGGACGCAAAGGGCAACTGGCATTACACGCGCGGAAATAAGGCACAGCCGTTTCTGAAACCAGCTGCCGCCGACCATGTGGGACAGTATCGGGACATTCTGGAAAGCGAGCTGAAAAATGGATAAGGACTTTATTAAGGCGTTGGAGGCCGTGCTTGCGACCGGCGCAAGGGTGCAGCTCAAGCAGATGAAGGACGGGAGCATCAAGGCGCAGATCGTCAAGATGGAAGAGATCAAAAATAAATAAGACCGCAGCGCAATTGAGCGCGCGGAACGGCACGATGAGCCAACTACTGAGTTTTTCTCGGTGGTTGGCTCTTTTTCTTTCGGTAAACACCGCAAAGCATAGCGGTTTTTATACAACGTTCGCCCCCGAAGAATTGGGGCCAAGGAAAAGGAGAA
>ERZ1034798.102-NODE-102-length-15602-cov-3.710748_pt1 | contig 15602 bp, 9 predicted proteins | sample MGYA00520690_ERZ1034798 | MGnify/ENA primary metagenome ERZ1034798 (study PRJEB33766, sample SAMN09781682) | gut metagenome | biome: gut microbiome | host: Homo sapiens | place: Madagascar | study: EMG produced TPA metagenomics assembly of the PRJNA485056 data set...
CTGCAGCACCACGGGGCCACCGTGGGCCTGCAGTTCCAGCACGTCTTCGCCGGTGTAGCTGTTGGGGCCGGGAAAGTAAATCGCCAGACCGTGGTCAATGGGCGCACCCTTGCTGTCTCGGAAGGGCAGATAGGTGGCCTCGCGGGGCTTGAGATCCTTGCCCAGCAGGTGGCGCACAAAGCCTGCCAGCTGCTTTCCGGAGACACGCACAATGCCCACGGCCCCGCGTCCGGGGGCTGTGGCAATGGCGACGATGGGGTCGTTATGGCGCGCAAGCATGGCTGGTCATCCTATGTTGGGCTGCCACTGCGGCAGCCTTCCTTCAAAACAGGAGCACTTTGCGCTCGTCTTTATTGGTTTTCAGCATGATTTCTATCTGAAACCTAGAGCACACAAGCGCTAAACGCTCTTATTTTGAAAGAACAAGGGCCGCTTGCGCGGCCCCTGATGCTTTCTCTCAGCGCAAGGGCTGAATTATTTCTTCTTGTTGTTGCTGTCAGGCGTTTTCTTCAAGAAGCTGGGCAGGTTGAACTGCGGTGGCACACCCATACGCGTGTTGATGACCCACTGCTGGGCAATCGACAGGATGTTGTTGGTCAGCCAGTACAGCACCAGACCTGCGGGGAACATGAAGAACATCACGCTGAAGATCAGCGGCATGATCCACATCATCTTGGCCTGCATAGGATCTGGCGGCACAGGGTTCAGGGCCGTCTGCAGCATGGTGGACAGCAGCATCAGCACAGGCAGGATGAACAGCGGATCCTTGGCCGACAGGTCAGAAATCCACAGCCAGCTGGCGTGACGGATTTCCACCGACGACAGCAGCACCCAGTACAGCGCAATAAACACTGGAATCTGGATCATGATGGGGAAGCAGCCACCCATGGGGTTGACCTTTTCCTCACGGTAGATGCGCATCATCTCCTGCTGCATCTGCTGGGGATTGTTCTTCAGGCGCTCACGCATCTCCATGATGCGGGGGTTGATGGCCTTCATCTTGGCCATCGAGGCATAGGCCTTGGCGTTGAGCCAGTAGAACAGAATCTTCAGGAACAGCACCAGACCCACGATGGACCAGCCCCAGTTGCCCAGCACGCTGTGGATCTTGTCCAGCAGCCAGTACAGCGGCTTGGCCAGAATGGTCAGCCAGCCGTAGTCCTTGACCAGTTCCAGGCCAGGAGCCAGCGCTTCCAGCACCTTCTCCAGCTGAGGACCGGCGAACAGGCGTGCGTCCAGCGTCTTGGTCTCACCGGGCTGGATGGTGCCCAGCGGCGTGATCAGGCCGGCAGCAAACAGGTCGTTGCCCACCTTGCGGGCAAAGTTGTCGCGGTAGATGCCTTCACCCAGCAGCCAGGCGCTGGCAAAGTAGTGCTGCACCATGGCCACATAGCCGCTGTTCGCAGTTTCCTGGAAGCTGGCCTTGCCCTTGGTGATGTCCTCAAACGACACCTTCTGGAACTTCTGCTCTTCCGAGTAGAACGCTGGGCCGGTGTAGGTGGAGTAGAAAGCACTGTCTGCACCTTCGTGCGTGCCATCACGCATCAGCTGCAGGTACAGCTGGGGCGTCACGGCAGCGCTGCCGGTGTTGACCACTTCATGCTTCACGCCAATGGCGTAGGAGCCACGCTTGAGCGTAAACGTCTTGATCAGCTTCACGCCACCCTGCTCGGGCGACTCAAAGCGCACCTGCAGCTCGTCCTGACCGTCCTTGAGTTCACGGTCGCCAGGCAGCAGGTTCATCACGGTCTTGTGGGTGGGGAAGTCGCCCCCCACCAGACCCGTCTGGGCCACATAGACGCGCTTTGCACTGTCTTCAAACAGCACGAAAGGCTGCTTCAGGCTTTCGTTCTGGGCGTAGTCCAGCAGCTCGGCATTCACCACCGCACCGCCCTGGCCGTCAAAGGTCAGACGCAGCACATCGGTAGACACCGTGACTTTTTCGCGCACAACGGGCGCGGTCTCAGGCATGTCAGGCAGCGCAGCCGCACCAGAAGCAGACTGTGCACTGGCCTCAGGCACATCCGCAGGCTTGTCCTGTGCAGGCGCCGTAGCCGTCGCTGGCGCAGGAGTTGGGAAAAACGTGGCAGGTCTGCCATTGTGGATTTGCCATTGGTCCCATAGCAGCACTATGGAGAAACCAAATATCACCCACAGGATGGTGCGGCGAATGTCGTTCATGAAGACTTCTTTGGTGAGGAAGAGGAGGTCAAAGCAGTAAACAGCTTGGGCGCTTTTTCAGGCACGGGATCATGCCCTCCATCACACCACGGGTGACAGCGTACCAGCCGACGCAGCGTCAGATACGAACCGGCTGCTGCGCCATGTCGTTCCAGCGCCTGCAGGGAGTAGACAGAGCAGGTCGGCTCAAAGCGGCAGGCAGAGCCCAGCCAGGGGCTCAGCAGCAGACGGTAGCCACGCACTATCGCCATGAGCAGGGCCTTCATCATGCGCCTACCCCGGACTTGGTTCCGTCGCTGCGGCGACGGGCGGTGTCTGCTTGGGCGCAGCACTTTGCTTGCGCCGCGTGGCATGTGCCAGCAGCTGCTGCAGCTCGGCGCGCACGGCCCGCTTGAGCGGCTCGGAGCTGGCACTGATGAATTGCTTACGGTCAAAGCCCGCGCGCAGACGCACCACATAGGCAGCTGCAGGCAAGGCTTGCAGCTGCGAGGCGCTGTCGCTGACGACGGCATACACCTGACGCTTGATCAGGTGCCGAGTCACCGAGTGCTTGGCCCAGCGCTTGGGTGCCATACAGCCTATCCACACCTGCGGCATCTTGCACCCGGGCACGACAAACAGGGCCTGCGGTGCCTGCTCTGCGAGCTTTGCACCGGGCCCTGTTGGCTCAGCGTCCTTGACGACATCGGCTTCACTGAGCACCAGACGGTGCAAAGCAAAGTGCGGCGTCCGGGAAACAATTCCCCCGGACATGGCCGCCTGAAATTGGGAGCGCGTCTTCAGCCGTTGCATCACAGCACGCCCTGCCAGCAAGCAGGTAATGGTGTCAGGCAGTCGGCCAAGCTGGCAGTCCTTAGACAGCCAGACGCTTGCGACCCTTGGCGCGGCGTGCGTTGATCACGGCACGGCCGCCCTTGGTCTTCATGCGCACCAGGAAACCGTGGGTGCGAGCGCGCTTGGTCTTGGAGGGTTGGTATGTACGCTTCATGTTCGTTCCTTGAGAAGGTTCAGTTGTTTTGACCGGCCTGTGCATTCCGCATGAATGCACGCGGCCCAATTTTCCCCGACTCGGCACGTCTGCAGGCGCTGCTGCTCAACAAAAGGCAACTGCTGCAAAAAGCCTTGCACGGGGCCATATCACCCTGAACACATTCAGGGAAACCCAAAATTATCTCAGTGTTAGCACTCTCTTGCAATGTCCCTCTGAAGAGGGCCCAAAATACGTAATTTCCGCAGTCAGAATAAAAAAGTGCCACCGGTTTGTGGATAACTTTTTGAAAAGCTACAATCCTCACCCCGCATCCGTTCCTCCTATCCACAAAAAAGTACTACCCATTGCAATGACAGAGGAACTCACCAATGACGCAGGCTTAGGCCTTTGGCTCGCCTGCGTTGAGCAGCTCAGTCAAGACCTGCCTGAACAACAATTCAACACCTGGATCAAGCCTTTGACCGCCGTTGTGGCTGAAGACTTCTCCAAGGTGACGGTGTACGTGGCCAACCGCTTCAAGCTGGACTGGATTCGTGCCCAGTACGCAGCCCGCATTGCTGGTTTGCTGGAAGATCTGTACGGCCAACCGGTGACACTGGAGTTAGCACTCGCTCAGCGTGAAGGCGTGACACGCACTTATGTGCGCCCCTATCAGGCCGAGCGCAGCACGCCTGCAGAAGTGCCTACGCTGCTGCCTGCCAATGCCGCACCGGAAGAGTCTGCGGCACCGGCTTTCCGCACCCGCCTGAACTCTGCCCTGACCTTTGAAACGCTGGTGGAAGGTACTGCCAACCGCATGGCACGCTCGGCGGCCATGCACGTGGCGGCTTCGCCCGGACACCTGTACAACCCACTGTTTATCTACGGGGGTGTGGGTCTGGGTAAAACCCACCTGGTACATGCTGTGGGCAACAAGCTGCTGGAAGACCGTCCGGATGCCAAGGTTCTCTACATCCACGCTGAACAATTTGTCTCGGATGTGGTCAAGGCTTACCAGCGCCGCACCTTTGATGAGTTCAAGGAGCGCTATCACTCGCTCGATCTTTTGTTGATCGACGACGTACAGTTTTTCGCCAACAAAGACCGTACGCAGGAAGAGTTCTTTAACGCGTTCGAAGCTCTGCTGGCCAAGAAGAGCCACATCGTGATGACATCAGACACCTACCCCAAGGGTCTGACCAATATCCACGAACGCCTGGTTTCGCGTTTTGACTCGGGCCTGACCGTGGCCATTGAGCCACCCGAGCTGGAAATGCGCGTGGCGATTCTGATCAACAAGGCCCGCGCCGAAAACGCTGAAATGCCGGAAGAGGTCGCCTTCTTCGTGGCCAAGAACGTACGCTCCAACGTGCGTGAGCTGGAAGGCGCACTGCGCAAGATTCTTGCTTACTCGCGTTTCAACCAGAAAGAGATCTCCATCCAGCTGGCGCGTGAAGCGCTGCGCGATCTGCTGAGCATTCAGAACCGCCAGATCAGCGTGGAGAACATCCAGAAAACCGTGGCCGACTACTACAAGATCAAGGTGGCGGATATGTACAGCAAGAAGCGCCCCGCGTCGATTGCCCGTCCGCGCCAGATCGCCATGTACCTGGCCAAGGAACTGACCCAGAAGAGCCTGCCCGAAATTGGCGAGCTGTTCGGTGGTCGCGACCACACCACAGTGCTGCACGCGGTGCGCAAGATTGCCGCCGAGCGACAGCAACAGACCGAGCTGAACCAGCAATTGCATGTGCTGGAGCAAACGCTCAAAGGCTGATGGAATTTACCCTCGTCCAGCCCGGGCCTACCGGGCAAAATGAGGGGGTTTTGAGTGGCAAGAGGGGCCGCTAAAGTGACGCCGCCGCTCAATCCCAAGACTCCCGCATCCTGAAAACTCAGAGGTTGACATGATCGTCCTGAAAGCCACACAAGACAAAGTTCTCGCGGTCCTGCAATCGGTGTCCGGCATTGTTGAACGCCGCCACACCCTGCCCATCCTGGCGAACGTGCTGATCAAAAAGACCGGCAACGCCATGCAATTTACCACCAGCGATCTGGAAATCCAGATTCGCACCACCGCAGAACTCGGTGGCGACACGGGTGACTTTGCGACCACCATCGGCGCGCGCAAGCTCATCGACATTCTCAAGACCATGCCCGGCGACCAGACCGTGGCCCTGGAGTCGCAGCAGTCCAAGATGATTTTGAAGGGCGGCAAGAGCCGCTTCACGCTGCAGACCCTGCCCGCGGAAGACTTCCCGCTGGTGCAGGAAGCGGCCAACTTTGGCCCTGCCTTCAGCGTGCCCCAGAAGGTACTCAAGGACCTGATGGGCCAGGTCTCGTTTGCCATGGCGGTGCAGGACATTCGCTACTACCTCAACGGCATTCTGTTCGTGGCCGAAGGCAATACGCTGAGCCTGGTGGCCACCGATGGTCACCGCCTGGCCTGGGCCAGCGCCGAGCTGGACGTGGACGTGGGCGAGAAGCAGGAAGTCATCCTGCCCCGCAAGACCGTGCTGGAGCTGCAGCGCCTGCTGAGTGACGTGGGTGGCGAGAACTCGCCCCGCATCGAAATGCAGTTTGCGAACAACCAGGCCAAGTTCACCTTTGGCGGCATGGAGTTCGTGACCAAGCTGGTCGAGGGCAAGTTCCCTGACTACAACCGCGTGATTCCACGCAACCACCAGAACAGCGTCACCCTGGGCCGCGCACCGCTGCTGGCTTCGCTGCAGCGCACGGCCATCATGACCAGCGACAAGTTCAAGGGCGTGCGCCTGACGATTGAGCCTGGCACGCTGCGTGTGGCATCCAACAACGCCGACCAGGAAGAGGCGGTGGACGAACTCGATATCGACTACGGCAGCGACGCCATCGACATCGGCTTCAACGTCACCTACCTGCTGGACGTGCTGTCCAATATGTCGCAGGACATGGTCAAGATCGACCTGCAGGACAGCAACAGCTCCGCGCTGATCACCATCCCCGGCAACGACAACTTCAAGTACGTTGTCATGCCCATGCGCATTTGATGCGTCACCGGATCAGGCGTGATAGTCTGATCACTTCTCAAAAAAAGTAGCTGCTGGCGCTTGCCAGCGCTTCTTTTTGAAACGATTTATTGGTATTTCCCAGGCAAACCAAGCGCAAACAGCTCTTGAGTTTGTAGCAGTAAGGCAACTTCATGACCGACGAGAACAAGCCAGAAAACCAGACCACAGCACCCGCAGCGCCCGCTGACACCGGCTACGGCGAAGGTGCCATCCAGATCCTGGAAGGCCTGGAGGCCGTGCGCAAGCGCCCCGGCATGTACATCGGCGACACCTCCGATGGCACGGGCCTGCACCACCTGGTGTTCGAAGTGGTGGACAACTCCATCGACGAAGCACTGGCAGGCCACTGCGATGACATCCTGGTGACCATCCATGCCGATGGCTCGCTGTCCGTCATCGACAACGGCCGCGGCATTCCCACCGGCGTGAAGATGGACGACAAGCACGAGCCCAAGCGCTCGGCCGCAGAAATCGCCCTGACCGAACTGCACGCGGGCGGCAAGTTCAACCAGAACAGCTACAAGGTCTCCGGCGGTCTGCACGGCGTGGGCGTGTCCTGCGTGAACGCGCTGTCCGTGTGGCTCAAGCTCACCGTGCGCCGCGACGGCAAGGTGCATGAGATCGACTTCTCGCGCGGCTTTGTACAAAACCGCCTGATCGAAGTAGTGGACGGCGTTGAAACCTCGCCCATGCGCATCGTGGGCGAGACCGACAAGCGCGGCACCAAGGTGCACTTCCTGCCTGACCAGGAAATCTTCAAGGAGAACTTTGAGTTCCGCTACGAAGTGCTGGCCAAGCGTCTGCGTGAACTGTCCTTCCTGAACAACGGCGTGCGCATTCGCCTCAAGGACGAGCGCGACGGCAAGGAAGACGACTTCTCCGGCGCCGGTGGCGTCAAGGGCTTTGTGGACTTCATCAACACCAACAAGAAGGTGTTGCACCCCACAGCCTTCTACGCCACAGGTTCGCGCCCAGCCGACACTTACGGCGGCATTCCCGGCACCGAAATCGGTGTGGAAGTGGCCATGCAGTGGAACGATGGCTACAACGAGCAAGTCCTGTGCTTTACCAACAACATCCCGCAGCGTGACGGTGGTACCCACCTGACCGGCCTGCGCGCGGCCATGACCCGCGTGATCGGCAAGTACATTGCCGACAATGAACTGGCCAAGAAGGCCAAGGTCGAAGTCTCTGGCGACGACATGCGTGAAGGCCTGTGCGCGGTGCTGAGCGTGAAGGTGCCTGAACCCAAGTTCTCCAGCCAGACCAAGGACAAGCTGGTCAGCTCCGAAGTGCGTGCGCCGGTGGAAGACATCGTCGCCAAGACACTGACCGAGTACCTGGAAGAAAACCCCAACGACGCGAAGATTCTGTGCGGCAAGATCAGTGAAGCTGCGCGCAAGGCCCGTGAAATGACCCGCCGCAAGGGCGTGCTGGACGGCATGGGCCTGCCCGGCAAGCTGGCCGACTGCCAGGAAAAAGACCCCGCGCTGTGCGAAATCTACATCGTGGAGGGTGACTCCGCCGGTGGCTCCGCCAAGCAGGGCCGTGACCGCAAGTTCCAGGCCATCCTGCCCCTGCGCGGCAAGATCCTGAACGTGGAAAAAGCCCGCTACGAAAAGCTGCTGTCCAGCCAGGAAATCATCACCCTGATTACCGCTCTGGGCACCGGCATTGGCAAGGCCACGGCAGAGTCTGGCAAGAGCAACTCGGACGACTACAACCCCGACAAGCTGCGCTACCACCGCATCATCATCATGACCGACGCGGACGTGGACGGTGCCCACATCCGTACCCTGCTGCTGACCTTCTTCTACCGCCAGATGCCTGAGCTGGTCGAGCGTGGCCACATCTACATCGCCCAGCCACCGCTGTACAAAGTCAAGAACGGCAAGGAAGAGCTGTACCTGAAAGACGGCCCCGCGCTGAACAAGTACCTGCTCAAGATCGCGCTGAATAACGCATCCGTCACCACCGGCGGCGCTGCGCCTCGCACCATCGAAGGCGAAGAGCTGGCCAAGCTGGCCGACATGCACCTGGCCGCAGAAATGGTCATTGAGCGCCTGTCGCACTTCCTGGACACCGAAGCCCTGCGCGCCATTGCCGATGGCGTGAAGATCAAGCTCGACACGCTGGAAGACGCCCAGGCCTGCGCCCCCGTGCTGGAAGCCAAGCTGCGCGAGCTGACCACGACGGGTGTGCCTGCTGCCGTGACTGCGGAACTCGACCCACACACCGAGAACCCCATCCTGCGGATCAGCCGCCACCACCACGGCAACATCAAGAGCTCCATCCTCACGCAGGACTTTGTGCGCAGCCAGGACTACGCCGCCCTGTCTGCCGAGGCGGACAGCTTTGCCGGTCTGCTGGCCGAAGGCGCCAAGGTCACACGCGGTGAAGGCGAAAAGGCCAAGACCGAAAAGGTCAGCGACTTCCGCCAGGCCATGCGCTGGCTGATCGCCGAAGCCGAGCGCACCACCGCACGCCAGCGCTACAAGGGTCTGGGTGAAATGAACCCCGAGCAGCTGTGGGAAACCACCATGGACCCCAATGTGCGCAGCCTGCTGCAGGTCAAGATCAACGACGCCATCGAAGCCGACCGCGTGTTCACCATGCTGATGGGCGACGAAGTGGAGCCACGCCGCAACTTCATTGAAGACAACGCGCTCAGGGCGGGGAATATTGACGTTTGATGTCTATGTAGGTAGATGTAATAAGTGGGATTTTGGTAAGCAATTGCTGGGATTTCCACTTCTTGTATCAAGAAAAAAGGCCAGCTAGTGCTGGCCTTTTTTCTTGCCCAGAAAGGGCATTCAATCTCAACTCATTTCATCGCTTTTTACGGCTAATCGAGTAACTAGACATGTATCTAGCCGGCATCCCCACTGATCCCCATAGAGCTACCTGATGCTTTCGGCGGCAGGTATGTCGCATCAAATACTGTGTCTGTCAGCCAGCGTTTGAAATTGGGGTTGTCGCTGAACTGTTTGAACAGCTCCGTGTGGTCAAAAAGTAGCTCAGTGACAACTCGCTTCAGTGCAATGTCATGCTCCAACTTGGCCCCCTGTCGGTCAGAGTGCTTCTGCGCGTTCTGGTAGGCCTTGTCCTGCGCCACCCGCGCCGGGATTTCCTCGGCGATGACCTTGCGGATCTTGTCCTCATCCTTCCACTCGATGTTGCCGAAGAGGTCGTTAAAGGTCTTGATGATCGCGGAGAGCCTGTCGATGTCGGCTTCGCCTTTGCCGCCTCCACCACCGGGTGGGACCGGCTCGACGGTGGCGTCGGCATCGTCCATCGCCATCTTCAGTGCTGCTTTGGCCTCCACCCGGTAGCTGTCCATGTCGATGGTCTCCAGCACCCCCTTGGAGAGGTCTTCCTCCTTGGGCGCGGGCAGCTTGGGGATGAGGAAGTTCAGGAAGATCGACAGTTTCTCCCACGTCGGATGGCCATAGCTTAGGATCGCGGCAAGAAAGCCGTAGCTGCGCACGAAGGCCTTGGCTTTACCCTTGAACTTGACCTGATCGTCCTCGCCGAGCTTGTCGGTGTATTCGGCCACACAAGCATCAAGGATGGGGTCGAGCTTGTCCCGGTCTGCGCCGCTCAGATACAGCGCCACCAAGTCTTCCACCTGCCGCCAGCTGTACACCTGCTGCCCGTCGAGTTCAGCCTTCAGGTCGTGCAGCTTGTTGGCGTCGGTTTCGCCGGTCTGGGTGGTGGCGCGGTAGTAGTCCTGGAACGCCGCCTTCACTGCCTCGGCGTTGTCGGCGAAGTCGAGCACGAAGGTGTCGTGCTTTTGCGGGTGCGCCCGGTTCAGGCGTGACAGGGTCTGCACCGCCAGCACGCCCGCCAGCGGCTTGTCCACGTACATCGTGTGCAGCAAGGGTTCGTCAAAGCCGGTGACGAACTTGTTGGCGACGATCAGGAAGCGATACGGGTCTTGCTTGAGATTGGCCGGAATGTCCTTGCTCGGAAACCCGTTGAGATCGGCCTCGGTCTTCTTCTGCCCGCCAATCTCGAAGTCGCCCGAGTACGCCACGATGGCCTTGTACGGGCTCTTGATCTGCGTGAGGTAGTCCGACACCTCGCGCCAGTAGTCAATGGCCCGCGCGATACCGTTGCACACGATCATCGCCCGCGCCTTGCCACCGATCTTCTGCTTGCCCGCCACCTGCGCGATGAAGTGATCGACCATAATCTCGGCCTTGCGGCGGATGGCCTTGTCGTGCGATTCGACGTAGTGACGAATCTTCTTCAGCGCCTTCACCTTGTCGAATTCCGGGTCGTCCGCCACCGTCTTGGCCACTTGGTAAAAGCTGTCGTAGGTGGTGTAGTTCTCCACCACGTCGAGGATGAACTTCTCCTGGATGGCCTGCTTGGTGGTGTAGGTCAGTTCTTCGGGCGAGCGGAACTGCACCTTGTCGCCGACCAGGGTCTTCTCGCCGAACAACTCCAGCGTCTTGTTCTTGGGTGTGGCCGTGAAGGCGAAGTAGCTGGCGTTGGCCAGCAGCTTGCGCGAGGCAATGCGCTTCTCGATTTCCGCGTTCACCGCATCCTGCGTGCTGTCCTCTTCGAACGCCTCCTCGGCAACCTTGCCGCCAAGGGCTTCGTGCATCCGCGCCGTGGTCTTGCCGCCTTGGCTGGAATGCGCTTCGTCGATCAACAGCGCGAAGCTCTTGCCGGAGAGGTCGCCCAGCTCATCGAGGATGAACGGGAATTTCTGCACCGTGGTGACGATGATCTTCTTGCCCCGGCGCAGGTACTCACGCAGCTCCTGCGCGTTGTCGGAATGTCCGAAGATCGCCGCCACGTGGTCGTAACCCTTGATGGTGCGGGCAATCTGCGTGTCCAGCGCACGCCGGTCGGTGATGACGATGATGGAGTCGAACTGCGCCGTCATCGGATCATCTTTAAGGCGCAGCTCCACCAACTGGTGCGCCAGCCAGGCAATGGTGTTGCTCTTGCCGCTGCCTGCCGAATGCTGGATCAGATACCGCTTGCCCACCCCATCGGTATGGGCGCGGCGCAGCAGGGCACGCACCGTGCGCAACTGATGGAAGCGCGGGAAGATCTGCTTGCGCTTCTTGCGTTTCTTGCCGCTGGCGTCTGCTTCTTCTTCCTCCACCACCTGCGCGTAGCTTTCGATGATGTTGGCCAGCGACTCGCGGGTCAGCACCTGCTTCCACAGGTAATCGGTCTTTAGACCATCCGGGTTGGGCGGGTTGCCTGCGCCGCTGTTCCATCCCTGGTTGAACGGCAGGAACCACGAGGCCTTGCCCTTCAGCTCGGTGCAGAACGCGGCCTCCGCGTCATCGACCGCAAAATGCGCCACGCAACGCCCCAACTGGAACAGCAGCTCCTGCGGGCTGCGCGTGGTCTGGTACTGGACGATGGCGTCGGCCAGGGTCTGCTTGGTCAGCGAGTTCTTCAGCTCGAAGGTCAGCACCGGCAGGCCGTTGATGAAGATCACCAAATCCAGTTCATTGCCGGAATCGTTGCTGTAGCGCACCTGCCGGGTGACGCTGAAGATGTTCTTGCCGAAGGCGTCCGCTGCGGCGGCGTTGCCCGGCGTGGGCAACAGCTTGTAGAGATCGACGTGTACCGGCCCGTGGCTCACGCCCTTGCGCAGCACGTCCACCACGCCGCGCTTGGTGATTTCGCCTTGCAGGCGGTGCAGGAACTGGGTGCGCTTGATGCCGTCCGCCGCCAGTTCCAGCGTGTCCACCGCTTTGGGCTGAGTGGCCTGCAAAAAGGCGAGCAACTGCGCCACATCCAGCGCCACGTCGCGGTTGTAGTCGGTAGGTTTGCCTTGCACGTAGCCGTTGTGGGTGGCGGCGAAATCGGTGGGAGCCAGCGCATGGCTGTACTCGGGCTGCGGCACACCGGTCAAGCCGCGCACCACGCGCGCCTCGAACCAGCGCTCGCTGGTGTCAGTCTTCGCCATCGCCATCCTCCTCTTCGGTCACCTCTTCCTGTTCATCGCCAAGCACGGCCAGCGCCGCGTCGTCCACCACGTCGTCCGGGCCGGGCTGCCAGCCGCGCACGTCCACTTGGCCCGTGACTACATCGGCAATCAGGCGGTCGCGGTATTCGCGGATCAGGGCGATTTCGCTCCGAATTCTCTCGATGGCAACGTCTTGCTCTTCCGTCGCAGTTTGGAGTGCGCCCAGAATCTGATCCTGCTCGTCTAGCGGAGGCAGAGCGATTCCGAAGTTCTTGACGAAGCCGAGCGGCACGCGCTGCTGACCTGCGGCTCCCGTCATCGCATCGGCTCCCAGAACGCGGAACGTCCTGAGCGACAACAGCTTCGCCAAGAACGCCGGTCGAATTCGCCGCTCTGCCGCCCTGAGCACGATGAACTCCGTTGTGCCAAAGCCGATCTCGGTCGGTAGCGTGTCGAGCAACCCGCCTTTGCCGTTCTCGAAGCACGGCGTGATCTTCGCCATCACCACATCGTTGCGGCGGAAGTAGGTGTAGCCCTCCCAAACTTCCGAGGTCTTTCTGTTCTCAACGCTCTGTAGCTTCCCATCCGTCGTGATGCACTCCATCGGAAGGAACGACACTGATGCGTCACTAAGGCGAAACGCAGCGCTCTCCGACCGAGACGGATTAAACACCGCAACGTGTTTGAGCTTGCACGTTTCCCAATGTGCCGGGATGTGCGGAATCCAGTCGATGCCTGAGTCGCGCTTCTCCGTAGCGGCATCAAGACCTTGTGTTACCGCGCCCTCGATGACGGTTTGCTTCTGCTCAGTCAGCAGTGCGATGAGGTCGCGCTTGGCCTTGATGAAGCGGGCGATGTGCGCGTCCTGCGCGCGGAGGTAGGCGACGATCTGGTCTTGCTCGGGGCGCGGGGGCTGGATCAGCGCAATGTCGAGGAACTGGTTGGGGTACAGGCGCAGGCGCGAGGAGCGGATGCCAGTCGAACGCCCAATGTATTCGGCGACGTAGGCGCGGGTGCGCAACAGGTAATCGAGATACACCGGGTTGAAGCTGTCGGCGTGGTGCGGGCGGTACACGCCATAGGCTGGACTGACGATGCCCACGTGCCTGCTCGCACCAAGCGCCGCCATCCACGCCCACAGCGTGTTGATGACGATGTCACCGGGACGGCACAGTTTGGAGCCAACGTAGCTCGCAGCCTTGAACATTGTGACCTTCTTTTGACTGCGCGGGGTAACGCCAGTGAGGTGAGACACCGACAGCAGTTCTTCCTGTCCGGTCTTCGAGCGCTCATCCACCTCGCGGAAAAAGGTCTTGGCGCGTTGCTCGTTCCAGTGTTCTGGCACAGCGGGCAACCAGCGCATCTTCGGTTGCCGGTAGTTCGGGTACGCGCTCGCCACCATCATTACGCGCCCCCCACGATCTTGTGTAACAACCCTTCGCTCTGGCGCTCCAGCGCGAGGATGTCGGCGCGGATTTCTGCCAGCGTGCGCAGCGGCACGGGCTTGTAGAAATAGCGGGCGAAGGAAATCTCGTAGCCGATCTGGGTCTTGTCGGTGGCGATCCAGGCGTCCGGTGCGTGCGGCAGCACCTCGCGGGCGAAGAAGGCGTCGATTCCGCCCGGCTCCTTCAACGGCACCTGCTCGGTGTCGCGCAGCTCGCTGTCGGGCTCGTACTCAACCATGTAGCGATCCTTACCCACGGTCTCCAAATACGCGCCATCAAAGCCGGGCTCGAAGTGTTCACCAGCTTTGAGCTTGCTGCGCTTAGAGATGACCGGCGGTGCAGTGTCATCACGCCAGCTCACAGCTTTGTAGATTGCCTTTTTCTCAGGTGCACCGAGCTTTTCACTCAACTCTTTTAACGCCGCATCGAAGCGAATACGAAATGCATTGTGGTCATCGAATATTGCACTGCCAAGCTTCTGCTGCACACGCTGCGCTACGTCTACAAGTTTCTTATCACGCAGCCATGTCGATACATCGAGCAACTTCTTGCGTCGCTTGGCAGGCACGACCTTGCGCGCAGTGGGAGTTTCACTGTCCTCATCACCGTCTTCACTATCCTCGTCTTCGTTCTCTTCCTCGTCTTCTCCTTTCAGCCATGCCTCGATAACTGGTTTGCGCTTAGCAAACTCGGTATAGAGAGCGTCACCGTGGGTAGCGTAAATCTCAGCGCGCAGCGCCTCATCGCCAGAGGCAAATCGTAGAGGTTCAATGCGCTCATCGGATAGTTGGCTTTTAAGTCGCAGCGGACGTTCGACAGTGATCTTCCAGTAACCAAATTCTTGGGTGTCGAACCATTTCGACTCTGCGGTGTTCTGCTCTTTGCCCTGGTAGAGATCAACGATCTTCTGAATATCGTCAGGCGAGAGTTCGCAGTTCTTCTTGCCAAGGTTGCGACGCAGCGGTTGGAACCACTGCGATGCATCGATTAACTGGACCTTGCCACGCCGTGCTTCAGGCTTCTTGTTAGCCAACACCCAGATGTAGGTAGCAATGCCGGTGTTGTAGAAGATGTTCAGTGGCAGAGCAATGATGGCTTCGAGCCAGTCGTTCTCCAGCACCCAACGGCGGATATTGCTCTCGCCCTGACCTGCATCCCCGGTAAACAGCGCAGAACCATTGTGAACCAATGCAATTCGGCTACCCAGTGGCGTGTTGCGCTTCATTTTTTGCAGCTTGTTCACGAGGAACATAAGCTGCCCGTCACTAGAACGAGTGATGAGCTTGAACTCTGGATTTCCGCCATGACTCACGATAAAACGCGGGTCATTGAACGCCTTCTTGCCGCCCATGCGATCCAAGTCAGTTTTCCAGCTCTTGCCATAGGGCGGGTTGGAAATCATGACGTCGAACTCTTTGCCTGAGAACTGGTCCGCAGACAGTGTAGATTTGTCTGAGCCACCAACGATGTTCTCGGCTGCTGCCCCTTCACCTTTTAGCAAGAGATCAGCTTTGCAAATGGCATAGGTTTCATCGCTGATTTCCTGCCCAAACAGGTGAATTGAGACGTCCTTTCCGTGTTGCTCGGCAAGCTCATAGAGCGCTTCCTCAGCAACAGTGAGCATGCCGCCGGTACCGCAAGAGCCGTCGTAGAGAGAATAGGTGCTCGACTCGATCTGGTCGGCCACAGGCAGGAAAAGCAGCTTAGCCATGAGTTGCACCACATCACGCGGAGTGAAGTGTTCGCCTGCCTCTTCATTGTTTTCTTCGTTGAAGCGGCGAATCAACTCCTCAAACACCGTCCCCATGCCATGGTTGTCCAAGCCTGGAAACTTGATGCGGCCATCGGCATCTTTGAGAGGCTGAGGCGAGAGATTGATTTCTGGGTCAAGGAAATCATCAATCAGATAGCCAAGAACATGGGAGTCCACCAGCTTCTGGATCTGGTTACGGAAGTTGAACTTGGTGAGGATTTCCTGCACGTTAGGTGAGAAACCATCTAAATATGCAATGAAA
>ERZ1034798.116-NODE-116-length-14690-cov-6.270038_pt1 | contig 14690 bp, 19 predicted proteins | sample MGYA00520690_ERZ1034798 | MGnify/ENA primary metagenome ERZ1034798 (study PRJEB33766, sample SAMN09781682) | gut metagenome | biome: gut microbiome | host: Homo sapiens | place: Madagascar | study: EMG produced TPA metagenomics assembly of the PRJNA485056 data set...
GGAGCAGCTTGCGGTGGACGGAATCGTCGGGCGCGGCGATAACAGGTTTACCGTTGTGGTGCCGGAAATGATCGTCACGGACGTAATCCAGATTTTGCCGTGCTCGGATAAGGCGGTGAAGATTCTGGGTGAGGTAAAGGCATGGAAGTGCTGAAAACGGCGGCGGATCGATTCGCTGAGGTTGTTAGCGGCTACGGCTACGGCTACGGCGACGGCTCCGGCCGCGGCTCCGGCTACGGCGACGGCTATGGCCGCGGCTACGGCTCCAGCGACGGCTCCGACGACGGCTCCGGCCGCGGCGACGGCTCCGGCTACGGCTCCGGCCGCGGCGACGGCTCCGGCTACGGCGACGGCTCCGGCTACGGCGACGGCTACGGCATCAAATCCTTTTGTGGCCAAAAGGTATACCAAATTGACGGCGTTCCAACGCTCATTGACCACGTACACGGGAACGCTGCCAAGGGGCGAATTTTGCGAGACGATTTTACGACGGAGGATTGCTACATCGTCAAGCAGGGCAGCCTTTTTGCCCACGGGAAAACGCTCCGCGCGGCGATGGATGCGTTGCGGGACAAGCTGTTCGAGGATATGCCGGAGGAGGAGAGAATTGCCGAGTTCATCAAGGCGCACGAGTGGGGAAAGCAATATCCCTCGGCGGACTACTACGACTGGCATCACAGGCTGACCGGCTCCTGCGATATGGGGCGGTCGGAGTTTGCCAAGCGCCACGGATACAAGCTCACGGATGACGAGCTGCTGACGGTGGAGGAGTTTATCAAGCTCACAGAAAGCAGCTACGGCGGCAGCGTGATCCAGAAGCTGAGAGAGGCGTATGAGGAGGAAGCGACTTGACAAAAGATGAAATTACAACGCCGCTGCCGAGAGCAGCGAAGGAGGGCAAATCATGAAATCTGTACTTATCAGCGTCCACCCGAAATGGTGCGAATTGATTGCCAACGGGCAGAAAACAGTCGAGGTGCGCAGAACGCGTCCGAAATTGGGCACACCGTTTAAGTGCTACATCTATGAGACGAAAGCGCGCTCGGATGTACCGACATTCATCGACGAGGACGGGCATGTCTCGTTTGAGGGACGCGGGCAAGTCATTGGCGAGTTTGTCTGCGACCGGATTTGGGAGCTTGCCCCCTTAAACCACGCGCCGGATGATGTGGAGGAGCAAGCCTGCCTGACGCGGGAAGAAATCGTAAGGTATCTCAAATGCATTGGGTGCGGTTGGCACATTTCCGACCTAAAAATCTATGAAGAGCCACGGGAGCTTGGCGAGTTTGCCCATATATGCAAATTCAAAAACGATGATGGAACCTGCCAATATCGTAGAGTTGCTTGCTCATATCAGCGATGCGACTACAACCATGACGATACTATTAACCTCGTGGAGTGCCGGGAGAAAATCACGCGTCCGCCTCAAAGTTGGTGCTATGTGGAGGAATCAACATGACAAAAGATGAAATTACACGGGCGCTACGGATTTGTGGTAATAGTAGAAAATGCGCCGAGTGTCCGCTTGGAGACGTCGAATTCTGCTTGCACATCATGACGACCTGCGCTGCCGAGCTGATCGAGCAGCAGACGGAACGAATTGCGGAACTGGAAGCGAAAGTGCCGAGGTGGATTCCGGTAACGGAGCAGCTGCCGAAGAAGGGCGAAGATGGGCGACGCGACAGCGATTGGGTACGGTGCATTGTGGCCGTCATGTTTACATATGGCAGCAATTTTGCCGATGGCGATGCTGGATCGCACGTCTTTTCGGCTCCTGCTCTATTCGACGCAGACCAAAAGATTTGGAGAGTGGGGTCAACGGACGAGTCCAGTTTCAGCGTTAATGCGCTGATCCCGCTGGAGGATTCTGATGGCGACTTCTTCGTCACCCATTGGATGCTGTATCCGAAACTGCCGAAGGAGGGAACATAATGGAACGATTGACGAGACCTGATATCAACGTGAAGCCGCGTACCGACCAATATTTACGCGATGCGGTCGTCTGGGAAGAACTCAACGACAAAGTAGTTGATGTGCTTATCAATGGCCCATCAGCCAACGCGTTTAATAAGAATACATTCCGCTGGATGGTTCGCGACCTGTACGGGCGGCTGAAAGCCTACGAGGACACGGGGCTGACACCGGCGCAATGTGAAACTGCGAAAACTCTCGTCGAAGCCGCCTTTAGCGATGATCCGTCAAAAGCGGAACGAATTCGAGAATTATTAAAAGCCGACAAAGAAGGGCGAGTTGTGATTTTGCCTGCAAAAACGGTGTATGAACTCGCAGTAGATGCCGGGCCGAGCTGCGATATGAAGTGCCCACCGGAGCTTTTTACTGACGATTACGGCTGCCCCTGCTGCGACTTTTGCGATAAAGGCGAGGTTATCGTCAATGAGCGGAATTGCAGGCAGGACGATGTGAGACAAATCGGGAACACCGTATGGCTGACCCGTGAGGAAGCGGAGGCGGCATTGAAGGAGGCAAACAATGGCTGACCGTTACATAAGCCGCGAGTGGCTGCTGAAAGAACTGGGCGAATACAAAAACCTCAAAACGTGGAACACCGAGGTCTGCGATCCCGACACGATTCTGCGGGTGCTGCAAGTAATCGAGAACATCATAAACAGAGCGCCGGACATCGGCCCGAGGCAATACGGGAACAAAAAGCTGGAAGCGAAAAATGCTGCGCTGAAGTTCCAGCTTGAGCACCTCAAAAGACAGCGCCAACACGATGATGAAAACTACATTATGGCAGAAAGCGTTAACAGTATCATGCCGATGGGGTTCTACAAAGGGCGCGTTCAGGTCGAGGAGCAAGTCATCGACTGGCTGGAAAGGATGGTAAGGGATGGTTGAACTTAAGCCTTGCCCATTCTGCGGAGGTAAAGTTAGCCTTGTCCTGAGTGATGACGAAGGAAACAAGCCTGATGCAGCGGGAACGAGTGGGAAACATTACATCCCATGGGAGGCGGATTGATGGCGAAGAACGGATATGCGCAGAGGGTGGCGCTGGCGAGGGAAACGTATCTGAAGATCGGGCAGGACTTCGGGGCGCAGAAAATGGCAGACCTGGCTGAAATTGCGCTCAACGACCCGGAGACGATGGGAAAGGCGCTGGGCGAAAAGAAAATCCGCAGGATTTTTGAGAAGGTGGCGGAGCTGGAAACAACGTTTGGTGCGGCGTTTTACACCAATCCGGAGCAGGACTACTGGCAGGAGATGCTCGATCGGCGACTTTCGGAAATCTTCGGCGATGGCCTCGATCCGTTTGCTAAGCGGTATCCGTGGCTCAAGGAAGTAAAATACGGGAGGTGAGGCTGTGTGAAAATGACTTGGGGGATGCGCGTCAAGCTGCGGCTGGAGGCGCTGCACAAAAAACAGCGCGATCTTGCAGACTGCTGCAATTATTCCCCGTCGCAAATCTCCCGCGTTCTCTCCGGCCAGCGCAATCTCCGTCTGGAGCGCGACATTGACCACGTGCTGCGGCAATGGGAATTCCAGGAGGAACGGAAAAAGGAATTACGAAAGCACGGGATTCCGTGCTGAAAGGAGCAAGATTATGTTCAACATCGTTGCACTGCATGGGGTCATGTGCAAAGACCCCGAAATGGTACCGGTCAAGTATGGCAATAAGTTCTGCCGCGGCACGATCGTAAATGAGCGAGAGTATCTCAATTCCAGCACCGGCGAGCGTCCCGCCGATTTTATTGACTTTATCGCATGGGACAAAACCGCTGAGCTGCTCTGCAAATACTTCCCAAAGGGCAAGCAGGCGCTATTGGTCGGGCGGCTGGAGACGAAGGACTTCACCGACCGCGACGGCAAACGGCGGCGGCAGCATCAATTCAACGTCACCAAGTGCTATTTCGTCGGCAAGAAGTCCGACGGCCCGAAGACGGACGACGACATCGGGCAGTATATCCCGCCGTCGTATGACTATCAGCCGGGGCTGGCGGATTTCTTGCAGGAGGAGCCGGAATGATCGCTGCGTTCTGCATTCCGGGACCGCCGCAAGGAAAGGAACGCCCGCGGTTTACTCGGAGCGGATATGCGTATACGCCGCCCAAAACGAAAGAGTACGAAGCGCTCGTTCGTTCGTGCTGGCAGCAGCAGTCAGGCGTTCGTTTCCCTGACGGGGTTCCGGTGAAAGCAACCGTCAAGGCATTTTTCCCGATTCCGCAAAGCCTGTCAAAAAAACGGCGCTCCCTTCTTATGGGAGCGCCGCATACCAAAAAATGCGATATTGACAATCTTCTGAAGGCGGTGTTTGATTCGCTTAATACTTACGCATACGCCGATGATTCGTCGGTCTATAGCGTAGTGGCGGAAAAGCATTATTCCGATTCGCCGCGCGTGGAGGTTGTTCTGGAAGCAGAAACGCACGGATAACACACGAATCGCACGGAGAATGCACTCCGTGCGATTTTTGCTGCGTTTTAACGCCGAGCTTTACGCTCTGCCGTTCGTTTGGCGGCGGGTGGGGTAATTTGCTACCGTTCCCATTGGCGGCGCTCTATGTCCATATTCGCGACGATGCCGGGATGCGTCTTGATGTAGTCACGGTAGGCCTTCAATGCCTTGCTGCGTTCCTTGCCGGGGTAGGTGGTGCGCTCCAGCGTTTCGGGGTCAATGCCGGGGGCATCGTAGACGCGGCGAATATCCAGATAATAGCGGATGGTGTCGAAGCGACGTTCCCGCTGCAGAAGCAATTCGGTGTGCCAGGGAGCGGCGGCGATTTGCTGGGCGCGGTCATAAAGCTGCATCTGATAGGCTTCGAGTTTGGTGATCATGGCTTTCGCGTCGGCAATGGCACGGGCGGCGCTTTTGCCGTAGTGCTGCAAGCTGTCCATGGTGTGGATGGCGGCGGGACTGAGCAAGTAAGCCCAGACCCGCAGCTCTTCCTCTCGGCGGCGTTCAAACATCGGCTTCGCCCTCCGCATCGGCGGTGTCGAGCTGCTGCGCTAGCTTCTCCCGCAGCGGCTCCCAGCGGTGATTAATTGCCGACCGGCAGATGTCGCGGCGCGTTTGGGTGGTTTCGGGATTTGCGATTTCTCTTACAAAATCAGCAATGACGGAATCAATCGCGAGGATTGCATCAAGCAGATCGATTCGGCGCATTTGGACGTTCAGGACAGTTCCGTTCGTGATCATGGCGTTATCCTCCTTTCCGTTGCAGTGGGTCAAACCACTGCAACGGCGGAATCGGTGTTCGCGAAGCCGATTGTGCCGTACTTCCGGCGGATCTCCTGCATGGTGCGCTTGCCGCGGTACCATCTCGCACCGGGGTCGCGGTGGTGCCAGTTCCACGCGGCTTTCTGCTGCGACCAATGGCAGCCGAGCACCTTTAATTCGTCCTTGTGGGCGCGGGTGTTGCCGGTGATCCAGAGCCAGCAGCCGCAAAGCTCGATCTTCAGGCCGTCCATGCGGAGCAGCGCGGTGATGATGTCGCGGAATTCGTGCGGCATCTCGTTGGTCTGATGCTCTTCGTCAGCGGCGGCGTTGTGCGCGTCCTTCAGCACGGCAAACAGCCGGTCATATGCGGCGTTGATCTCCTGCATGACGGCGGTGCTGCCGCCGAGGTCGGGATGATTCGCCATTGCGAGGCGGCGGTATTCCGCCTTCAGATCGTTCAAGGTCTTGACATTTTCAAAATAGTTTGCCATAATAGTAATACCTCCATGATGATTTTGTTGTGGATGTGGGCTTCCTGCATCGTCTTCCGCCAAGTTGACCGGTGCAGGAAGTTTTATTTGTTGTTTTCAATGTCGCGCCGGATGAGCTCTTTTATATATCCGGCTTTGTTCGGGACGCTGTCCAGCTTCTCGATGATATCCGCTTCCGTTCGCGTCATCACCTTTAAGGTGTAGCGCTTGGAGTTCATGCGGTCAAATCGTTCTTGCGGGCGTTCCTTTTTTTCTGAATTTTCGATTGACTTTTCGCCCCTTTCGTGATAAGATGTAAACAAGAGGGCGGTCACCGGGGCTAGCCGGTGGCGGTCATCTCCAGAAATCTACAAATGAGAAATGCCGCTTTCCGCTAGGGTCGGGGGCGGCTATTTCTTATCTCGGATTTCTAACCCAAGAGAAATCGCCGCAATAATGAGCATAAGTAATGCGATGATGTCTGTTGTGCTCATCGGCTCACCTCCTGTCAGGTTTCGACCTTGGCCGGAATACCTTGATCCTGGAGATGAACCCCGCCGCTCTTGCTTACAGGCTTATCATAGCATACGGACGTCCGTATGTCAAGCCCTTTTTCATAATTTTTTGAGTTCCCTCGTTACGTTGATATAACTTGTACCATAACAAGGGAATCTATGCAATTTGTTGCAAAATTCAATCCCTCGTCAGCCCTGTAATACCAAGGCTTGACGGGGGTTTTTGTTATGCCGTTTTTATGTTACGTGCTATTTACATTCGGCGAGGATTTGGTATCATATTGACAGGCTTAGTTTTGATATAAGACGAGAAAATAAATGCATTTATTTTCTCGTCCTATATCAAAACCGACGGTGTGAGGGGTGATTTTTCATGGCGCTGCTGCGGATTTCTGAAAAGCAGCTCGTTCAGGCTTGCAAGGATTACAAGCAGCTTTGCGAGACGGGGCAGATCAAACGGCCCGATTTTTGGCACTTCTGCGGCTGGATCGGCGAGACGGACACCGCTATTTCTGCGATTATCAAGTATGGCGGCAAGGGCAAAGCGCCAACGGATGGCGGAGCAGCTGATGCGGGAATTGTGGCGGAGGCTGCGAAGAGCAAAGGCAATTCTGGGCTGACGCTGGAGCAGGAGGCTGCGAAAAGGAAAGCCTGCCCTGCGATGACGTTGGAGCAGGAGGCTGCAAAATATGGAGAGGCGGCGGAGGAACTGAGGCGTCTGGCGACCTATATTCGCGGTCAGTATAGCACCGCTCCCGGCTGGAGCGGCAATTGCTCCGGCAAAGCGCTGTTCAACCAGAAACAGAACTTCGACGGCTGCGCGCTCGTGGACAAGGTCGAGCAGGCTTCCTCCGGTGAAATCTCCGTGAAGCTGGTCGGAGACTTCGGAGGCGTGGAGAATCCGTTCGGTTAATTCGGCTCGCGCGCGCGAACATTAAAACGCGCAATGTGCGCCGGACGTGGACACAATTGCAAATTGCAGGAAAACTTGCGTAAATGTTGCAGATTGACAGCATTCGCAGGCGTTCTGCATTCATTTTTGACTCTTGAACGGCACAAAATTATATTTTTGTTGCGTTGGATGATGGTTGTGCAGGATCGCTTGCAAATGATGGTTGCGGTCTGCGTGGGGCAAAGGCAATAGCCGGAGGGGCTGTGCTGGGCTGCTGCGGGGCGATAGTAAGGCTGCGCTGTGTGGTCGGGGTGGCGGTTTGGATGCTGCGGTTGCGTTCTGAGTTCCGATAGAGGGGGTAGCGGAAAAACAGGGGGTGCGTTCTGCATTCGGGTATAGAGATATGCCACATCCCCATCCTCCCCTACCGCATTCCGCTGCGAATTGCCTGATAGATTGGGCAAAGCGGCAAACCGATCATGGCACTAGGCGCCGCGGCAGTACGCTGACAAAGACAAGGAGGCTCACGGAGATGGAACAATTCCATGAACTATTGGGAAAGCTGACAGAGGAGGAATTGGAAGATATGCTGGAGGAACTGCGAGCAATGGCGGCGTAAGGGGAAGCCCCTGCCCCGGGGTAGCGGGAAAACAGGCGGCAGGGTTTTGAAAAGAGGGCGGCGAAAAAATAATAAAACCTCCCGCAGCAGTGGTGCGGCTTTGGCAGAGCCGAAGGGCGACCGGTTCGAATCCGGTGTGCGGGTTGCAGAGCCTCCTTTCTTATACGCCCCACGACGGATGGCGCTTTTGAGAGCTGCGAGACGGCCGAGCGTCTGGGATGGAACGATCCGTGCCGGTGAAAATCCGGCGACATATGGGGCGCAAAGGGAGCGGCGAGGTTATGGCCGCGGCGGTTCGAGTCCGTCACGTCCCGGCTTTTGATCGTCCCCTGCCGTCCGGGGTCTCACAAATAGGCGGCTTGCAAAAACGACAGGCGGAAGCCGGAAAGGATGGAGCGACATGAAGAACTGGAAGAAATGGGCGAAGGCTGCGGCGGTGCGAGCGATCAAAACCGTGGCGCAGACGGCGGTCGGCGTGATCGGAGCGAGCGCGCTGATCTCGGAAGTCAATTGGCTGACGGTGGTATCGGCTGCGGGCCTTGCCGGCGTGGTGAGTTTGCTGACGAGCGTTGCCGGTCTGCCGGAATGCAAGGAGGCGTAACCGATGGAGATCATTCAGCGGTTTATCACCAAGAATCCGAGCTACTATGCCAATCAGGTGCAGCAGGATTACCGGTATGTCGATTTTCAGAAGTACGGGGCAAAGGGCGCCGTCCTGCACAGCATCGGCGTGCAGCAACCGTCGGCGCAGCTGATTGCAAACAATTTTGATAAGGGCACCGCAGAGGCATCCGTCCATGCTGTTTTGCAGGCGGACGGGCTGGTGGTGCAGACGATGCCGTGGAACTACCGGGCATGGCACGTCGGCGGCAGCGCAAACAACACGCATGTCGGCGTTGAAATGACGGAGCCGGATTGCATCTGGTACGACGCGAAGAACGGCTACAGGGTGCACATCAACGACTACGCCAAGGCGACCGCGTTTGTCAAGGCGACCTATGGTGTGGCGGTGGAGCTGTTTGCGCAGCTCTGCGCAGAAAACGGCTGGAACCCGCTGGAGGACGGCGTGATTCTATCGCACAAGGAGTGCCACGCAAGAGGCCTCGGCAGCAACCACGGCGACCCGGAGCATCTGTGGGACGCGCTCAACACAGGCTACACAATGGACAAATTCCGCGCGGATGTCGCGGAGAAAATGGAGGAGGAAAATATGGTACGTTACCAACACGTCGAGGATATGCCCGAATGGGCACAGCCGGATATTCAGGAGCTGGTGGACGCAAACGTGCTGCGCGGCGACGAGAACGGCAACCTGAATTTGACCGAGGACATGATTCGGATGGCGATCATCAATAAGCGTTACACCGATCAGACGAGCTGCTGCAGGGGAAAGTAAGAATCGTGGGGCCGTGGGTGGCGGGCTGAGGGCAGCCCGCCCTACGGAGAGGAAGGGCCTCTTGTGCGAGAGGCAAATTTGTAAATGACAGGCGACCATACCTGTTGAATTTATCACCCGCCGACCATAGCGGGGAAAGGAGAACACATGTTCTACGTAGCTGACGACAACGAGAGAGACATTGATTTGTCTGAGACCGAAGAATTGGAAGATGCGGACGACCTGGAAGACGGCGACGAGCCGGACGACGGGGAGGACGAAGCGGACGACAGCGCAGAGGACGACGGCGCTGACGAGGACGGCGACGAGGGCGAAGAGGACGACGGCGGGGAGCCGCAGGGCGATGACGGTGCTGCGGACGACGGAGAGAAATTCCCCGTGAAGTGGCTCGACGAAACTAAGGAGCTGACCAGAGAGGAAGTCATCCGATATGCACAAAAGGGCATGGATTACGACCGCACGAAGCAAGCGCTTCACGCTTTGCGCGAGGAAGCGGATGCGCTGCGGGCGTTTAAGGCCGAGCATGAGGCACAGATCGAGGAGCTGACGGCCTATCTGAAGGAATCGGGCAAGACCAGCCTGAACGACGTGCTGGACGACCTGCGGATCAGCACACTGATCGGCAAGGGCGACAGCGCAGACCTTGCGCGGGAGAAAATCCGCGCGGCTCGTCTGGAGCGGCAGTTAGCGGCGAACACGCAGCGGCAGACCGAGCAGGACGAGGGCAAGCGGAAGGCACAGGCTGACCTTGAGGCTTTCCAGAAGGAATATCCGGACGTGAAGGTCGACGAGGCGCTGCTCAAAGAGCTTGGCGACGACCTGACGGCGACGGGCAACCTGACCCGCGCCTATGAGAAGATGCAGCGGCGAAAGCTGGAAGCGGACAATGCTGCGCTGCGCAAGCAGATCGAAGACGACAAGCAGAAGGCCAGCAACAAGCGGCGCACGACCGGAAGCCAGAAGAGCTCCGGCAGTGTGTCGGGCAAGCGCGACCCGCTGCTGGCGGCGCTTCTCTCGGACGACTGATGCCATGCCCTTTGCTTGTACCCGCTGCGGCGGGATAAGACGAAGGAGAATGATTTATGGCAGTTATCAATCTGAAGCACAACTACGCGAAGGGCATTGAAACGCGCTTCGCACATGACTCCGTGACGGAGGCTTGCTTCTCGAAGGAGCTGGACGTCGAATTCCACGGCGTGAAATCCGTGACGGTTTCCCACAACGGCCTTGCGCCGGTCAACGACTACGTCCGCAGCGGCGACAACCGCTTCGGCACCGTCAACGAGCTGGACGACTACGAACAGGAGTTCGTCATGACGCAGGACAAGTCGTCCACGTGGTCGATCGACGAAGGCAACCAGAAGGAACAGTACAACCAGAAGCAGGCCGGCCAGACCCTGAAGGAGCAGTGGCGTCAGGTCTACACCCCGATGATCGACAAGTACCGCATCCAGAAGTGGGCGGACGGTGCCGGTGTGGTGGAGGAAATGACCGCCGCTCCTACCAAGAGCAACATCATCGAGACGATGCTCGGCATGGATATCGCGATGGACGATGCCGGCGTTCCTGAGGAAGGCCGCTTCTTCTACGTGCCGTCCACGTACTACAAGCTGTTCCTGCTTTCCGACGAGTTCCAGAAGGCCGACGCGCTGCTCATCAAGGCGCTGGGCAAGAAGACCGTCGGCACGCTGTTCGGCAAGGTCGCGGTCAAGTGTGTCCCGCCCTCCTGGATGCCGACCGGCGTGTATCTCATGGAGGTCTACAAGGGCGCTGCCATCAGCCCCGTGAAGCTCCAGAAGCTGCGCGTGCTGACCGAGCAGCGCGGCATTGACGGCGACGTGGTCGAGATGCGCGTCATTTACGACGCGTTCGTGCGCGGCACGAAGGCTGAGGGTATCGCACTCAAGGTCAAGAGCGGCACGGCGGTTGCGACACCGACCATCACCTTCGCGGCCAACGTGGCGACGATGGCGAGCACGACCTCCGGCGCGACGATCATGTATACCACCGACGGCGGCGACCCGCGCTACAGCAAGCACGCGCTGGTCTACAACGCTGATAGCAAGCCGACCATTGCCGCCGGCGCGACCGTTCGCGCGGCAGCGAAGAAGAACGGCATGTTCCAGTCCGGCGTTGCGGAAGCGAAGAACTCTTAAATCTGATAGCCCCGGAGCAATCCGGGGCTATTTCCAAATGAGGTGAATTATGGCAATCAACATTCTTTTATGCGTGATGGGGCTGCTGCTTCTGGCAATTGTCTATCTCGCGGGGAAGCTGGCCAGACTGGAGCTGGCGCAGCGGAGACAGAGCGCCGACATGACGCAGCAACTGCTGGAGCTGGAAACGGGCTATGACGACCGCATCGGAAGGCTGGAGGAATCGACCGAGCTGGACGGGCTGCGGGAGGAGGTCGTTGCGCTGCGCAAAGAGGTTGAAACGCTGCACAAGCAGGTGGACGAGGCGATTTTGCCGGACGATTCCACCGCCCGCAGGGCAAAGGAGCAGATTGACGCGTTCAATGAGGGCGTGTATAACATTCTGTCCTACCACGGCAGGCAGCGGAAACCGGAGGTGACAGACGATGACGAAGAATAAGAAGCCGACGGTAGAATCCGTCTGGAAGAAATATAACCGCGGCGTGGAGTTCAAGCAGCAGCTTGGGCTTTACGACACGGTGCAGGAAAACGAAAATTTCTTTATCGGCAAGCAATGGGAGGGCGTTCAGGCAAACGGGCTTCCGACACCGGTATTCAACTTCATGAAGCGCGTGACGATGTTCCAAGTAGCGACGATCACAAGCGACAATATCGCCGCGCGCGTGACGCCGCTGGTGGCGACGAAGGAGAAAAGCAAGCTGGAGCTTGAGCGGATCGCGGCGATGGTGAACGACCAGCTTTCCATGGTGTTCGAGCGGAACAAGATCCCCGCGCTGCTGCGCGTGTACGCAAGAAACGCAGCGGTGGACGGCGACAGCTGCACCTACACCTACTTTGACACGGACGTTCCCAACGGGCAGGACGTGCCCGGCGAGATCGTGACGGAGATCATCGAAAACACGCGCGTCCACTTTGGCAACCCGAATTCCCGCGACGTGCAGAGTCAGCCGTACATCATCTTCTCCCGCCGCCTGCCGCTGGAGGATGTGCAGTGGATGGCAGAGGAAAACGGCTGCTCGGAGGCAGAGATCGAAAACATCAAGCCGGACGAGGACAGCTTCTATTCCGAGATGGACAGTCTGAACGACCGGCGCGTGACGACGCTGCTGTATCTGTGGCGCGACCGGGAAACCAAGCGCATCCACAAATTCGAATGTACTCACGACGTGGTGATCTCCAAGGACACGGACACCAATCTGACGCTGTATCCGGTGACGTGGCTGTGCTGGGACTACATTCAGGATTCCATGCACGGACAGGCTTCCATTACGGGGCTGATTCCGAATCAGGTGTTCATCAACCGCCTGTTTGCAATGACGATGATCTCCCTGATGACGACGGCTTACCCGAAAATCATTTACGACAAGACGCGGCTGCCCGGTGGCTGGGATTCCCGCGTCGGCGCGGCGATTGCCGTCAACGGCGGCGACGTGACGAACATTGCGAAGATTATGGACCCGGCGCAGATTTCGCCGCAGATTGCACAGTTTATCGAGCTGGCCATTGACTACACGCAGAATTTCCTTGGCGCATCGGATGTTGCGATGGGCGACGCAAGACCCGACAATACGTCAGCTATCGTTGCATTGCAGCGCGCGGCGAACACACCGTTGGAGCTGACGAAGCAGAATCTTTATCAGTCCATAGAGGATCTGTGCAAAATCTACCTTGACCAGATGCGGGCTTTCTACGGCACGCGGGTCGTGGAGCTGAAGGGCTTGGAGGAGGCGGCGGAGCAGCCGTTCGGGATTCCGCTGGACGACATGATGTTTATGCAGGAGTTTGACTTCTCTACGCTGAAGGACTTCCCTACGGCGGTGCGGACGGACGTTGGCGCGTCGTCGTACTGGTCGGAGATTGCATCGATGCAGACGCTGGACAATCTGCTGATGCAGGGCAAGATTGGGCTGGTGGAGTATCTGGAGCGCGTGCCGAGCGGGTACGTTTCCAAGCGGCAGGAGCTGCTGGACTGGGCAAAGCAGCAGCAGATGATGGCACAGATGGCGCAGATGCCGCCGGTGCAGCAGGAACAGAGCGCCGACGAGCTGCCGGTTCGCCCCGGCGCGGGCAACGGCGCATTACAACGGGCAATCGCCAATGGAGGGACGTAAATGAGCTTACCGAAAATGACAACGGCTGTGAACAACATTTCGCAGCTTGACACAAGACCGAACGCGGTCAACGGGCTGACGGCGGATGAGCTGAAGGCTGAGTTCGACAAGGGGCCGGAGGCCATTAAGAAATTCCTGAACGAGGTGCTGATTCCGGCGCTGGACGGCGCGATTACGCTGGATGCGCTCGGAGCCGTGCCGGAGACGCGGAAGGTGGCGCGGAAGGCACTGAGCGAGGATATCCTGCTGGACGCGAGCGACATTGATTACGAGGCGACCATTGATGGGACGCAGGTGGAGGATGTCGAGACGGCGCTGGGGGCACTGAAGAATGCAAAGAGTACGGTGACGTTTGCCGTAACGAAGAATGCAAACGGGACGTTTACTGCGGGCAAGACCTTCGCGCAGCTCAAGGCGGCGTATGATGCCGGGAAGGGACTGCTCTGCGTTTACGATAACGGGGCCGGTACGATGTGGCTGCCGATTGGTTATGAGTCAGAATCCGCAATCAACTTCGTGAAATACACAGAAGTTGAGCAGGACGATTATCAATTGGTGTGGCTGCAAGTAACAGACAAAGACGTTTGGCAAGAATTTTCGAAGCACGTCAATGCGGAGAGCATCGCGTATTCTGGGACCATCGACGGAACGGCGGTGCAGGATGTGGACGCAGCGCTGGACGCGCTGAATGCGAAGAAGGATGTGGCGGTGTTTTCTGCCACGCTCTCCGGCGAAACGCTGAGCAGCGCGGCGACGTTCCCGGAAATCTCGGCGGCGTACAGCGCCGGGAAGCAGGTGCTTCTGAAGGTGGATACCTCCGGGGGGATTTACTGGCTGCTGCCGCTGGTACGGTTCTTGGGCGGCATGGTCGCTTCGTTTGCTGCATGGGTAAGCGATTCGAGGCTTGCAGTCGCGACGCTGAGCTACAGCGCGGCAAGCACACCGCCGGTAAATGCATGGTCGCTGACGCAGGTTCCGCTTTCGGCGGAAAGCGTGGCTTATTCCGGCAAGGTCGGGTCTGGCACGGTGGCGAACGTCAAGGCGGCGCTGGATGGGCTGGCGATTGGCAAGCCGCTGGACATGACGGCGGATTATGTGGCCAGCGGGGCGGAGAACGTTGCGGAGTGGGCGACGATGGCGAAGGTCGTCAACGGCGTTGCGAGTACGACGGAATATCGCGTTGCACCGGGGCGGTACGCTGTCCTGTGGGATCAGCTTGATACTACGTATGTAACAATCCTGCCGTCTGCTGACGGCGGCACTCCCCGCCTCGTTATTGAAACCGAGCAACAGGCAGATGACGGATTTCTCTACATCAGTGTGTACTACTCCGTTACGCCAGGGGCGGACGTGGAC
>ERZ1034798.117-NODE-117-length-14682-cov-5.993437_pt1 | contig 14682 bp, 14 predicted proteins | sample MGYA00520690_ERZ1034798 | MGnify/ENA primary metagenome ERZ1034798 (study PRJEB33766, sample SAMN09781682) | gut metagenome | biome: gut microbiome | host: Homo sapiens | place: Madagascar | study: EMG produced TPA metagenomics assembly of the PRJNA485056 data set...
GGTAAATTTGAATCAGCTTATTGGTAAAGCTGGATTGGAGTGAATAGTGGGATGGAAGATAGAATTGGCGTGTCTTTTATAGGTGCTGTAGATGTTGTCCTTGCTATTAGTGGAGATAAGCAGAGATGCAGAATTACTGTAGTGGACAATTATGGATATGTTCGTATCCATGATGCTGATATTGATAAGTGTATTTTATTATTCTCTACTGTTAAGGCTGCATTACAGAATGGATACATACCTGAATACTACCATAAGCAGTCTATTAAAGAAGATGACATGGATCCGTATCTGTATGATCCATTTGATGTTCATATTTCTGGAAGAGATAATGATATGGTTATCTTTTTGATACGAGACCATTCTTTTAGCTTGTACATTAAGGATAAGGATGATAGCTGTGTACAATTACAGAAGCTGATTAACTTCCTCTACAGGTATAGAAGTCATGAATTATAATTTGGAATCTATATTAGACGAGATTAAGTGTAGATATCCAGTTGTAGAGTGTTCATATTACCATGACCTAGAGATAGGTAAGGATGTTGTCTATCTTTCACACGCAGACATATATTCAGCAGATTATCTCCTTGATCAGTTGATGAAATCTGGTCTGTTAGAAGAGTGTATAGTATGCATTAATTAACTATACTTTAATTTATATTCCCACACATTGGAGATTTTCCAATTTATACTATATGCGAATAGTCATTGAAGACAAGAATAATAAAGTACGTAATGCTTTAAGAGACTATATTGTTAATTACAGTAAGTATTTGAGATCTGGTAATACGGTATTATCTAAGTATTGGACAGAATTACAAGATCTTTCAACTATTACTCTTTCGTCTTCTGATACCCTGTATAGGTCTCTTGTCTTTAAGACTGAAGAAGAGGTCAATAACTGTATTGGACAATTCAATGGTACATATAAGCCAAGAGGTACTACCTCTATTTCCTCCTGGTCTTTAGATAAGGAGATTGCTCTAGAGTTCTTAAGAGCTAGAGAGGGCATATATGGGATTGTATTCATCATCTCTCCTCCACCATCCAGTCAATACTTTGTAATTGATATACCTAGTCTATTCTCTAAAAGAGAGATAGAGAAGTATAGATTAAATGTATTTGGGACAGAGAATGAGGTATTGATTAACGGTTCTGTTCCTCTTTCTAAAGTAGAAACTTATCTTGTTAAGCCTAGGGAAAAGATTAGGCTCTTACAGAGCATTATTTATTGACTTATGTCCTCCTTCGTGGAGGGCATCTTTTTATCTATAGATTCTCATAATTGAAGATACTTCAAGATAACTCAAAATAATTCAATAAAACACTTTACTTTTCTAACATAGGACAGTATACTTATCTTAACGGTTGGATAAGTCAATAAACTTTAAGATACAAGGAGATAGGTAAATGGCTATTGATAAGACCTTAATTGGACAAATCGCTTGTGAAGTTGTAAATGACGGACCAGGCTTCTATACTTACTTTCCTGACTATGACGCTACAGTTGTCTTCCCAGATATAAGTGAAAATACTAAGCGTTATAAGATCTTTGGTATGGAAGATAAGAGGGACTTGGCTCCTATTGAAGAGAAGTTTGCTATGGAGTATTACAGTATGCATTAACTAGTTATACTCTAACTTGTGTGTTTATACATGCTATAGATTTTCAATTTCACTATATGAGGCTAGATATGAAAATTTGTATAAAAGAAGATAGCAAGAATGATATATCTTGGGCACAGAAGTATGCTGAAGATGCTGCTGTCATCTTGTCAGGTATGAAAGAGATGGATAAAGATGATCCTGACTTTCGTGCTAAAGCTACTGTAGTTAAGAGTCATTTGAAACATGTTCTTGATCTCATGTCTTCTTACGGATATTAGTCTATTGATTGAGGATTAGCTATCACCTAATCCTCTCATATAGAACAGGGGAAGTATAAGACAAGTAACTTTAGGCAGTTTAGACAGGCTATTCAAGCAAATAGGGAGAATAACGGCATACTACATAAGTAGGCTATTTAGATGGCTTCTAAATGATGCTGTTGGTTAAATAATAGACGATATTATAGGAGATAGCAATGGAATACAGAGGATTCATCACAGACGACACAGCAATTATCATCACACCACGGGACAACTATTGGGACATCTGTTTATTTGACGCCTTCGGTAACACAGAAGGTATTTCTAACGTTAATAGAAATAAGTTGTATCAATACCTTACTCAATTGAAGAGCTTCATTGAAGAAGAGAGCTCTTCCTCCGAGCAGTATTTAGACTTCATTGATAACAATTATAGTATAGTCGCTACAATTGTTAGACCAGACATAGGAGACGATTTAGAGCTTAAGTTGGGTGATATGTCCATAACCTTAGACACTTCAGTAGAAAGCCTTAAGTTAGTGAAGAGCTTACTAGTCCCTCTGTTGGAATATGTTGAAAATACTGATAAGGAGTAGGTCATGGACAGAGGATTAGCAGCTACCTCCTACTGTATCTTGTTCCTATTACCCTGACCCAGAGACAGGAAAGTATGTCCTTATCCTCTCTCATATGGACATAACCTCAACAGATTACGTCTTTAATGAGCTTATAGAAAGAGACTTGCTAAAAGACTGTATTGTATGTGTTAACTAGTCACACTCCAACCCTCTAGACTAATCCTAGGATTATTGTAAGTATTTGTTCTAGAGGGTTCTCACATGTCGGATACTCAAGATGAGGTCAAACTTAGTACTGTAAAGCCAGACTACGCTGACTTACGTACACAGCTAGAGGCATTACTACAGGCTAATCCAGTTTGGACAGACCTGGTACCTGCTGCTACTGGTGAAATCCTTATAAAGATGGTTGCTGGTGCAGGTTCTTACAATCAGTATACCATAGAGAGAGGTGTACAGGAGACATTTCTAGAGACAGCTAGAGCACCACAGAATATCTATTCTCTTGTACGTCTTCTTGGTGTTCGTCTTATACGTAAGACTCCTCATAAGACGACAGTAGAGTTCTCTCAAACTGGTGGAACTGCACTAGTTATTCCTAAATATACTCTCTTTTCTATAGATAACCAATATCAATACTATAATGAAGAGACGGTATATGTTCCTGTAGGTACTTCTATCACTGCTACTCTCACAGAGGGTGAGCTTACTATATATGAGTATACTTCTGATGGCTCTGCCTTCCAGCAATTCCTAATAGGCTCCTCCTTCACTTCTTCCAATATCCTCTCTAGAGTGTTTGTAGATGGTAAGGAGTGGAATCGTATTACTACTGGTATTTGGTTGGCTAGAGAGTACGAGGAAAAGTTCTCTGATCAGACGACTCAGTTAGGTAACTTAGAGATTACCTTTGGTGATAATGCGAATGGACTTATACCACCTATAGACTCTAAGATAGAGATCTATGAGTATAGAGTACAGGGTAGTGAGTCCCTAGTTACCTCTGCTGGTTTGACTGTTCTCTCTAGTGATTACCCACAACTAACAGGTAAGACGACTATAGGTCTTATAGGTGGGTCTGATGAGCCTACTCCCTCTTACTATCAATATGTAGCTGCTCGTATAGGTCGTGCTGCTGCAGGTGGAGATTTACGTCTAGTTACTCGTTCGGATTACCAGCATGGTCTGCTCCTATACCCTGGTATCATAGACTGTAGGTCTGTAGGGGAGTGGGAGAACAATCCTCCTAATCTCAATATGATGAATATCATCAATCTGTATCTCATAACAGAGACTAAATGGGATGAGACAGATGAAGAGGAATTTTTTGATTGGTTAGATAACTATGCAATGCAGGGTGTCAAGCATGTTATTAAGCCGACTACAGCTCTGCCACTTATTGTTAATGCACAACTGCTTATTAAAGAGGGATACACAACAGACGAGGTTATAGCCTCTGCTACTCAGAATCTACAGAATACATATGCAATATCATATGGTTCTCTCAAGAAGTCTGTTTATAAGTCAGATGTGTATAACACTCTCATGTCTACTAATGGTGTACAGCATGTTATACTTAATTCACCTACAGCTGATATCATAGCTGGTGTGTATGACTATGTCTCTCTTAGAGTAGAGGATGGAGGATCTATCTCTCTTACTGCACAGTATGTTGGTGAGGTAAATGGATGATCTTATTGCCCCCTATAGGGCAAAACCTAATCAACTCATATTCTACCCTAATTTGAGTGTTTTACCACTCAATGACATACGATCAATATCTCCTCATTTATTGTTTAAATACAACTACTTACGTATCTTATTGTCTCTGTATAGCTATACTAATAGTATATATAAGTATACAGTTACATTGAAAAACAGTGAAAATCGCCTTGTTCCCTATAGGGCAAAAGTTCATTTCTCACCTATAATTGAGGAATATTCATTAAGACAGTATGATATGAATTCACTCTTATCTCACTGTTTATTCTTTAAATACAATAGGTTACACAATATAATTGAGCATTATAGTTTTTCTATTAGAAAGAAATTCCATACTACTAGATTGAAATTTCTTCAATATCCCCTTGCCCCCTATAGGGCAAAAGTTCATCTCACTATATTAGGAGGGTTATATGGCTAATCTAGTAAGCCTATTACCTCGTAAGATAAGAGAGACTCCTGCCTGGAGGATCTTCTTTGAAAACGTAGATTACCTATTCTCTAAGGAGATTAAGTCTCCTGCTAAACAGATACTCAATTTGAGAAATCCTAGAGAGATAGAGAATACATTTATACCACTATTACAGAACCTATTAGGTTGTGATACTAAGTTAGATTACTTTCCAGAGAATATACAGAGAGCTATTATAGAAGCTCTGTATGAGTATTACGCTAGGTGTGGTACAAAGTCATTAGAGCGATTTCTAGCACTCTGTACAGAGTATATTACACAAATTACTCCACTCTGGACAAAGGACTATAAGGTCTTCTACGATAAGCCATTAGGTACTACTATATACGAGGATCCTACTAATGGTGAGTGGTTTATTACTCCCCACTTTGCAGTATTTGTAGATGGACTTCTTTCGTATATACAGACACAGTCTATAGATACTTCTGCCTTACTTGGACATAGACACTGTCAGTTGGGTAAGATAGCACTCTCTTATCCAAATAGAGGTTTTGCTAATTTTAGAGACAAGTATGATGTTACTTTAGTAGAGGACTTATTCTACGAATTTGCTCCAGTGCATCTCGTATTCGACAGGATCATTAGATCTTACATACTTGAGTCTGACCTATATCTAGTAGGTGCAATGAAAATAACGGTTGTAAGTCCTGCTAGTCTTGCTATTACAGGATAATAACATATGCTATTACAGATTACAAATGAGGGTATAAAGAGAGCTACTAATGTAGGCACTAATGGACCAAAGATCAATATCACCACATTTAAGGTAGGATCTGGGTATAACTATACTCCTGTTCCAGAAGATACAGGACTCAAGGGATCTATACTGTATACCGGGCAACCTTCTAACTACTCTATAGATAAACAGAACCAGGTACACTATACTCTCTTACTAGACCAAACAGTGGGTACTTGGAATTTTGGAGAGATAGGTCTCTACCTGGAGGATGGTACTCTCTTTGCTCTAGGAGCCTTACCTACTCTACAGCCTAAGTATGCTACGTCAGAAACAGTAGAGGGTAACGTTGTCTCTATAGATGCTGTATTGGTATTACAGAATATAGCTGGAGTTATTGATTATAACATTACCCCACTTAATGAAGCTAAGTTACTTTATATAGACACTGTAGCTTTACTTCTACCTCCTGTCACTTCTCCAACTAATGCTTATCTCACTGGAGAGTTTGATGATCTAGGTAAGATGATATATTGCCTTAGATCATCTGACTACAAGTGGGAATTCCCGATTTATTCTGGACTTATGCAAGGTACAGTAGATGCTGGTTCTACTGGCACCTCTATGAATTCATATGACCTGGGTAATGCATTTGTAGACAACTTTACTAGAGGTAGGTATATACTTCAGTTTACATCTGGCCCATTAGCAGGTGAAGCTAGACTCATAACTCGTGGAGAGATCAATAAAGTATATTGGAATGAGACCTTTGATGGTAACCCATTAGCTGGTGATACTTGGGAGATATATACCTCCAATTCATTCTACATGACCCAGTTTGCTAATTCTGGTGTCGTTGTTCCTGTATACTGTGCTAGTAGTACTCCAATAACCTTATCTGGTACACAGGTAATAGATGGAGTTACTCCTCCTGTAGGTTCTAGAGTCCTAGTATATGGACAGTCTAATGCTGCTGAGAATGGGATATATATTGTAGTTCCAGGTAATTGGGGTAGAGCGACAGACTATAACAGTATAGATAACATTACTCCTGGATCCACTGTAAATGTGATAAATGGTAATAGAGATGCTGGTGCTGTAATGCAGCTTACTAATACCTCGATAGAGGCAATAGATGTTACTCCACTCAACTATGATTATGCTAATAGAAAATACATTAGAAGAGTGGCACAAGAAGAAGCATTGATACATAGCATCATATTTGGAGGATAATACATGGCAAGTCAATTGCTGAGAGAAGATGTGACATTACCTGCTAGCGCTATCAATGATGCTACAGCTTATACGCTCATAACAGTACCAACAGAGATCAATTATGCTGTATTACTGACAGTTACTATAGCTAATAAGAATAGTACACAGCTTAGAACTGTTACTATGTGTATTACCCGTACTACCGGTTCTACTGTGCAGCTACTTCCATCTATTGAAGTTGACCCTCATCAAGTCCTTACTAATAAGCCAGAGTTAAACGTTATTAGTCTCCTGCCTGGAGACCAGGTTAAATTCTATCAGGGACAGGCATCTGATGACCTGGACATTAGCGTTTCGTACGTAGTTGTAACTAACGATTAAGAGGATATAGAATGGCACGTATACCAGATATGAATCCATATGATCAATCCGGATCTGGCGGAGGTGGTGTCAATGAATCAGATGTTATTGCTATACTTGCTAAACAAGGGTATGAGCCTAGAGCTAGAGTTGCTACTACAGATAACATAACACTCTATGGTCTCCAGTCTATAGACGGAGTTCAGTTAGTTCTCAATGACTATGTCTTGGTTAAGGATCAAACAGATACTAGTCAAAATGGTCTGTATGTAGCTAAAGAAGTAGAGTGGGTTAGAGCAGATAAGTTACAGACTAATGAAGAGCTTGTATTGACTCATTTGGTAATGGTCAATGAAGGTTCCACCAGTAAGGGACACATCTTTGTTTCCTATGGCACAGTAACTGGAGATACACTCTCTTTGGTATACAGGGATATCCCTCTAGATGCTCTTAATACAGACGGTATTATCTCTGTAGTCTCTAAGTTGGGGTACAAGGAACCTGTAAGAGTTGTCTCTACTGAAAACCTTCTCCTCACTGGCTTACAGACTATAGATGGTATTTCTCTTTCTGCAGGGGACAATGTATTAGTCACTGGACAGAATATCAGATCAGACAACGGTATCTATACTGTCTCAGAAACGAACTGGGTTAGGAGAATCAACTCTAGTGAAGACGGAGATTTATCCTCTGCTAATATAGTACCTGTACTAGAAGGTAATACTTATGCTTCTTCTATATGGGTATGTAAGTCTCCTACCCCATTGGAAGTTGGTGTTACAGAGATACAATATGAGCAGTTAGTCTCTGGTGCTCTTAATAGCCAAGAAGTTATTGATATCATTAGTTCTTCTGGTTACCACGCTTTTGTTAAAGCAGTAACAGATACAGAGGTAGCATTAAGTGGACTTACTGTTCCTTCTGGTACTCTACAGGATGGAGATAGGGTACTGGTTAATGGACAGTCCAATGCATTAGAGAATGGTATCTATCAAGCACATACTGGAGCTTGGACAAGAGCTATAGATGCAGATACCTCTACAGAATTACGTTTGGGTAATGTTGTCCTGTCTGAGGACGGACGTCTATATATCTGTACTTCGACTCCTCCTAATCTTAAGTACGATTACTTTGTTACCTTTGGTTCTCTAGCTAACTCCGTTATTGAGTCTGTTACTCGAGCTGGATATAAGTTAGCAGATGTAGCCACTACCAGCAACATAACTCTTTCTGGTCTGCAAGTTATCGATACTGTACAGACTACAGAGGGTATGACTGTATTGGTCAAAGATCAAACAGACATTACTCAAAATGGTCTGTATTCTGCTAGTGCAGGTCAATGGTCTAGAGCTACTGGATCAGATACAACAGAGTATCTCTCTACTGGTTTAGTAATCATTAAGCAAGGTAGTGTCAATTATGATACACTTTGGTTGGGTGGACTAGTAAAGGATACTACCAATTCCTTTGTATATACTAAAGTATTCCTCTATTCGTATGTAGAGGACGAGTGGAGAAGACAGGGACTCAATAATGGATATGCCCCTAGAGTTAGAGTTGCTACTAATGGTGGGATTCAATTAGGTGGTACTCCTAATATAGATGGTGTACAAACAGTTATTGGGGATCTTGTTCTTGTTAAAGACAATACAGACAATACTAATGGTATATATCATATAGGTGCTGAAGGATGGACGAGAGTTTCTGATAAACTCTCGTCTGAGCATATTGCTAATGGAGTTATTGTTACTGTATCAGAAGGTAGTGTTAATTTTGGTAATACCTATGTATCTTACATAAGCAATACAGGTAATCTTAACTTCCATCAGGTCTTCTATACCATTACAGAATCAGAAGAGCAATCCAAAGTAGTCAATACTATGTCCATTAATGGATATAAGGCTCCAGTTAGAGTAATGACTACAGTCTTTCCTGAATCTGGTGGGCTTATAGAGTTAGACGGAGTACAGTTAGTAGCGGGAGACAGAATCCTAGTAAATAGTACTGTTACTCCCAATTCTAATGGTATCTATGTAGCTAGTAGCGGAGTATGGCTTAGAGCTTCTGATTCGTCTAGCGAATCCTCCATGCAGACTGGACACATAGTGGAAGTACAGGAGGGTAGTCAACAAGGTACTCTGTGGATTTGTACTCAAGGGCCAACAGAACCTGAAGACAATGAAACAGATGAAGGTGGTGATGCAGAAGATCCTGACAATCCTGATGAACCAGAACCAGACCCTACTTCTGGATTAAACTATTCACCTATCACATATCGTAATGTCTCTAACATCACTACTAGAGACTTCCAATCTATCCTAGGTCATGTAGGGTATCAAGTTATTACTGGTATCATTGATCCTGTTACTGTTCTTTATCAGGCAGATGGAGTTACACAGATACCAATCTCTAGTGTGACACCTGCTACTCTATCTGGGCTACTAATGGTGGGTAATGGAGATGGAGATAAGTATACATTTAAAGCAGGGGATACTGTTCTCTACTATCTGCCTCCTCAAGAGATTGCTCTCTATATAGTACAAGAAGGAGCTTGGATACGTAGTACAGAGGTATTGTTAGCTAACTGCATTATACAACAGTGTGACTATCCTTCTGCTAGATTCTGGAAGGTACATAACTACAATCAACCAGATTCATCTGGTGTCTCTGTTCCAGTTACTAAAGCACAGTTCTATCTTACTGCAGTAGATGAAGGTACTGATAACTATACAAGTCAATACCTGGAACAGTATGTTTCCAATGCAATCAAAGACTATACTATCTCATATCAAGGTAATGTTGCTTCTACTTCCAATATCATCATTGGTGCTACTCCAGAAGTAGTAACACAGATAGATGGAGTAACTCTCACAGAAGGTATGGTAGTACTCCTCAAGGATCAGACTGTAACAAGCGAGAACGGTCTGTATGAGGTCGTAGCTAATACAGCTGGTAGTGGTCTTATATTGCAATTGAAAGAGTCTCTAGAGCCTTCTACGATTGTTGAGATCACTTCTGGTACAGAGAATGGTGGTAAGGTATTCATTCCACAATCAAACAATCAGTATTCACAAGTAGCTACACTAGAAGACATACTTCCAACTGATATTACTGCTGGTTACACTCCCTTCTCCATGAATGCTGGTCCAGTAGACGGTAATGGATATCCTAACTTATTCACCATTACTTCTCCTACCGATAGTGGAGCAGGTACTATTACTTCCGCTATTACAGACTCTAATACATTGTCTGTTACTAACTCTTACAGTAAGCATTATGAATTGACCAGCTTGCCTAGTCTGGTAGGTCTCTCTACATTGCCAGTAGGAACTTACTGGATGTATATAGAACCTAGTGAGAGTACTGTAGGTAGAGAAGTGGTTACTACTTGGGCACTAAAGACTCTCAATACTGCTAATACCAATATCTCGTTTTCTAATACAGAACCTAGTACTCAAACAGGTATTACCAATTACATCTGGTATCAGACATTGGAGAAGGGTAAGGCTTATATCTCATTAGATAGTGCTACACCTTCTTGGAATGAATTCAATTCGGTCATTATAGGGCAGGTTACTCTAACAGGTAATGGGACTACTAGAGCATACTCTGTTGATACGAGTAAGGTGCCTTACAACTGGTTGAGAGAGAAGATATATGGTTATGTTAAGACAGTTAGTGGTAATTCATTAGCTCTCTCACAAAAGGGAGATTTGACAGTTGTTGTCTCTCCGGCTTCTACTAATGCCTTGTCTGTTAGAGAAGATGGCTTATATGTATCTGATACTGCTGTTCGTATAGACCCAGATCCTACTAATGAGTTGCAGACTCGTACTAATGGGCTGTATGTTACAACTCCACTCTCTGCTAAACAAGGTAATATCCTACAGAGAGAGACAGATGGGTATTATGTCTCTACTTCGTCTGTAGAGATCTCCAAGGATCCAGGTAATCACCTTGAGTATCGTAGTGACGGGTTATATGGATCAGTAGACCTTACCCCATATGCTAGACTCGATGGTGCTAACTTTACTGGTGCTGTAACCTTACCTACAAGTACAGTGACAGGTAATACAAGTGTTGTTAATAAAGAGTATACAGATACTAATTACTGGAAGATCTCTGGAGCTAATGCAGCTACGAGCTATGAGACTTATACTACTGCTACCTCTCCTGTTACACTGTCTGAAAATAGTAGTCTCAATGTAAGATGCAGCAATACTGCTGATGCATTGACATTTGCCTTTAGTATCACTGCTACTACTGAGGCATTGTCTACTAAGACTATCATATTGGATATCATTAATACCACTAATGAAAATGCAGATGTATCCTGGCAGTTTAGTGGTAGCTCTGATCCTGTCTGGTCTGGAAATTCTCTAGTATTGATCCCTCCTCAAGGGCGTAGTCTTGTGCAAGTTGTGATTATGTCCGATAGAGCTTACATTAGAGTAATTGGTGGAGATGGATCTCAAATTGAGATATCTGGTGTTGGTGACTATTCTCCAATAGGTTCTATCATTGCGTATGGTGGTAACACTCCTCCAGAAGGATACTTGCTCTGTGATGGTAGCGAGATATCTAGAACTGCATACTCAAAATTGTTTGCAGCTATAGGCACTACCTATGGTGCCGGTGATGGATCAACTACCTTTAATTTACCTAATTTAATTGATAGATTTGTAGAGGGTAGTAATACACCAGGAACAGTGAAAGAAGCCGGATTGCCGAACATTACAGGTTCTTTTGATCTTGGAGATAGGCGAACACATGTTGATAACCCTACGGGTGCGTTTTATAAAAAAACAGATAGCCCTAGTAGTAATTGGTCGGAAAAGTCTGCGACCACTGGCAACACGTTCGGTGTTGGATTTAACGCCACCCGCTCCAACCCCATCTATGGCAACTCTACTACTGTACAGCCTCCCTCTGTAACTGTCATCTACTGTATCAAGTACCAGAATACAATTACAATAGCAGAGGCAGGAGCACCACTGAATTCTCCCCATTTGACTGGCTCACCTACTACACCTACTCCGGATGGTACTGACAGTCAACAGATAACTAATGTAGGGTATCTGGAAGAGAATTACATACCAAATTCTGGCACTCCCACTAAGTATCAGACATACTGGAACCCTATTGCAAGTACTAATGCAGTATCTCTTAATTGGAATAGTAGTAACTATATTTCTATTACCAATAGTGCTACTATTACATTCAACTTTGATACTTCTAGTACTTATGCCAATAAGGTTAAAGAGATTGTATTGGTTGTAGTAGCAACTGAGACAGAGATCAATTTGACTTGGCCTTCTATAGAAGGTATGTGGAATGGATCTCCTGTCACAAGTATACCAGCGAATAATTACACTGTCTTCCAGCTCTTTGTACAGAATGTAACTGGTACTCTGACTTACAAGTTGAGTCCAATACTGGGGTATGGTGCATTTAATCCTAACGATGTATTGAGTTCCTATAGCCCAGCATTGACAGGAATTCCTACTACACCTACTCCAGATGGTACTAATACTAATCAAATTGTCAATGTACAGTATGTTCTAAATAAGACACAGGATGCTATCACTACAAGTGGTGGTGTATTTACAGGTGCTATTACAGTACCTACTCCTACTGCTGGAGATGACTCTACCACTGTTCCTAATACGGCATGGGTACAGGATGAACTGGGAGGTTATGCTAAACTATCTGGTGCTAACTTTACTGGTGCTGTCACTGTTCCAGATGTAGCTCTCTCTGCTACTGGTGCTGCTAATGTAGCTAATACTAAGTACGTGATAGATACTCTGGCTAATGCAGCTACTAACTCCGTACCTATTACAGCACCTACTCCAGCTGGAGATACTAATGTAACTCCTAAGAGCTATGTAGATACTTTAGTTGACACTAAAGTGACAGCCATGGTACCCACACCAGTATCAGGCTCTACTCCAACTATAGCTATTGAACCTGGTAAGGCATATTACAATTCAGGTTCTAATTGGACTTCACTCACTATTAGTAGTGTGACCTCTAGTTGGTCTGAATCTAGTATCTGGTTTGTAACTGGAGACTCATTCACATTAAATGTGAGTACTGGAGTTGGTTTAAGTTACATAGGTGAAATATCCTTTGATGCCAATTCTACTTATGTAATTTCCATTATGAATAAGTGTATGATAGTTGGTAAACAAGGTGGAACGTTAGGTACATAGTTTATTGGCGGAATTGGAACCATGAGTCTGTTTAGAAGTCTTATAGTAAATGATACTCTTACTCCCCCTGAAATAACTGAAGAGTCTTTTGAAGGCACATTCAATGTGACAGTGGGATCAAAGTTTTATACAGTTAGTACATCATCAACTCACTATTATGATTATACTAATATAGGATACAGCAATAATGTCATAGGAAGTATTTCACCTCAATCCTTTCAATTGCAGAAATTAGGTACTGTAAGTATTTCTGATGTACGATCCACTTATTATTCAAATTTCAATTCAGAAATTTATAATGAGCCTTTTGATAATGATACAGGTATTATTTTTGAGGCTAGTGAAAAAACCTACAAGACTACTATAGAATGTACTGTCACTAGACTAGATACCAATGCTTCGGTATCTAGCACGTATACAACTAGGGGCATGGAAACAAGGTATAACTTATATCCTAATACAGTATTCTTTACAGATAGCGATGTTGGCAAGACCATCCCAATTAAAATCACATTAACTGCACGATATTCTGAACTACCACAGCCTACTCATTATGTAACGGTTGGTAAATCTGGTCGGTATTATGGCTACAATGAGGGTGCATATGGGAGTATAACTCCAGTTACATTAACTGATAGTACAGGCACATATACTTGGAATAACTTTAGTAAGTTGTATAATAACTCTCGTAATATGTATTTTGAAGCATCAAATATAACTCTAACAACTGGAACAAGACTACGTTTTGATAATTTACAAATCGTGAGATTAGATACTTATGAAAGCATTGATGATATAACTCAAATACAGATTGACTCTAATGGAGATATGTCTGGAAATTTCAGGATAACAGAAGAATTCTTCACTAGTGCTGACGTTGGTAAAACTATACCCATCAATCTAATGTTACACTTGAGATAACTAAGTAATGGCGAATCTATTTTGCAACATTTAAACGAAGGATATTCATCATTGTCACAACATCTGGCAATGATTCATTGGAAAAATTACTCATCAAAAATTGTGATACTTTTTATTCATAAAAAATCCCATGGATCCTTTGATGTGTGTCATACCGAATATTCTCAGAAAACTTTATGATGGCGGTTGAAACAATTTGCATTGCAATGTGGAAATCATTAACTGTTGTTCGAGACGGGTAAATATAAACATTAGTATATTTGTCATCAACATCTCTTAGGTTAATAGCGTAAAATGATACCAATAAATCTGAATACATTTTTGACAAATATGTTAGTAGCTTATCCGGTCTTTCGAATTTTCCAATGATGTATTTATCAACCATCAACAATTCTGTTTTTGATTTCCATTTAAATTTGTAATCTTCGATTCTAAATTCAATTTCCATTCAGCAACTCCAGGCCATTGTTTATATAGTAGGTATGCTGTATGCATAAGATATATCAATGCCAAGGTATTGTTCTGATTATCCGTCTGGTTACAAAATCGTCTAAACTTTGAGAGGAGAATATATGTCAGTGTTCAGAACACTTATGACACAATCTAGAGGGGGGGGGGGGCAATCTCCTTGTTCTAAGAACGGTGCAACAGT
>ERZ1034798.118-NODE-118-length-14632-cov-7.517733_pt1 | contig 14632 bp, 11 predicted proteins | sample MGYA00520690_ERZ1034798 | MGnify/ENA primary metagenome ERZ1034798 (study PRJEB33766, sample SAMN09781682) | gut metagenome | biome: gut microbiome | host: Homo sapiens | place: Madagascar | study: EMG produced TPA metagenomics assembly of the PRJNA485056 data set...
AAAAAATCGGAGGATGGCAGACATGTTTAATATCGTTTCCGCGTGGGGAGCGCAGACAAATCCCCACTATGACCCGGACACTGCAAACAATGGCGGAGGTTACTGGCAGTTTTCCGGCGGTATCGTTGTCGACCTTAACGGCCAGCTTGTCACCGTTGAGGTCGACGACACGTCCTGCGGCGATTTTGGCAGCCGCGTGTATTTTTCCGTGACCGCTGACGGCTTCTGCTGGCGCTTTTCCGACGGCACAATGGACGATGCGTCCATTGACACCCCGGATGATGTCTTGAGCGTTCTGCGGTCAATCTCCGGCGTTCTGGGCGTGGACGCCGAAGCGCTGATTTCTGCCGCGTTGAATGCGGCGAACATCTGCGCGCGGGAGGTATGCTATGCCGACTGACACCCAGCGTCGCGCTCGCAACAAGTGGGATGCGGAAAATATGTCCGTGATTTCCTGCAAGCTAAAACGGGAGATCGCGGAAACCTTTAAGGCTACGGCGAAAGCCAACGGCACGACCCCGAATGAACTGATCCGCAAATGGATCGATGCGTATATGCGGCAAAACATGCCAGCAGAGCAACCTTCGGCCGAAAAAATATGATTTGAATGTAAAAGAGCCCGCCCGGAGCGTAATGCTCAGGGCGGGCTGCTTTGTGCCAGGCGGCGGGCAATGTTGTAGATGTGGGGCAGGCGGCGGGAGATGGTTTTGCGGTCGACGCCGATCTCGGCGGCCGCGTCCATCTGCGGGAGCCTGCGCACAATATAAAGCTTCACGATCTGCTGATCGATCTGATCCAGTATGCCCTCGTCAGTGACGCGCTCCCAGTCGCTGCGCGTGAGGTGTTCCAGCTCCTTCGGCAGAGCCAGCCGCGCAGTTATGTTGCGTCACTCCCTTTCTCCGCCCGCTCGACTGGCGGAGTTCTGCTTACTTGTCGAAGACGCCGGTGCGGTCCAGGATGACGAGCATGCGGACGTTGTCCTCGCTCAGATCGAGCGTCAGGTCTTCGCCCGTGCCGCCCTTTCCTTTAAGCAGGCCCTTGCTGACCAGCTTGTCCAGCGTCTGGCGGTACGTCTGGTTCGTAACGTCTTTCAGCTTTTCGTATCTCACTTCTTCTGCCTCCTCCAGCAGGTTTTTGAATTTTGCCCATGCGCCCTCATCGATCATCGGCGCAGGGCATTTTTTGAGGCTCACATCGTAGTGGCGCACGACGTACCTAACGTTCGGCAGCTGTTTTTTCAGCTGCGCGTACAGCTGCGCCGCGTGCCTCTGTGTCTCGATGGGGATGTAATACCGCCCGGCGGCGTCCGTGTGACTGACCATCTCGATCGATACCGAGTTGTAGTTGTTGACGAGCTTGCCATACGGCCCCTTATTGCCGTCTCCGACGGACCATGCCACGGTATCCAGCGGCACGCACTCATAAGCCGTCTCGCCCTCGTCCACGACGTAGTGGGCCGAGGCCTTGCGTCCCTCGCTGCCGCCCTCAAAATAGCGGGCGTTTCCTTTGGCCGTCGCCATCTGGCCCGTGTTTGCCGTGTAGTGCATGACGATGGCGGTGATGGCGGAGAGCTTGCGCTTTCCGCCGTGCCACTTCGCCCGAATGGAGCTGTCGATCTCCATCATTCTTCCTTGACCTCCGGCAGGCCCGCCACGCTTGTCAGCAGCGACAGGATACCCGCCAGCGCCGAGGCGGAGGCAACGGCGATCCAGTTGACTTCGGACAGGATCGCGCTCGTGCCGATAGTTGCGACTGCCGTCTGGCATACCGTTTTCAGTGCGCGGATGCCCGCGGCTTTCCACCATTTTGCATTCATAAGTATTTTTCTCCTTTCAAATTTCACGCCTTGCGGCGCGTGTTACAGAATTTTGCTCAGCGCCCAGCCGACGAGACCGGACACCAGCGCGGTCAGCGCGATTTTGACCAGCGCGTCCCAGTTCTTCGCAGGCTTGGCCGTGAGGCTGTTGACGCTCGTCTGCATGCCGTCGATCTTGTCGTCGAGCGTCTTCATGTGCTCCGCCATGACGGCGACGGCCTCGGCCAGCTTGGTCACGGCGTCGTTCTTCTTCTCGAGATCTTTGATCCGGCCGGTGTTCCGGTCGACATTGCCGCGGATCTCCGCGACGGCAACGTTCAGATCCTGCAGGTCCATCCGTTATGCTCCTTTCCCGGGGCGTAAAAAAGCCGCCCCGCTGCTTGACAATTGACAGCGGGACGGTATAATGGAGATATAAGGACGCTGCTGCGGCGGTCAGTCCGGAACAGTCAAGTCAAAAAGCTATCGTTGACCGCTCGGGTGCCTCCGGGCGGTCAACAAACTTTCTGGGAGAAAAGCAGCATGATAAGTATTATCATTGCGACTCGCAGCAGAAACCGAAGGGCTTTCGCCCATGGTCTGCTCCCCATCAGCATCACCCCCTTTACAGGGAAGTGACTGACCGCCGTATGCAGCAGCGCCCGCCCCACGAATGGGGCATGTCCATCATATCATACGCTGCAAATTTTGTCTATCTTTGCCGCCCGGAAGGGCGGCTTTTCTATGCTCCGCTCAGAAACACCATGCCGCCGCGATGCCGTCCACCTCGGACGCGACGCTCCAGTCCGCTTCACCGCTCCATCCAGTTCTGTCAAAGCAGCTGGTGTTGTTGAGTCTCGGCGAGCGCAAATACCATGCGCGGTTTTTCTTCCGGTTCGCGGCCGTCTGGTAATACTCGTACTGCGTGCCCTCGCCTGGATAGGAGAATGTCCGTGTGCCCTGTACCTCGATCTCCGACAGCAGGAACAGCGTGTCCTCCGTCGTGTCGATGGTCGAGCTGGCGTTGCCTGCCGAGGTTTTCTTCGTCACGGCTTTCATCGCAGCCACGACCTCCGCCGGCATCACCTTCTTCAGCGCCGGGAACGCGTTGTACGTCCGCACCAGGCAGTTCTTCCAGCCGCAGCTGTTATCCTCTGCGCCGTTCATCTTATACTGCGTCGCGTAGGTCGTGTGCATCTGGAATGTCAGCGGAGCCTTGCCCGAGCCGTCGGCATAATCGTCGTGGTTCTTGCCGATGATGTCGATCGCGTAGGTCGTGTTGTTGATCGTCATGTTGCAGCTGTCGCCGACGTTCCATGTGTTGGGAACTTGTTTCTCTTGACAGGCCTTAATAATTGTAGCCCAGCTGTTATTTCCGAACACGGGGTCGATCATGACCAAATCGACATTAGCTGTCCCAACCACAACATCTGCCGTCTTTGTTGTGCTTGCTGTCGCTGCTGTTACCGTCCATGTTCCAACCTCATCGACTATCAACGTGCAGTTTCCACTCGCATCTGCCGTCCCGGAAGCCGTCTTGCTCCCCTTCGTGGCCGTGACGGTCGCACCCGCGCTGGTCGTGACGACGATCTGCAAGTCGGGCGCGCCCTCGATGGCCTGCACCGCGCTCACGAACCCGTCCGGGAACGCAAGCTGTGCGGACGTGCCGCCCTTCGTGCGGATGGCGTCCGCAACCGCCGTCAGGTCGGCGTTCAGCTGCGCGGAATCTACTGCTTTATCCAATGCCATCAGTAGTTTCCTCCTGTCCATTCTGGCAGCGCGGCAAGCACGTCCTGCACCAGCTCGGCCTTATCCGCCGCCGTAAAGTAATCCGTGCCCTTGACCGGTGTCTTGCCCTCGGGCCCCTGCGGGCCCTGTGGGCCGGTATCGCCGGGTTCGCCCTTCGGCCCCTGTGGGCCGGTCTCACCTGGGTCTCCCGGTTCTCCCTGCGGGCCGGTCTGGCCGGGCGCGCCGTCTGCGCCGGGGTCGCCCTTGTCTCCCTTCGCGCCGCGGGACGGCTTGCCGGTGTCGGTCTCGCCCAGATACCAGTTGCCGTTCGCGCCGATCGCCGGCGTCACGCCATTTGCGCCTGGCGCACCGTTGTCTCCGGCCGGACCCGTTGGCCCCTGAGGCCCCGTCTCGCCCTGCGGACCCGTAGGTCCTTGCGGTCCAGTCTCGCCCGGTTCGCCCTTTGCGCCGGGATTGCCTTTGTCGCCCTTATCGCCTTTCTCACCGCGCGATGGCTTCCCGGTGTCGGTCTCGCCCAGATACCAGTTTCCATTCGTGCCGATCGTTGGCGTCACGCCGCTTGCGCCCGCCGGGCCGGTGTCGCCCGGTTCGCCCTTCGGCCCCCGTTCGCCGGGATCTCCCTTGTCGCCCTTCGCACCCTGCAGCGGTCCGTTGTTGACCCACGCCTTCGTCACGCCGTCATAGATGTAAATGTCATACGGTGCAGCCGCGCCCACGCCGTAGGCGTCGCCTACCTCCGGATTCTTGACCGACGCCTGCAGCGCGGAGACCGAGCCGTAATAGCCCTTGACCGTAAAGCCCGTTCCCGTATCGCCCTTCGGGCCGGTCGGGCCTGCCGGGCCCTGTGGGCCGGTCTGCCCCTGCGGGCCGGTTTCTCCCTGCGGGCCAGTCGCGCCAGTGTCGCCCTTGTCGCCTTTCTCTCCCTTTTCTCCGGGCTCTCCCTTCGGGCCAGTGTCGCCGGTCTCGCCCTTCGGGCCTTCCGCGCCGGTCGCGCCGGTGTCGCCCTTCGGCCCCTGCTCGCCCTGCGGGCCGGTCTCGCCCTTTGGCCCCTGTGAGCCGGTTTCTCCCTTCGGGCCCTGTGCGCCGGCAGGTCCGGTCTGCCCCTGCGGCCCCGCCGGTCCCGTCTCGCCCTTCGGCCCCCGCGGGCCGATGACCGAGCCGAGGTCTATCACGCTGCCGTCCGTCAGCGTGAAAATCAGCTTCCCCGCGTCCGTGACCTCCACGGCCTTCACCCCGCGGGAGATCAGCCCGCCGATCGTCACCGTGATCTGATTTGGAATCTCTACCCTCATGCCTGCTCCTTACTCCACGAATGCCCGGTTCCCGCTCGCCAGCGTCGTCTTGTCGCCGTGCGTGTACCGGATATCGTAGGTGTACTTTCCCTTCGTGAATTTTGCCGTGACCGTCGCGTCGAAGTTTAGCGTGACCTGGTCGTTCTCCACCTTCGCAAAGCTGAACGTGTGGACGGTCTGCCGCGTATCGTCCAGAAACACGACCGCCATGCTGTCCGTCGTCCCGATCGTGACGGCCTCGCCGTCCTGATCCTTCAGGTCGAACCGCAGCACGATCGAGAACGTGTCTCCCTCGTACCATCTCAGCACCCCTTTGTCGATCCTCGGGCTCGGATAAGCCCCCGGAATTGGCGTCGCCATACCGCATCCCTCCTTTTCATCCAGTGTAGCAGACCCAGCCGCCGGATTCACCCCACGCGCACCTTTCCCCTTGCCATTCCCATCTGCCGGTGCTATACTGGAATCATCAAAAAACAAGGAGGCATCCCCATGCTCGACGAAAAAGATTTTGAGAGGATCCAATCAATGATCGACAAGTCTGTCGGCGGCGCGAAAGACGGTATCCTGGCCCAGACCGCCGCCATGATCGACCAGGCCAAAGACGACATGCTCAAGCAGTCCGCAGCCAACACCCGCGTCATCATCGAGAGCAGCGTCATGAAAAAGCTGGACCTCCTGATCGAAGGCCAGCAGTCTCTTCTCGAGACCCTCGCGCCGAAGAGCCGCGTCGAAGAGCTCGAAGAAGAGGTCTCCTTCCTCAAATCCGTCGTCCACCTGCACAGCCAGCGCCTCGCGGAGCTGGAAAAAGCGCAGTAATTCCAAAAACCGAAGGCCGGGGCATCTGCCCCGGCCTTCTTGCGTTACTTGCTGTCTTTCAGCCACTTGTCAATATCCTTGGACTTATCCGCCCGGTTGAACCCCAGTGCCACATAGGCCGCCAGCAGCTTCTCCTTGAGCTTCTTCCGCTCCTCTGGTGAGGCCGCGATGTACTGCGGCTTGTACGCCTTCGTGATCTCACTGCCGATATTGCCCTTCTCGGCTCCGTGGTCAAAGTATTCCTTTGCCGCCGCTTTCAGATCTCCGCCGTCCTCGATAGTCTGCAGGATCTTGCCGTACTTCGTATAGTCCTTCCCGCCGGTCCACTCCTTGTAGAGCCAGTACGCCTTGTTCTCATCCTCGGCGTAGTCGTTCGCAAGGATCTTCTGGATTGCCTTCTCCTGCGTCACGGTCCCGGCGGCGACGGTGTCCTTGAGATCCTGCTTCTGCTTCGCGTCCTGCGCGTCCTGGATCTTCTCGTTCATGTAGTCGATCCGCTCCTGCGTGCTCTTCGGCTCCATCTCCGCCTTCTGCGCATCCCCGGCAAGGACCTGATAATAATACTCTGCCTTCGCCTCGTCGCTGATATCATAGGCCTTCAGCAGCATCATCTTGTCATAGTTCTTCTCCAGCTTTCGCGTCGCCTGGATGAACGCATAGGTCTCCCGCTGGTCCTCTCCTCCCTCGGTCATGCCCTGATAGGCGGCAGTCTCCTTCGCGGACAGCGACTTGAACCCGCTCTCCACCCAGCTCTGTGCCTCTTCCGTCGCCGTCTTGCCGAACAGCAGCGCCTGTGCCCAGCTCTTCGCCCGGTCGGCTGCGTTGCCATTGTACACGGGATACTGCAGAATGTCGCGGCCCTCGTTGTCCACTGTGTAGCTGCCGCCGCGAGCCGCCGCCGTCGCGCCCTGGTATGCCTTGCGGATCTGCCCGCCGCCGACCGGCGTCGCCAGATACAGGCCCGGCTTCAGAAGCTCATTCCCGATGGTCTGTGCCTTCTTCGCAGGTGCCATGTCCTCGTTCTTTGCCAGCAGCGCCTTCTCGATGTTTCCGAGGTTCGGGATGGCCGACGCAACGGCGATCCTGCCGCTGTCAATGTCCAGCCCCAGCGCTTCATCCACACCGAGGATCGTCAGCGCCTGCGTGCCCGGGAACTCAGAAATGATGTTCCCCTCAAGGTTCTTGATCGCCTGATACGTGCCCGGCTTCTCCTTCGTGAAGTCCCATTTCCCGGATACCGCCGCCTGCACCGTGTTCGGCAGCTGATACCCCGTGAAATCCCCGACCGTATCATTGATGATATCCAGCGGATCCAGCGCCGCACGCCTGCCCACAATGCTCTCATAGAATTCATTGTAGATCCACGCGCCGATGAGGAATTTGAACATGGCCTTCGCCAGCGCCGCCACGCCCTTCTTCCGCTCCTCCTGCGCCATATCCTTGAAGATCCAGCTGAGCTCATTGTTGACCTCCAGCTGGAACTGTGTGAACAGCTTCACCAGCGGGTTCCGCGCAGAGTACAGCGTCGGCGTCGAGCCTTTGCTGCGGTCTGCCATCACGCCGGAGGCAAACTGGTCCGCCTCCTGCATCGCGCTCATCTCGCTCATGCCCCGCCGCAGATTCTGGTAATACCGCGCACGGACGACGCTCCCCGTCGTGAACGTGTCGATGGATTCCATCATCCAACCTGCACCGGCGGAGACTTTATCCATCGTGCTCATGGCCAGCCGCCCGTAACTGCTTCGGTTGTTGATGAACGTCGACGCAGAATCCAGCCCGTCAGCGGTCTTGTAGTTTTTCAGCGTATCCCACATGCCGCGCAGCACGTCCGCCGTCGACACCTGGCTCCATGCCTGCGTGATCGGAATGAAGTTTGTGAGCGCCGATCCTACGTTGGCCGCGACCATGTTCGCGCCCACGCGGGATTCAAACTTCTTCATGACGTTGTAGAATCTCCGGCCCATGAGCTTTTCCATGCCCCGGTCGAGCCGCGACTTCTTGCCCGCCAGAAGGTTTGTGTATTCGTCCAGCTCATCCACGAAGTTGGAAAGCCCATACCGTCCGTTCTTCGTCAGGTTTGCAACCTGCTCGTTGGCCTCATCCGGATTCAGGAACGGATTCATCATAATCGCATCGATTCGCTGCTTCAGTCCCTCATCTGACGCCCGATACCGGATCTGCGTCGCCAGCGCCCGCAGCCGCTGAATGTCCGCCGTGTGGAAGATCACGTCCGTCGCGACCTCGATGTACCGGTCAAAGCCCTGCAGCGCGTCATACGCCGTCGCGTAGCCAAGTCGGTTCTGGATGTTCGCCATGTACCGGATGCCGGGTTTGAAGTTTGCCGTGAGGCCGTTGATCGTCGCAGGCAGCGGCGACACATCGCCCTCGATCCCGGCCGCCCTTGCGAACTTCTGCAGAATGCTGCCGCCTTCCTCGTTCTCCTGGAAGTGTGGGAAATATCCCTGCAGATAATTGACCGGCTCATAGCCGTTCTCAATGCGCACCCGGTTCATATCCTGGAACAGTTTGTCGTAGACCTCATGGAAAACCTTCACGGCTGCCCGCACCTTGCCGAGATCCAGATTTGGGTTCTGCTTCTCGAATTCCTGAATGGCCGCGTTCCACTCGTCAAACGTCATCCCCCCGCGCCTTTCGACACGCGGATGCTGCTTGAGATAGTCCCGGTTGAATTCCGCCTCGCCCAACCACTGCACCGCGTAGCTCTCGGATACCAGATTTCCCTTCCGTACCTGCCGGTCGAGTCCCAGCTTCCGGATCCTGTTCTGCTGCTCGACCAGATAATTCTTGCGCTTGCTCTCGTTCTCATGGACGGGCCAGAAATACTTGTTGATAAAAGCATTGGCCTTTTCGTCAGAGACCTTTCCCTTCCGCGCGATATCCCGGATGTTGCGCTCCATCGTCTCGCGCTGGTACTGGATCCCCATAACCTTGTCGACCCACTTGACGGCCTCGGCTTCGGTCAGCGCCTGCTCGGCAAAGTCCCGCAGCCCCTGCTTGCGCTGCGCGTTCCATGCCTTGAGCTTCAGCGCCAGCATATCATAGTCAGCCTTTGCCTCGTAGACCTTCAGGATCTGCTGCCCGTTTTCCAGTCCTGCCACATAATCCGGGCTTGTCTCCCCGCGCAGCAGCCGGTTCACGATCTTCTGGTCGGCTTCCGTCAGCAGCGTCTTGCTCTGCGCTTTCTCGACCACTCGCCTTGCATCCTTCAGCTGCGCCCACATCTGCTTCGTTTCTTCCGCTGTCTGCGGAATAGCAAGCTTTTCTTTGGCCTTGTTCTGCGCGTCCAGATACCGCTGCGCCACGCGCAGCCCGCTCGTCAGCCGGTCGATGGATTCCGTGAAATTTGCTTGCTGCCACTTCTTGAAGCTCGCCGCCTGCGCCCCGTAGTATTCATCCAGCGTCTTCTGTACCTTCTGAATGCCGCGCGCCACATCGTAGATCTGCATCAGCTGGTCGCTCGGCTCGGTAATGTCTGCCGGGAACAGCTCCGGCGCCATCTCCTGCAGCTGCTGATACGCCACGTCCACCGGCAAGCCGTCCTTGCTGATCGTCAGCGTCCCCATGGCCGCCTTCCGGAACAGGTTGTAGTCCGCAATGTCCTGCCGGTCCGTCTCGGAGATGGAAAGCTTCTGATCCCGGATGAACTTCTTGAGGTCTCCGTATTGCTCGATGTACTGTGTATCTTCCTCGATGCCTGCCTGGTAGGCCGTTTCAAAGAGATCATTCAGCTTCGCCCGGTCAAGCTGCCCGTCCGTAAAGAACGACCGCAGTGCTTCTTCTGCCATCGGCCGCAAAACCTCCCGTTTCGCCTGCCCCGGCACGCTCAGATTCTCCGCCAGCTCGTTCACCAGTCCGGACTCCAGCCGCCGCACATACTGCGCCGCCTTCTCCCCCATCAGATCCCGATACCGCCCCTTTTTCTTTTCGTCCTCCTGCTGCGTCTGCTGCCCGGTCTGTGCCTGATCCGCGCTGGCAGAGAATTTCCTCTTTGCCGTCTCTGCGGTAGTTTCAACACTTACAACATCTGAAAATTTTTCTCCGCGCAGGTTGACACTTTTGCCCTCATAGGATATACTACCTATAGAACCATTCCGCAGAAGGGACATGGGCATTTTGAAGCCCATGCCGCGAAGAAGCGGTATGGTTCTTTTTTCGTCTGCAAACAGAATGAAACTCCGCTTTATGAAGTTTTCTGGTGCCACGTCCTTCGAGTACGTGCTGGATACCTTCTGCATATCGTCAATCAGCAGACCATTTTCTGTTGGCCGCAGATCGAGGACACACATAATGTTCCGTCCGTCCTGCGCCTTTATCGCACCGAACATCACGAGACGGCTGTTTCCGTACTGGCTTCTCGCATTGTTTTTGCTTTTCAGAATCAGAACCGGATCGTCCAGAATCTCCGGGATCCGCTGGATCTCGCGGATCGTCATTTCCGAATGCTCCTTCAGAATGGTGCTGATCTTTTCGCCGTTCATATAAATATCGCTTTCGATTGCCCCCAGCCCTTGCAGCGTCGCGCCGGTCTCACCCAGCACAAAGGACGTGCCCTCCGGCATCCCGGACTTGTACCATGCCGCCACTCTGCTTTTGAAATCCTGTGCAATCGACATCTTCACCGGCGGCGCTCTCGCGCTGCCGGATTTTTTCTGCCACTGGCCGACCTCCATCTTCACGTCCGCGCGCAGCTTGTTCGTGCCGTAGTCCGTGCGGTTCATGCCGGCGTAGGTGTCCGCGACGATCTCCTCGACGTAGGCGTCCGTGTCGTCACCGTAGATCCCGGCGTATGCGTCCACATAGCTCTCGATCATCTCCTTTGTGATCTTGCCCTCGCCCAGCAGCCGCTTCTGGATCTTCGCCGCCATCTCCGGCCAGCGCTTGACAAGCAGATGATACCCCTCGTGCTTTGCCAGCTCGAACGCAGAATACTCCTCGCTGTCCGCCCGGATGAGCACGGAGCCGTCCTCCGTCACGGCGGCATCCGCATAAAACGTCTGCCCGTCGATCTCCTGCGTCAGCTGCCCGGTGAAGAACCGCGCGTTCTGCACGCCCATCGACCGGAAGAACTTTGCCGCCGCCTGGATATCCTCGCTTCTGGTCTCTTGTCCCTTCGGCATGACGCGCACTTTTTGCGTGTTGTCCTTTCCAAAGCCGAGCGTCGAAAGTTCTACTTCATCCCAAGCTTTTGCGAGATCTCGCGCACCCTGCGCTCTCTTTCTTCCGGCGTCAGCTCTTTGCTGCTGCGCTGTGCTTTGGCGAACGCCTCCAGCCTGTCCTTCGGCACGCTGACCAGCCTGCCCGATTTGTCCTTCATCAGTAACCTCGATACTGCCATTGCCTACTCCTTTCCGGCTGTACGACGTGACTGTTCCGCCGTCGTAGTGTACCTGTTCCCCGGTCTTCGGGTTCTTATATGTATCTGCGCTCAGAGGCAGCCACCCTGTTTCGTTCAGGACCTGTTTTGCGCTCACGCCACTGTCGCGGAGGTTCTTCGCGTCCTGAAGCGCCTGCTCTGCCGTTCTGGTTTTCGGCGTTGTCGGCTTGACCTTGGACTTCTTCTGCGCCGTTTCGGCCTGCACGTTTTTCTGCCCCGCAGCAAGCCCCGCTCGATAGGCGGCTGCCGCCACGTCCTGGTTCATGCCCTCTGCGTAGCGCATCGCCCGCTGCTCGCTCGCGCCGAGCCTGCCCTGCTCATAGACCTGTCCGAAGCTCTGCGCATACTGCTCCGCCGGCATGCCCGTCGTGTTCCCGTTCAGGAAATACGCCGCCGTCTGCTCGTCGTAGCCCGCTCTCTGGGCCTGCGTCTGCAGATACTGTTCCTCCTGCTGCAGCGCGGCTTCATCGAGCGCCTGCTCCGCGTCCGCCGTCTGCCGCTGGGCATACTGTACCGGATCCAGCTCTCCCATGTTCTCTGTCCCCGGAATTGGCGCAAATAAGCTGTCCTGGTCGTACTGCCGCTGCGCCGCCTGCTGGGCCTGCTGAACGGCCTGTACAGACTGTTGTGCGCGGCTCTGTTCCTGCTCCTGCTGATATTGCTGTGCAAGCCTCTGGTTTTCCTGTGCCGTCTCCGCAGCGCTTTTGTGGATCTGGAATGTCTTCTCGTCCGCCTCGGCCTGTGCCTGCTCCTGCCGGGCCTGTTCCTGCAGCTGCTCGAGTCTGGTCAGCGTCTCCGGCACGCGCGGCTCCTGCCCTTCGTCCACGGCCGCCTGCTGCTCCTTCGCCACCTCACGCAGCGTGTTCTCCACGGCCTTCTGCGTCACCTCGCCGCCATCGTCCACGGTCTGCTGCAGTTCCTCGGCCAGCTGGTGCGCCTTCGTGCCCTCTTCCTGCGCCATTCCATAGTCGATGACGTCTTGCACTTCGCCCGCCTCGATGACCGCTCTGGCCGTCTGCGTGACGTTTGCCTCCAAAATCACGCGGTTCACGCCCGCATACGTCCCGGACATGGCAAGGCCGGACAGGCCGCCTGCGAGGAACGAAAGGCTGTCTTCTTTTGCGAAGTCTCCAACCATCGCCGCCAGCGCCTGCGCCGGCGTCCTGCCCTCTGCGATATAATTTGCGTAGGCCGTCATGACCTCACCCCGGTCATGCTTCGCTACCACATCATACGCACGGTTGAGCCAGTTGGACGCGATCTCTTCCGCGCCTTCCGACGCGAACGACCGCAGTGCCTTCCTCCACACGGCCTTCCCGCTCAACATGTTCTCGATGATATCGCCCACGGAGTATTTTTCCGTGAAGCCCTCGATCGCGCCCTCGACGATACCGTCGACCAGCGCGTCCGCGTTGGACTTGCCGTTCTGGATCCCCTCATACACGGAGTCCGCCGCGACCTGCGAGCCCATCACCCAGTTCATCGTCTCCGCGACCGCGTCCTTCGCCCCCGCACCGGCCACGCCGCCAAAGGTTCCCACGAGCCCCGTCGAGACCGCCATGTTGACCGCGCTGTCCAGCGCCGACGTGCCCGCCTGATAGAGGAACTGCCCCGTCGGGTTCATATTCTGCATCACGCTTTGCCGAATGCCGGAGGACAGGCGCGACGCGTTGTACGCCGGGCTGTAGATGTTCGTCGGCATATCCTCGTTCTGATAGCCGCCCGCCCACTTCGGCAATACGCCACGCAGCGATTCCAGATTGCCCAGTGCCTTCCCCGGCGCCAGCGCCGCAGAGAACAGCGTCGCCGCTGCTTTCCCCGCGAAGGATCCGCTTCCCATCTCCTGCGCCGCCTGGTCGAGCTTCTGCGCGTTGTCGTAGTCGTCCAGCACCTTCTGCCATTCCGCCAGCCGCTTGAGCGTGTCGTCGCTGTAGCCTTTTTCGTTGAGCGCCGTCTTCGCGTCGTACTTCGCATACGCCCGCACCTGATATCCGTTCAGTTCCTGTCCGCGGTACTGCCGGAGCAGATTCTGGTCTTCCTTACTCAGGTTCCCGATCGCCTCCTGTGCCCGGGCCATCACGCTCTGGCTGTCGACCTGCGCCTTGCGCTCCTTCAGCGCGTCGATCTCGTTCTGCAGCTGCGTTACGCTCTTCCCATTTTCCGAAAGCCCGGTCCCGGAGAAATGCGTGTCCGCCTGTTCGATCTCCAGCGCCTCAATCTGCTTGTCCAGCTCCTGCGACGTCCGCCGCATCCCGCGCACCTGATCCCGCTGCGCGGTCTGCGCCGCTTTTGCACGCCGGTTCTGCGCATCCACGTCCCCCCGCACCTGCTGCGTGGCTGGCGCAAACCGGCCGGCCAGCAGTGCGCTCTGCTGGCGCAGAGCTTGCGTTCCGAGATTTTCTTGCGCCCGCATCCGTGCCGCAGCATTTTTCTGTTCCGTCTGCTCGCGGCGCAGTTCCTGTGTTGTAAGCTGCTCTGAGGTATTTGTCGGCGTCTTCTTCGTCCCGCTCAAATACGGCTTCATTTTTATCTGCGCGAGCTCCGCTTCGCGCACGGCATTCTGATATGCCATAAACGCCGCATACTGCTTATGCAGCGGGTCGTCCACGGTTGTCTGCCCGCTCTGCGCGTTCTTCCCGTAGTCCGGGTTCGGCAGGCCGTACTTGCTCGCGATCTGGATCTGCTTCTGGTTCAGCGTGATTCTTCCGCCGCGATAGGCGGAGGGAGCCTGCTGCGTGCTAGCTCCCTGTCCGCTGCGGATGCTCTCTGCAATCCGCTTTTGTTCCTCTGTCAGTGTGATTCGTCCCATGCTGCCCTCCGTTACCGCTGTCGTAGATACGTCGCGCCGTAGTATTCCAGATACGCCTTGAACGTATTGGACTCCAGCGCATTGTAGCCCTTGCTGTTGAGGTAGTTGTCCAGCGTCCGGCTGTCCAGATATACATTCGGGTTCTTTTCCCGGTACGCCTGCGCCGCTTTTGCAAGCGTGTTGTTCTTCTTGTCGCTCAGCTTTGAAGATGAATTGCTTCTCCCACCGCCGCCTCCGCCGCCGGATTTCTTCGCCGCGGCCTGCTCCGCCGCCAGCGCCTGCAGGTAGGCGGCGTTCTCGCTGTTGGCCTTCTGCGCCCAGTAGTCAAGCATCGTCGCCCACTGGCTCTGGTCCAGCGACCGCTCCGAGTTGTACGCGCTCCGCGCATCCGAAAGATCCGAATAATAATCGCTGACCGTATCCCGGTACCGGCCGTAGTCCGTATCTTCCCGGCCCTTCACGAGGCTGTACTGGTTATAAAGGTCCGTCCCTTCATCCTGATACCGCTGATATGCCTGCTGCTGCAGCTGCGGCACGATGTCGTTGAGGTTCTGCAGATACGCATTGTACGCCTGCTGGCCCACCTGCTCACCGTATGTTGAGCCATAGCCGCCCGTGAGTGCCGCCGCCTGCCCCATCGTGTCCTGCATGGCCAGCCGCCCGAGACGCTGATACTGCTCCCGGTACTGCTGGTACAGAGGATCCGTCCCCATATCATAGGTGAATTTCTTCCGGTTCCGGATCTGGTCATACAGGCTCGTCAGCTCATCGTCCCA